>Ga0209628_10002697_pt1 | contig 12160 bp, 9 predicted proteins | sample TergutCu122P4_FD_187285 | JGI IMG/M metagenome (GOLD analysis project Ga0209628, IMG submission 187285) | Cubitermes ugandensis P4 segment gut microbial communities from Kakamega Forest, Kenya - Cu122 P4 (SPAdes) (version 2) | ecosystem: Host-associated > Arthropoda: Insects > Digestive system >...
TACCAAAAGAGACTAAAAAGCCGAAATAAAAGTCCAACGGTCGCTCAAATATCGTTATTTTGAGGGGGGGTAGGTATTTGAAATTTGAAAAATTAATTTCCAACGAATTAATTATCAAAAACATATAAATGAAAAATAACAAAAATTTAGTTTAACCGTTTATTAGTGAAAAACTTTGAGAAAATCTATCACTTTTAAGAAAGGGATAGTTGCGGCAGAAATGGAAAGTGCTGGTTTTTGTATAGCGTGTAATGAGTTCTACAATAATTGGTTAGTAATTAGAGGCATCTCAGATTATGGAGGTGAGGACAAAAATGATAAATTTAATAAGAAATATCAACATATAGCCGCTTTTGGTGCATTTACTGCTTTATTATACTATTTGAGGAATAATTACAAAAGAGATAATGAAGAAGGTGGCTCAATGGAAGAAGAAGACTTTTAGTTGAGATTTATTTGGTTGGTAAAAGTGCACAAACTTACCATATTTATCAATATTTACATTATTATTGACATTAAAATTTACTTCTGAATAAAAATATCCGGTTCTTTATAGGGCTACACAATAACATCACTAAAACTGCGTTTTATATCGAAAAATAGTATATTTTGCAATTTTAGTGTGACAAAGAAAAATCATGCAAGCATACAAAAGAGTAAAAGACTGGATTGAAGATTTGCCCAAAAAGGGGAAGACTACTTTTTCGCAAGAGGAGGTAGTAAGTCAGTTTCCGGAGTTGTCTTTAACAGCCATTAGAAGTTCACTGTACCGTTGTGTTGAAAAAAATATAATACAATCGGTGTGGCACGGATTTTTTGTGGTTGTACTGGCGGAATATGGGATGAGAGGTATTGTGCCTCCTATAGAATATATTGACTCACTAATGAAATATTTGGGTAAAGATTATTACGTTGCGCTGCTCAGTGCTGCCGAACTGCATGGAGCCGCACATCAGGCACCACAAGAGTTTTTTGTGATATGCAATACAACCAATCTTCGCAACAAAATTAAGAAAGATGTTAAAATTAACTTCGTGGCGAAAAAAAATATACAAAAAAAATATGTAACCCAAATAATGACAAACAATGGGTATGTAAATATTTCAAATCCTGTATTAACAGTTTATGATTTAGTTTGCTACGCAAGAAATGCGGGCGGAATAAACAGAGTAGCCACCATTTTGAACGATTTAGCCGAAAAGATTAATTTTTCACATATAGACAAGGAGTTACTACAATCATTTACACCGGCAATAACACAACGACTTGGATATTTATTGGAAGAATTGGGATTTGATAAACAGGCTAACAAGTTGTATCAAAAAGCCAAAATCGCTGAATTAAAATTTAGAAAAGTTCCTTTGGTTATAGTAGATAGTTCAAAAGATTTGTCAAAATATCCGCTTAATGACAGATGGAAACTGATTGTAAATGAACAAATTGAAATAGACGAATAAAATATGGTATCTAAATCAGCAATTATTGAATGGGAAAACGATTATCCGTGGGCTAACAAAAAGCAAGTGGAGCAGGATTTAATTATTTGCCGCGCCATCATTGCCATTTACAAGGATGAATTTTTATCCTCTCGTTTGGCATTTCGCGGCGGAACCGCATTACACAAGTTATATCTATCGCCACAATCGCGTTATTCCGAAGATATAGATTTGGTGCAAATCCAACCCGAAAACGTAGGTGCCATACTTGATAAATTACGCGAAGTTTTATCTTTTCTGGGGAAACCGGTTATCAAACAAAAGAAACACAACAACACAATGGTTTTTCGTGTGGACTCAACATTTCCCCCCATCATGCCCATTCGCTTGAAAATTGAAATAAACTGCAAAGAACATTTTAACGTACTTGGTTTAGTAAAAGTGCCATTTGTAATTAAAAATCAATGGTTTAGTGAAAGTTGTGAAATAACTACCTACCAATTAGATGAACTCATTGGCACAAAATTCAGAGCTCTATACCAACGAAAAAAAGGACGTGATTTATTCGACTTGCACAAAGCATTAGAAAGCCAAAACCTTAATACTGGAAATGTATTAAAATGTTACCACCAATACATCTCTTTCTCCGATGGACAATCCCCTTCACAAGCAGTTTATTTGGCAAATCTGGAAGAAAAAATGAAAGAAGACATTTTTTTGGATGATATACAGGGCTTGCTTCGCCCCTCTGTAATCTTCAAACCACAAGTTGCTTACGAAATTGTAAAGAAAGAATTGATAGAGAAAATTTAGTTTTTATTGTAATAAGGTATAACTTTTTCGGCAACCATCATTACTTTGTAATTGCTACTACAAAGCCTGTTTTGTTTTATACGCTTGGTTTTGATGGTTTGGTGTTGCGGGGTACAAACGTACAAGTTTTTGCTCTGTAATCAAAGAGGGAATAATTTCATTTAATAAATAAGCGCTACTTTTCCCTATCAATATTGATATTTGATTTACAGTTAGATACTCTTTTGAACATAGTATCAAAATAACTTTTTCTAACTCTTCCCTGGTCATACGTTTGGGTAATCCTTGCAGAGGTTTCAAGGTTTCAAGGTTAGCTCTCAAGGTTTCGACAGATTTTTTTGTAATGTTTTCAAAATCAATGCTCGAGCTTTCAAGGTTAGGTTTCAAGGTTTCGGCATTTTCATTCAAGGTTTCAAGGTTTCGCCAGAAAGTAATACGAAAATTATCTGTTTGAGAAAATGTAGGAGGTTTAAGTCCAATAGCGAGACATTGTTTGAGAATATCAGCGGTGCCGGTTCCTAATCTTTCGGCATACCCTGCCAAATAAAGCGGATTGGCAATGAGAGGGTTATTCGGAAATGATTCATGTACCTCGTATAATTGTTCAATGGTAATGCCGGTAGGTAAATGTCCGGGATTCCATATTTCCAAACGATTCCGAAATAGCATCACTTGAATACTGCCTTTACTTGTATAATCCCTATGAGCCACAGCGTTTACAATGGCCTCCCTAATAGATTCGAGCGGTAACTCAAAACCATAATTAGTGCCTGCCATTCCAAGATAAATATCACTGTTTTGAACTTCTGATAAATAGGACTGTTGCGCAGATTGATTGGCAGCCGGCAGTTCTTCAAAAATAAATGGAACAAAATATTTGCCTAATAAAGCATCTTGACGAATATAATTGCAAAGAAGTTGTCGCTCTTTTGCAAACTCTTTTTGTACACTGCTAATAAAAATGCGCTTTTTTTCCATAAAACAGAGCCATTTAGCCTTTTGTAAATCGTATGGCAAAAGTACTGTTTTATCTTAAACCGTAGTAACAACATTAAATAAATTTGAGATTTATTCGATAAAAAACATACTTTCGCCGCTGATATTTATGGTTGTTTATAAATGTCGTTATAAATACCTAAAAATAAATATATTAGAAGTTCTATTTTCTAATGAAAAACGATATACTATTTTCTCAACACCCTATTTATAAAATTGTAAATAAAGTAGCGGAAGAAAAAAAACTCGCCACTTTTGCTGTGGGTGGGGTAGTTCGCGACTTGCTGCTCAATAGAACATCAAAAGATATTGATATTCTTGTGATTGGAAGCGGAATTGAGTTGGCGCAAGCAACGGCGAAAGAGATTTCGCCCACCTTGGATGTGAATGTTTTTAAAAATTTCGGCACCGCTCAGTTTGTTTACGAAGGTGCTGCCATTGAATTTGTTGGGGCGCGTAAGGAATCGTACGACAGAAACTCAAGAAAACCTACCGTTGAAAATGGAACGTTGGAGGATGACCTTTCGCGGCGCGATTTTACGATAAACGCTTTAGCAATTGGTATTTCAGGTGAAAAACGCGGAGAATTAATTGATATGTTCAATGGATTTGACGACCTACATGCAAAAATTCTGCGCACTCCGTTAGATGCCGACATTACTTTTTCTGACGACCCCCTCCGGATGATGCGCGCCGTGCGTTTTGCCTCACAATTGGGTTTCACTATTGAACCTAAGACATTTGCTGCTATTAAACGCAATGCGCACCGGTTGGAAATTATTTCTAACGAGAGGATTATGGAGGAGTTTAATAAAATTTTACTATCCAAAAAACCATCGGTGGGGATTAAACTTTGCGAAGCCACCGGACTATTGCAACAGTTTCTTCCTGAACTACTTGCTCTAAAAGGAGTGGAAGTAATAAACGGAGTGGGGCATAAAGAGAATTATCTGCATACGTTGCAGGTGGTGGATAAAATTGCCATGGTGAATTCTAATTTGTGGCTGCTGTGGGCTGCCTTGTTGCACGATATTGCCAAACCACAAACCAAAAAATTTGACGAAAAAGTGGGGTGGTCGTTCCATGGACACGAATATATTGGCTCTAAAATGGTAAAACGGATTTTTAATCAACTAAAAATGCCGGCTAACGAAAAAATGCGCTATGTGCAAAAAATGGTAGCGTTGCACCTTCGCCCCATCGCATTAGTGGAAGACGAAATTACCGACTCCGCCGTTCGACGACTGCTTTTTGACGCAGGTGATGATATTGACGACCTGATGTTGCTTTGTGAAGCCGATGTTACCTCAACCATTCCCGACAAGATTAAGCGTTGTATGGAGAATTTTGCAAATGTACGCGCAAAACTCAAAGAGATTGAAGAAAAAGACAGAGTTCGTAACTGGCAACCCCCCATAGACGGCGAAATGATTATGCAAACATTTCAACTTCAACCATGTCGCGAAGTGGGCATCATTAAAGATGCCATCCGTGAAGCGATTTTAGACGGGAAAATTCCCAATGAATTTAGTGATGCGTATAAAATGATGTTGGAAGAAGGGAAAAAATTAGGATTAACAATAAATCAAAAATTAGATAGAAAAATACCGCCACTAATTCACGAAATAACTTCTTGCGAATTGCCCCCACCTCTTACCTCTCACCTAACACCGCTCACCTCTCACCCCCCACCTCTCACCTCACACCTCTCACCCCCCACCCCCCACCCCATACCTCTCACCTTTTTCCCAAACCCCAACTTAGACTTGATTCATATTTTGATAAAAGTGAAAGCAGGAGCACTTTACGAGCCGGTGAAATATGTTGCAAATGCTGCCTATCAACTTTTAAAGGATAGCAGCCCGGAATTATCTGCCAATGAGATGGATGACTTTTTGTCATTTCACGGCGCATCGTGGAAAACTCAAATTCATACCCAATACATTACAATTCGTTGGATTATTCAAAAAAGGAATTTGGATACGGTTTTGCCTGTACTTTGGAGAACGATTTCAGAACCTGTATATAAAAATGATGATTTACAACGTTTTAAAGAATCACGAATTAAAGATTTGGAATACAATACGGGCAAGTTTAACTATCGCGCTACCCAACTTATGTTTGCCGAAATGTTTCCGGCTGAAACCCCCATCGGTACAATTTTAACCAAAGAACACATCGAAGCCCTTACCCTTGAACAACTGCATAATTATCATAATCAAACATTTGTTGAAGATAATATTCGGATTTTTGTAACGGGAAACATAGACGAGGTGAGCGGTATGAGGTATGAGGTGTGCGGTTCAAAAGTTCAAGAGTTCAAGAGTTCAAAGTTTAAAGTTCAAAGTTCAAGGTTCAAAGTTTCTTACGGTCTTACGGTCTTACGGTCTTACGGTCTATCAAATCCGCGCACAATAATTGAAAACAGAGAGGGTGCCCTTCAATCCTCTTTCATTTTATGCAAAAAAAATATCGGCTATACCCATGAAGACCGGCGTAATTTTGAAATACTTAGCGTTTTATATGGCGGTTATTTTGGCTCAAGACTCATGCAAAATCTGAGAGAGGAAAACGGTTTTACTTATAGCGTTTTTTGCAGCAGCCTTTTTTATGAAAACGAATCTGTGTTTTATATTGAAGCAGATGTAGAAGTAGGGAAAACAAAAACTGCTATAAATGAGTGCTTTAATGAAATGAAATTACTGCAAAAGAGATTGGTAAGTGAAAAAGAGTTGGCGTTGGTAAAATCATATATGCTGGGAGAACTCTTGCGGGAGGTCGAAAATTCTGTCTCTTATCAAAAAAAGTATGCTTTTTGGAGTGGTTTTAACTTGGATGAAAAAGAGATGAAATACATGATGGATGCCATTCAAAATATTACTCCCCGAACGATACAGGCATTGGCAAAGAAATATCTTGTTCCTGAAACTTTTACAATAATTGTGGTAGGAAAAATGGAATAATGGCAATCTTTGAACTCTTGAACTAAACACTTAAACCCTTAACCTTGAATTATTAATTTTAAATATATTTTATGAGCGACGACAAGAAAATTATCTTCTCTATGGTGAATGTGAGTAAAATCTATCCACCTCAGAAACAAGTATTAAAAAATATTTACCTTTCGTTTTACTACGGCGCAAAAATAGGTGTGTTGGGCTTGAACGGCTCAGGAAAATCGTCATTATTGAAAATTATTGCCGGTGTGGACAAATCTTTTCAAGGTGAAGTGGTGTTTTCGCCAGGGTATTCTGTGGGGTATTTAGCCCAAGAACCCGAAATGGACGATTCGTTGACTGTGATTGATGTGGTGAAACAGGGTGTGCAGAAAGTGGTGGATATTCTTGCCGAATACGAAGCGGTGAATATGAAGTTTATGGAAGAGATGACGGACGATGAGATGACAAAACTCATTGAACTTCAAGGCGAACTAACAGAGTTGATTGACCAGTACGATGCCTGGGAATTAGACAACAAATTAGAACGCGCCATGGATGCTTTACGCTGTCCCGATGCCGATACGCCGGTAAAAAATCTGTCGGGTGGGGAACGCCGCCGTGTAGCATTGTGCCGCTTGTTGCTTTCCGAACCCGATATTTTGTTGTTGGACGAACCAACCAACCACTTGGATGCCGAATCGGTGGAGTGGTTGGAGATGCACCTGAAACAGTATAAAGGCACCGTGATTGCCGTTACCCACGACCGCTATTTTCTGGATAATGTTGCCGGATGGATTTTGGAATTGGATAGGGGAGAGGGTATCCCATGGCAAGGCAACTACTCATCGTGGTTGGAACAAAAAACGCAACGTTTGGCACAGGAAGAAAAACAGGAATCGAAACGAATGAAGACGCTGGAGCGCGAGTTGGAGTGGGTGCGGATGTCGCCAAAAGCAAGACAATCGAAAGGGAAAGCCCGTTTGAATGCGTATGATAAACTGTTGAATGAAGATGTTAAAGAGCGCGAAGAAAAACTGCAAATCTATATCCCGAACGGACCCCGTTTGGGAACGAATGTGATTGATGCTGTGAAAGTTTCAAAAGCATTCGGAGAAAAACTGTTGTTTGACGATTTAAACTTTTCGCTTCCCCCTAATGGAATTGTGGGAATTATTGGACCGAACGGCGCGGGAAAAACTACCCTGTTTCGTTTAATTATGGGAATGGAAAAACCCGACAACGGTGAGTTTAAAGTAGGTGAAACAGTGAAAGTGGGATACATTGACCAACAACACGTAGAGATTGATCCGGAGAAAACCGTGTGGGAAGTGGTTTCGGAAGGAAACGAACAGATGATGATGGGCGGTCGGCTCATCAATTCCCGTGCCTATATTTCTCGTTTTAATTTTGGCGGACAAGACCAAAACAAAAAATCGGGCGTACTTTCGGGTGGCGAACGAAACCGGTTGCATTTAGCACTCACGCTCAAATCGGAAGCCAATGTGTTATTGCTGGACGAACCCACCAATGATATTGACATCAACACATTACGCGCATTGGAAGAGGGATTGGAAAACTTTGCCGGATGTGCCGTAATTATCTCCCACGACCGCTGGTTTTTAGACAGAGTTTGCACACATATTCTTGCATTTGAGGGCGACTCGCAAGTCTATTACTTTGAAGGAAACTACACCGATTACGAAGAAAACAAAAAGAAACGGTTGGGATATATTGAGCCCAAACGGATACGGTATAAAAAGTTGGTGAAGTAATTACCTGTAATCCAATTTAATAAAAATAAAAAGCATAATGGTGAACGCCCACAGGGATGAACCGCCGTAGCTAATAAATGGCAGCGGAATTCCAATAATAGGCAACAGCCCAATAGTCATTCCGATGTTAATAAAAAAGTGGCAGAAAATGATGCCGGCTATTCCATATCCGTAGTATTTAACAAACGGGTCCCGCTGTCGCTCCGAAAGCCGTATAATTCTTAATACCAAACCAATAAACAGAAAACAGACGACTAAACTTCCCATAAACCCCCACTCTTCGCCAATACCGCAGAAAATAAAATCGGTGTGTTGTTCCGGCACAAAATTAAGTTTGGTTTGCGTTCCATGTTGATACCCCTTGCCAAAAAGCCCACCGGAGCCAATGGCAATTTTTGATTGATTAAGGTTAAAATCAGCACCTTGCGGGTCATCAACTTTTCCCAACAACGTGTCAATACGCATTTTTTGGTGCGGTTGCAACACTTTATCATAAACAATATTGGCGGTTGCAACAAAAATAATTGTCAAAACAAAAACAAAAGTATTTCGTATGAGTTTCTTTTTACTTTTTCTATTCAAAATCCAAAAAACGATAAAAACCGTTGTAATGAGTGCAAAAGCGTATAATTCATTCATATAGAGTGTAAACAAAAACAGTGCGACAGCAATTCCGCCCACCACTAAAATCCAACCCGTTAATCCCACTCTGTAGAACAAAAGTATAAAAGAGAAAAATACCAACGCAGAACCTACATCTTTTTGTGCCATAATAATAAAAACCGGTGCCAATATAACGCCAAATGCGGTAATCCATTTGTCTCTTTTCTCTTGCGCAGTTTTTCCTTCGCTGAAAAATTTTGCCAATACCAATGCAGTGCCAAGTTTGCAAAACTCTGTAGGTTGAATACTGAAATTCCCAATTTTAATCCATGCATGTGCTCCGTTAATCTCACTTCCAATAAAGAGCACAGAAATCATAACAAGCAAGAAAATCAGATATATAGGGTAAGCAAAATAGGAATAATATTGTCCTTTCAGCAGTAAAATTAACATCGCAATAATAAAAGCAGCACCTATAAAAACAAGTTGTCTGGTATAAGCATTATCCATACTAAAAAAAATATCTGCTGCCGAATCGTAAGAGGTTGAAAAAATAGTAATCCATCCCACAAAAACCAAAGCCAAATAATACAAAATCAATTGTATGTCAAAATCATTAGAACCGCCGGATGAATATTCTTTAATCATAAATTACAAAGTAGAAAATGCGATAATTCGTTCTTCCAAATCTTTTCTTTTTATTTCTCTGTTGAGGTAAAATTCAGTAATCAAGGTGGCTATGGGTGCGGCAACCGTAGCACCAAATCCGCCGTTTTCGACCAAACAAAACACTACAATTTTGGGGGCATCTTTTGGGGCAATACACACAAACACGGAATGGTCTTTTCCGTGCGGGTTTTGCGCAGTTCCCGTTTTGCCCAACATCTTAATGCCGGGGATTTGCGCGCTTCTGCCGGTTCCTGCCAACATTACCTGCTCCATCCCTTCAATAATCGCATCAAAGTGTTTTTGAGAAAACCCACAATCAATTTTTTCGGAATAACGTTCGTTTAGACTATCTTTTCTTCCTATTGCTTTGATAACATGCGGTTTAAAATAAAACCCCCGATTGGCGATGATGGCGAGAAAGTTTGCCATTTGAATGGGAGTAACTGCCGCTTCGCCCTGTCCAATTCCCATAGAAACCACAGAGTTTCCATTCCACGATTTACGATACACTTTATCGAAATACTCCACACTGGGAATAATCCCTTTTGTTTCGTAAGGCAAATCTGTATTAAATTTCACCCCAAAGCCCAGCGCGTTGATATGATCTTTCCATGCCTGATACGCTTCTTGAATGGTTTTGTATCTTTTTCTGTTTGAAAGCACATTGTAATAAGTTCTGCAAAAGTATGCATTACAGGAAGTTGCGATAGCGCCAATTAAATCGGGGTAATTGGGGTGTGCGTGGCATTTCACAGTGTGTGCCCCCATATTGTATCCGCCGCCACAGGCGTAAGTGGTTCTAGGTGTGATTACGTCTTCCTGCAAAGCAATCAATCCGTTTGCCAATTTAAATGTAGAGCCGGGTGGGTACATTGCCTGAAGTGCCCGGTCGAAAAGAGGTAATCGCTTTGAATCTTGGAGCAGGACACTGTAATTTTTGCTTCGTGCGCTGCCTACCAATAAGTTAGGATCGTAAGTAGGGGTAGAAACAATACATAAAATCTCTCCGGTGGCGGGCTCAATAGCCACAATACTTCCCCGTTTGTTTTCCATCAATTTTTCGCCATATTCTTGCAATTGCATATCCAAAGTGCTCCATAAAGAGAGCCCTTGAATAGAAATCTCATCCTCCGCTCCGTTTTTATAACTTCCTCTTTCTCTGTTGTGAACATCAACCAATACAATTCGTTTGCCTTTTGTGCCCCGCAACTCCTGTTCGTATGCCTTTTCAATACCGCTAATTCCGATATAATCTCCCATTTGATAATAGGGCTCATCTTCCAATATATTTTGGTCAACTTCGCCCACATATCCTAAAATATGTGCAGCAATGGGCTTGGGATAATGCCGTAACGTTCTGTTTTGCACAAAAAAACCGGGAAATTTATACATCTTTTCCTGTAAATATCCATAAACGGATTTTGACATTTGTTGAAATACCAAGTTAGGCAGCATTTTTGAGTAACTTTTAGCTTTATCAAGACGTCTTACAAGTTCTTCATTACTAATCCCTAAAATGCGGCACATATCCGCCGTATCAAACGCTCGCATTTCGTTTGGCACCACCATCAAATCGTAAGCAGCATCATTATACACTAATAATGAATCGTTTCTATCGTAAACCAACCCGCGGGCGGGGTGCTCAGTAATTCTACGAACGGCATTATCAATTGCCTTTTTTTTGTTCGATGAATCCAATACCTGCAAATGAAACAGTCGCAACAAAAACACAAACGTAACACAAAGAATGATATAAGTAATGATGCGATAACGGGAATCCATTTATTTGCTTCTTTTACTGAGTTTTAACGCTAACTGTTTTAGTAATTCTTTTCGGTCGTTGGTAAGAGAAAGTTCTTCAATATTTTGATAGGCTTTCCCCAAATATTCATCCACTCTTTTTTCAATCTCCTCTTTGCAACGCAAATCATCAAAAATTGTTTTTACGGCATTAAATTTTTCTTTTTTTGTGTAATGATTTGACGAAAAATAATGGAGCAGTTGCGTTTTTTGTTTTTCATTAGCATTTAATAAAGCAAACAGATACAGATATGTTTTTTTGTTTTCTTGAATATCTCCACCCACTTCTTTACCAAATGTTTCAGTATCCGCATACACATCCAGCATATCGTCCACCAATTGAAATGCCATCCCGAGATGTATCCCAAATTTGTAAAGTGCGTCTTGGTCATTTTTTGAGGCATTTGCCAAAATCGCGCCTGTTTTCAAGCAACCGGCAAGCATCACCGCGGTTTTCAAGTGAATCATATTCAAATACTCATCAATAGTAACGACCTCTTGTTTTTCAAAATCCAAATCATATTGTTGTCCTTCACACACTTGCACGGAGGTTTGCACAAAGAGTTTCGACATTTCAATAATTATTTCGGGCGAACAGGGCGTTTTATACAGTTGCAGCATGGCAAGCGAAGCCAGCACATCGCCGGAAAGAATAGCGATATTGCTGTTCCATTTTTTAAAAATGGTCTCTTTCCCGCGCCGAATAGGGGCGTTGTCCATAATATCATCGTGAATTAACGTGAAATTGTGCAACATTTCGTAGGCTGTGGCGGGGTAGAACGCATCTTCCACTTTTGAGCCAAACAGTTCTGCCGCCAGCAGCACCAATTGCGGCCGAATCCGTTTGCCGCCCTGCTTCATGATGTAGTTTACCGGATCATACAGATTGCGAGGTTCAAGATGTTGAACGATTTCGTTAAAATACTGTTCTAATTGATTTTGGACTTCAACTATCTTACTTTTGATCTCCTTTTTTCGATTTTCTATTTCCGTCATTATCATTATTTTGCAAAAACCTATTTTTCCGGATACGCATTCACCCTCACATAATGTTCCACATTAAAGTATTTTTGCAAGAAGTTAGCAATATCTTTTGGCGTGAGGTTATTAACATGTGTTTCAAAATCAATTA
>Ga0209628_10002698_pt1 | contig 12160 bp, 6 predicted proteins | sample TergutCu122P4_FD_187285 | JGI IMG/M metagenome (GOLD analysis project Ga0209628, IMG submission 187285) | Cubitermes ugandensis P4 segment gut microbial communities from Kakamega Forest, Kenya - Cu122 P4 (SPAdes) (version 2) | ecosystem: Host-associated > Arthropoda: Insects > Digestive system >...
GAAATCCTTTTCGTTTTCTCGGGACAGGAAAAACCCCATGCAAACCCGTTTCGACATCATCGCCCCCGATCAGGGGCTGGTCGCCGCGCTGCAACACAAGATCGACCAAAAGACCAAGCCGCGCGGCTCGCTTGGACAACTGGAGACCCGATGAATTCACTCAGCTTATGATGAATAATTGCGGAGATCCTGTCTAATTTATTCGGGCTTACAAGCCCATGTCATAATCTATTGACGTGAACGACTTTTTCCCAAGGTTTACGACATCTGCGTGTACGATTGCCCTGGACGAAAAACAGAGGGAAGCTCACTACTTGCTGCTCCATGCTAAACTTTTGCGCTTTTGACGCCGCCTTTCCCGCGCACCTGCTGCCGGAAAAGACGGCAAAATGGAGCTTCTCATGGCTGAAATCACCACGGCCTCCGGTCTCATCTACGAAGATACCGTCGTCGGCGAAGGGGCCGAGGCCAGGGCTGGCGATCACGTCGTCGTCCATTACACCGGCTGGCTGACCGATGGCCGCCAGTTCGATTCGAGCAAGGATCGCGGCGATCCCTTCGACTTTCCGCTCGGCAGGCGTCACGTCATCGCCGGCTGGGACGAGGGCGTGCAGGGCATGAAAATCGGCGGCGCGCGCAAGCTGACCATCCCGCCGCAACTCGGCTACGGCGCGCGCGGCGCGGGCGGCGTCATTCCGCCGAACGCGACGCTGGTGTTCGCCGTGGAGTTGCTCGACATCCAATGAGCGGCGACGAAGACCCCTGGGCGAAGTGGCGGCAACCGGCGGTGGAGAAGGCCGACGAGCCGGCCAAGCCCGTCAGGCCGGCGCAACGCTCCCAGCGCCCGTCGGCTACGGCAGCCGATGCCAGCACGCCGCCAGCGCCAGTCGAGGCCGCACCCGCCGCGCCAGTGGCGCGGCCTCGACCGGCCGGGACGCTGAGTCCGCTGAAGAAGGCCGCTAAAACCTCCCCTCGCCCGCTTGCGGGAGAGGGGCCGGGGGTGAGGGCATTGGGGAGAAGCCGGAATTCTCCCCCTCCCCAACCCTCCCCCGCTCGCGGGGGAGGGGGTGTGCATCCCCAAGCGCGAGGCGGCAAGGCCCGCGACGCCAAGCCGGCGCAGCCGGAAAATGCCGCGCCGGCAGCAGTGCGCGATCCAGCCACGGCCCCAAACGGCGTGCGTTTATCCAAGGTCATGTCGGCGCGCGGCCTGTGTTCGCGGCGCGAGGCCGACCTGTGGATCGAGCGCGGCTGGGTGTTCGTCGATGGCGTGCAGGTGGCCGAACTCGGCTCGCGCATCGACCCCGGCGCGGCCATCACCATCGCCCGCGAGGCGGAAAAGGATCAGGCCAAACAGGTGACGATCCTGCTGCACAAGCCCATCGGTTACGTTTCCGGCCAGCCGGAGCCGGGCTGCAAGCCGGCGGTGGCGCTGATTTCGACCGAGACCTGGGCGCGCCAGGCGGGCGACCCCGAATTCAAGCCGTGGATGCTGCGCGGCCTCGCCCCGGCCGGGCGGCTCGACATCGACTCGACCGGCCTCCTGGTGCTGACCCAGGACGGGCGCATCGCCAGGAAGCTGATCGGCGAGGATAGCGAGACCGAGAAGGAATACCTGGTGCGCGTCAGCGGCGAGATGATCGCGGGCGGCCTGGAGTTGCTGCGCCACGGCCTCAAGCTGGATGGCAAGCCGTTGAAACCGGCCTGGGTCAAGCAGTTGAACGAGGACCAGTTGCACTTCATTCTCAAGGAAGGCAAGAAGCGGCAGATTCGCCGCATGTGCGAACTGGTCGGTCTGCGCGTCACCGGCTTGAAGCGGGTGCGCGTCGGCAAGGTGCGCCTCGGCGACCTGCCGCTCGGGCAGTGGCGCTTCCTGCGGCCCGACGAGCGGTTCTGAAATGAAAAAGCCGGCAAATGCCGGCTTTTTCGTTCAGGCCGCTTCGCGCACCGGCGGCATCATCACGCATTCGCCCTCGACCACCACCTTGCCGCCGACCGTGCACACGGTGTCGAGCGTGACGCGGTTCTTGGCGACATTGACCTCCTTGACCGTGACGGTGGCCGTGACGGTGTCGCCGGGGCGCACCGGCGCCTTGAATTTCAGCGTCTGCGACAGGTAGATGGTGCCGGGGCCGGGCAGCCGGGTGCCCAGCACGGCGGAAATGAACCCGGCCGACATCATGCCGTGGGCGATGCGGCCGCCGAACATGGTTTTCTTGGCGTATTCCTCGTCGATATGGGCGGGATTCATGTCGGTGGTGACGCCGGCAAAGAGGATGATGTCGGCTTCGGTGACGGTCTTGGCGATGCTGTCGCTCATGCCTGGCGTCAGGTCGTGGATGGTGTACATGGTCATGTCTCCTCGGCGGTGGTTGGAATGGGCGCACTCTAGCACGGCGCTTGGGCGCGTTACAGATTCTGCATGGGCGGCAAAATGGCCCGTCGCGGTTCGCTACGCTCACCACGACCTACGGCTCGGCGTGACATGATTGCGCGCGGCGCGGCAAGAATTTACCGGATTTCCAGTTCGCGGACGAAAATGAGTTCGCAAGCCCCCGCGCCGGTGTCATCGCGGCTGAGCGAACTGCGCCAGCGCCAGCCGTTGGGGTGGCGCGCTTCCACCAGCCAGCCGCGAACATGCACCACCTGGCCGACGCGCACCGCGTGCAGCTTTTGCTCGAGCGAATCGTTCGCTGGAATCATGTGCATGTTGGCGCTCGATTGCGTGACCTCGCTGGCAGGAATCGGCAGCGAGTCGGCGTGCCAGTGATACCAGCGCCCGCCCTGCGAGATCTGGAAGTATTTCAGCACGTCGTCATCCGACATGCGGCCCCAGCCGAGAACCAGATCAATGGGCGCGAGCGCCGCCCCGGTATCGAAGCGGTAGCGCTCGCTGGCGAGCACCCGCGCCTCGATGCTGAAATCCGCCAGCGGCTGGATGGTGAATTCCTTGAAGCCGAAAGCCGCATCCCGCGTCGCCGTCTGCACGGGCGTTTTTGGCGCAACCACCCCAGCGCCGGTATGGATGGGCCGATCCCGCCCGCATTGATACAGCAGGATGCCGACCAGGAGGATGAGGGCAAGGCGGATCGGCTTCATGGATTGAGGATTTTGCGGTCGCTGCGGCGATGGCGGGAGGCCAATGCCTCCCTTGCAAGAGGGATGGCATTGGCCAGGCGCTCCCGGATCCCGCCGCCCGCTGACGGCAACGGGCTATTGCACCGGCGGGGCGGCCGCCGCCTTCTCCACGCCATCGGTCACCGTCAGCATGCTCTCGCCGCCGGTCAGACCGTAGACATCGGGCCGGTACATGTCCTCGGCATAGAGCGGCGGGATGACGAATTTGCCGGGGGTGACGACGCGGGCGCGGTAGAACAGCGTCTGCTTCAGCCCGCTTTCCAGGCGGCTGGCAACGACGAAGCGGTCGTCGCGGAATTCGACGTGCTGGATGCGCGGGTCGCGCATGGCCTCGGCCGGATTGATGTTGTCGATCACCACGCTGTCCAGCCCCTCGCCCTGGGCGATGTTGAGATTCTCGATTTCCAGGCCGGCCGGAATGCGGTCGACGATCATGGCGTTGTTGACCATCCGGTATGCCGTTGGCGTGGCGATGATGCGCACGATGACCGATTCGCCGACTTTCAGCGGGCGGTTGCCGAGCGGTTTGCCGTCGGCGTCGAACAGGTCGCGTTTCAAGCTGATGTCATCGCTGCGGCTGGCCGGCATTTTGGCCGGGTTGCCGGCGAGGCTGAGTTGCAGGTAGAGCGTTTCCTTGTGCGTGTTTTTGACGTGCAGGCCGTTTTGCAGCGCCGCCGCGGTCAGCGGCCGGATCAGGCTGCCGGCGCCGTTCAGGGCTTCCGGTTGATTCGCGCCGGCGCTAATTTCCGCCGTCCAGCCGCTTGCGCCGTCGCGCGGGCCGACGAACTGGCGACCGAGCAGGAACAGCGCCAGTTTTTCCTGGGTGCTGGTGTAACGGTTCTTGCCCAGTTCGCTGGCGGCGATGACGACCAGATTGTTCTGCCCTTCGACCTTGATCTTGTGCCGGTCGAGCAGAACCCAGGACAGCGCCGCGTCGCGCAGCGGGCTGCCGTAGTCGCCCCACCAGTAGCCGGCGTCGCGGCCTTTCTTGACGCCTTCGGCGAGCGCGGTCTGGGCGCGGGTTTCGTCGCCCATCAGTTTCAGGGCCAGGCCGAGATGGATCAGATCCAGCCCGCTGTGCGCCTGGTCGCGCAACTCGTACATCTGGCGCAGGGTCGATAGCGGCGCTTTGGCTTCGCGCGCCAGGACGTAAGCGCCGTAGGCGAGCACGCCGAAACGGCCGGAACCGGCGTAGCGGTAGTCCTGCCAGCCGTTGTCGTTGTAGACGATCTTGCCCGCCGGCAGGCCGGCCGCGCCTTCCTGCAAATATTTGAGGAGAAATTCCTGGGTTTTCTGCTGCATCGCCTCCGGCACGCCGAAGCCCTGTTCACGGGCGTCGAGCAGGAAGTTGCCGACGTAGGCCGAGAGCCAGTACTGGTATTCGGAAACGTTGCCCCACAGGCTGAAGCCGCCGTTCGGCGCTTGCATCGCGCCGAGCCGGGCGATGGCCTTTTCCAGCATGTCGGCGCGCTGGGCGCGGCTGTAGGGCTTGAGGCCGAACAGCTTGGCCCCCTCCTCGTCGATCAGGACGTGGGGATAGGCGGTGCTGGTCGTCTGCTCGGTGCAGCCGTAGGGATAGGTCAGGAGGCCCTGGATGGCGCTGCGCACGTCGATCGGCGCTTGGTCGGAGATGGCGAGGTGGGCCTGCACGGTGCTGCGGATGAAGCCGTTCAAATCGGCCTCGCGGATGTCGAGCGTCTCGCCCGGCGCCACCGTCAGCAGCCGCGACATCTGCTGCTGCGGCGTCGCGGCCTGGACTTGCAGGCCGAAGCTGCGTTCGAGCTTGAAGCCGTCAGCGCCGGTCACATGCACCCGCACGTCGGTGAGGCCAAACGCCTGGCCGGCTTCGAGCGGGAAGCGCAGGGTCTGCTTCTGCTGATCCTTGAGGCTGACTTCCCGTTCGGCGTTTTGAATTTTCAGGCCGTCGCCATTCTCGACGCGCACCTTGAACTTCTGCGCTGCGCCCGAAAGGTTGTGCAGATCGAGCGCGATGGTGGCCTGATCGCCGACGGTGAGAAAGCGCGGCGTCAGCAATTCGGCGACCAGCGGTGCGGCGACCACGGTTTCACTCTCGGCGTTGCCGAAGCGGTCGGCCGTGGCGGCCACCGCCATCAGGCGCAGCGTGCCGTTGAAATCGGGCACATCGATGACGATTTCGGCCTCGCCCTGGGCGTCGAGCTGCACCGGCCCGGAGAACAGGTCGATCAGGCGGACTTTCTTGGGCAGGCTGCGGGTGGCTTTCGGCGCGCTATCGCCGCCGAATTTGAGCTTGCCCTTGCGGCCCGCCATTTTCTCGATCAGGCGGCCGTAAACGTCGTACTGGTCGGCGCCGTAGCGCAGCCGGCCGAAGAAATAGGCGAACGGGTCGGGCGTGGCGAAGCGGGTGATGTTGAGAATGCCGACATCGACGGCGGAAAGCGTGACCAGCGCCGTCTGGCCGGCGAGGCCGGGCGCTTTGACTTTCACCTTGAGGGGCGTGTCGGGCAGCATTTTCTTTGGCGCGTCGAGGTTGAGCACGAGCTTCCTGTCGCCGCGTTCGAGTGGCAGATGCGCCAGGCCGAGCGCCCGCGCCGGGGTGATTTTTTCGCCCTCGCCGCCGGGTCGCAGCACGGTGACGGCAACGTAGAGATCATGCCGATGCCATTCCTTGTTTACCGGGATGTCGACAGTCGCGCCGTCGAGCGGCACGGGCATCCGCTTGACCCACAGCGTGCGGTCGCCTTCGACGGTAATCAGCGCCTCGCCGGCGTGCGGCGGGGTGATGGTCAGTTGGGCGACATCGCCGTCGTGGTAAGCCGGTTTGTCGAATTTCAGCGCCACGCGGTCGGGGCGGACGCCCTGGTTTTCGTCGCCACGGGCGCTCCAGCCGGCGTAGAAGCGGAACTTGGCGGTCTGCTGCGTGACCGGATCGAGAATTTCCAGGCGATAACGGCCATATTTGACCGGCACGCCGAGCTTGCCGCGCCCGCCGTCGGGAATGCTGACGCTGGCGGTATTGACCAGTTCGTCGGTTTCGGTGAAGCCGGAGTGCCAGCCGCGCTGGTCGTCGAAACGCCAGTAATAATCGCGGTTCTCGCGGAACAGGCGGACCGGCAGGCCGGCCCCGGCGCTCAATTTGCCGTCGGCATTGGCGCGCACGACCTCGAACTGCGCGACGCTGCCTTCGCGGGCGTAATCGCCGGTAAACAGGGAGCGGATGCCGATCAGTTCCGCTGCCGGCCAGATGACCCGCTCGAAATTGCGCACCACCGGCCGGCCACCGCTTTCGAGCAAGCTCAGGGTGGTGCGCACGGTGATGGGCGAACGCTTGCTTTTGGCCGGCGCGAGGTCGACGTCCAGCGCCAGATTGCCGTTCTCGTCGAGTTCTGAGGCTTCCAGTTCGACGCGCTGATGCAGGCTGTCGTCGTTGCTGTCGCCGAATTCAAAGCCGGGCAACAGCTTGGCCAGCGGGTTTTTCTGGCGCTCGAAAACGGCCACGCCGAGCACCTGGTTGCCGGCCGCCGGCGCGCCGTAGAGATAGCTGCCCTTGATGTCGATGCGCAAACTCTGGTCGGGCGCAACGACGGCCTGCGGACTGGAGAGATCGAGCTTCATGCGTTCCGGCAGAAATTCCTCGACGCCGAAACGGAAACTGGTGGTCGCCAGCTTGTCGGCGGGATCGCTGCGCAATTCCAGGTTCCACGAGCCGGTCGGCGCGTCGACCGGCAATTCGATGCGCTGCCGGTAGAAGCCCGCCACCTTGCCGTCGGGCTGCCAGGTGGCGGTGAACTGGTTCTTGCCGTCGGCGCGCTTCAGGATGGCCTGTACCGGCTGGGGCGGCACCGGCCGCCCGTCGGCATCGCGCGCCAGCACCGACAACTCGAACGTTTCGCCAGGCCGGTAAAGATCGCGCCCGGCATAGGCGAACAGGCGCACCGGTCGCCCCGGCAGGCCGGAGATTTCATATTCGGACAGATCGAGCGCCGGCTCCTTGAGCGTAATCATCGACAACTGGTTGCCCTTGCGAGCGACGACGACCTTGGCCGCGGCCGGCCGCTCGGCGAAAGTCGCCCGGCCTTCGCCGTCGGTTTCGCCGCGGGCGACGACCTTGCCGTACTCGTCGAGCCAGGTGACTTCGACGCCGGGCGCGGCCTTGCCGCTGGTCAGCGAACTGACGTAAGCATCGGCCCCCTTGGCGAACAGCCGGGCGGAGAGACCAAGATCGCTGACATAAAAATAGGTGACCTGATATTCGTAACGGAAACGGTTGGGCTGGCTCATCACCGCGATGTAGATGCCGGGTTCGCGCAGTTCCTTGATGTCCTCGACCGGCAGGAAGGTGACGCTGCGCTTGTCGGCCTTCTGCTCGGTCAGGAAGCGGCCGTTGAACACGCTCTCGGTCAGTTTGTGCAGGCCATCCAGCGCCCAGTTGTTGACCGCGCCCTTGAGATCGGTGGCGCGCCAGTCGTAGTCGTATTCTTCATCCTCGTCGTTCCGGCGCTGGGGGCGCGGGCCGCTGATGACCTTGTCGAGAAAACGCGGCAACTGATCCGGCTTGACGCGCAAAAACTGCACGTCGACCTCGGGCACATTGACGGTCACGACCGGCAGGCCGCCGTTCTGCTTGGCCGGCAGCACCATGCCCCGGCTGGCGAAGTAATAGGCCGGCGCAACGACGGGCGTGACCACCGCGTAACGGCTTTCGGCGCTCAAGGTCTGGCCGGCCGCCGAGGGCAGGCCGGCGGCAACGCGCACGACATAGCGGGTCTGCGGCTTGATGTGCGGAAAATAGGCGATGCGCGGATTGTCGCCGATGACCCAGGCCCCCTTGACCAGCTTGCCGCCGTCGATGTCGGTATCCGCCGGCGCGCTGCTGGCCTGCGGCACGGCGTCGTCGGGGCGGTCGCCGTCGTAATACGTCTCCTCCTCGCTCTCGGTATCGACGCGCGGCTTGGCGTCGTCGGGCCGGGCCGGCATCTCGAAAACCTGAATCTGCTCATCGTAAGTCTTGCTGGTATCGAGCGGCTGCGTGAAGCTCAAGGCCAGCGCCGGCGACCCCTCGAATTCGCGGTTGCCGAAATCGGCGATCTGGAACGGCGTATCGGCGCTGCTTCCGCCGTCGTCCGGCTGCCCGGTTTTCTTGACGATATAAAAACCGGCCGCCGCGACAGCGATGATGGCGGCAATGATGAGCAGCAGCGGAACGATGCCAAAACCCCGGCGCGAGAGTGGACGTAAGAACGAACGCGGCATCGACTTCTCCTGGCAACCCAAACGCCGACCGGCGGCGGGCAAAAAATTGAAGCGCCGATTATGGCACGCGCCCGGCATTGGCGGGCTAGCCGGGGATGGCGATGCCGTGGTCGCCCTCGATACTCACAGGCATTTGTAGTACGATGGATGACATTCCAGGAGATTGCCATGACTGCCGTTGCTAGCCGCAAGATTCAGTCCCGCGTACCGGGCGAAATTCAAGCCGTGGCCGATCGGATCATCGAGGACGCCGGCCTGACCATCAGCGACGTGGTTCGCATGTTGATGACCCGCATTGCCAAGGACAAAGCCATTCCGCCGGTGCTGTTTCAGCCCAACGCGGAAACGCTGGCCGCGTTTGCCGAGGTTGAGCGCGGAGAGTTGGAGCCGGTGACGCTCGACCAGATCAGCGAACTGATCCGGGCAGCACAAGCCGAATGAGGCAAATTGAGCATACCGGGCGGTTCAAGCGTGATCTGAAACGGGAAGCGAAGGGGCAGCAACTGCACGACCTTGGAAGCCGACTTGCTGCCGATCATTGCGGCGCTCGCCAACGATCAACCCCTGGAGCCACAGCACCGCGACCACGCGCTAACCGGCGACTGGAAGAACTACCGGGATTGCCACGTGTACCCGGACCTGGTGCTGATCCATCGCCTGATTGGTGATGCTCGCTTGGTCCTCACGCGGCTCGGCTCGCACTCGGAACTCGACCTATAACCAGGCGCAGGAGGTTTTACACCGGCACCGAGCGGCAATCTAACGGCACGGCGCAGGCGTGACTTCATGTGAAGCCGGCTTTTGAACCTGACATGAACAGCCAGTGTGTCCAGGTTTGTTACCTCCCAGCCTGTGAAGCGGCTGGATGGTCGAAGGATGAGGTGGAGGCTAACGGCGTAAATGCCATTGAGGCCAGAATCGCTTCAATTCTCTGAAAACAATTCAAAAAGAATCCGATGCAGGTGCCAGCCCCCCCCGCCAACCGCCTCACCGAAGACGCCGCCGCCCGCGAGCGGGCGCTTGCTGTCGCCTCCTTCATCGTCGAAGCGCCGGCCGGGGCGGGCAAGACCGAGTTGTTGACGCAGCGTTATCTGCGGTTGTTGACCACGGTCGAGCAGCCGGAGGAAGTGCTGGCGCTGACTTTCACCAACAAGGCGGCGACCGAGATGCGCGACCGGATTCTCGGCAGTCTGGAAGTCGCCGCCGCTGGCGTCGCGCCGGAGCAGGCGCACAAGCGGCAGACTTTCGATCTGGCTGGCCGGGTGCTGGCGCACGACGCGGCGCGCGGCTGGCATTTGCTTGGACATCCGGGGCGCTTGCGCATCACGACCCTGGATGCGCTGTGTGCCAGTCTGGCGCGGCAGATGCCGTATCTCAGCCGCTTTGGCAGCCAGCCGGCCGTCGCCGAGGATGCCGCAGCGCATTATGCCGCCGCCGCCCGCCGCACGCTGGCGATGGTCGAGGCCGACGATGCCGATGCCGAGGTGGTCGCCGCCGCGCTGGCCTTCATGGATAACCATGCGGGCCGTCTGGAAACGCTGCTGGTAGCCATGCTCGCCCGCCGCGACCAGTGGCTGCCCCATGCGGGTCGTCTGGACAAAGGTGATTTGCGCGCCGAGGTCGAGGGCGGTTTTGCGGTGCTGATCGAGCGCAAGCTGGCGGCGGCTGGCGAGTTGCTCGATAGCCGCTGGCAGGAACGCCTGCTGCCGCTGGGTCGTTTCGCCGCCGCCAACGGGCCGGATTGGCTTGAACCGCTGGCCGACTGGTCCGCGCCGCTGACCGCCGGAATCAGCGATCTGCCGCGCTGGCGGGCGCTGGCCGGTCTGTTGCTGACCGGCCAGGGCACTGTACGCAAGATGCTGGACAAGCGAGTCGGCTTTCCCGCCGGCAAGGAATTCTCGGCGCAGAAGGCGGCGATGACCGAGACGCTGGCCGACCTCGCCGCGCTGCCCGGCATCGAGCAATGCCTCGGCGTGCTTGGCCAGTTGCCGTCGCCGGGGTTGAGCGCCGAGGAATGGGCCAGCGTCGAGAATTTCGCCCGCCTGCTGCAACTGGCCGCCGGCCAGTTGTGGCTGGTTTTTCAGGAAGCCGGCGAAGTCGATTTCATCGAGGTCGCCAGCCGCGCCGGCGTGGCGCTGGGCGATGACGAGGCGCCGACCGATCTGGCGCAGGCGCTGGATTACCGCATCCGCCATCTGCTGATCGACGAGTTTCAGGATACCAGCCCGGCCCAGGTCGAGTTGATCGCCAGGCTGACCCGCGGCTGGACGCCGGATGACGGGCGCACGCTGTTCGTCGTCGGCGACCCGATGCAGTCCATCTATCGCTTCCGCAAGGCCGATGTCGGGTTGTTCCTGCGCGTGCGCGAGCGCGGCATCGGCGACATTCGCCTCGGCCACCTGCGCCTCTATCGTAACAACCGTTCCTGGCCGGCCATCGTCGATTGGGTCAACGGCGTTTTTCCGGCCATCTTTCCCGCCGCCGACGCGCCGGAAACCGGGGCGGTGCGCTACGCGCCGTCGGCCGCCACGCGGCCGACGCGGGAGGATAGCGCGGTCGTCATCCACCCCCTGATCGCCGATGACGACGGCAATGGGAGCGAGGCCGAAGCGCGCCGGGCGCTGGAGATCATCCTTGAAACCCGGCGCGAAAATCCGACGGCCAGCATCGCCGTGCTGGTGCGCGCCCGCGGCCACCTCGCTGCGCTGGTCGGCGAAATCCGCCGCAGCGCGCCGGAACTGCGCTTTCAGGCGGTGGACATCGAGAGTCTCGCCGATCGCCAGCACGTGCAGGATCTGCTGACCCTGTTCCGCGCCCTCGATCACCGCGCCGACCGCGTGCATTGGCTGGCCCTGCTGCGCGCCCCGTGGTGCGGCCTGACCCTGGCCGATCTGCATGCGCTGGCCGGCGATGATCGCCAGCGCACGATCTGGCAGTTGATGCAGGATGAGTCGCGCCTGGCCCGCCTCTCGGCCGACGGCCAGAGGCGTTTGCACCCTGTGCGGGATGTGCTGCAACTCGTTTTCGCCCACCGCGACCGGCAGCACCCGCGCCGCTGGCTGGAAGCTGCCTGGCTGCTGCTCGGCGGCCCGCGTTGCCTGGATTCGCCGGCGGCGCTGGCCGATGTCGAGGCTTTTTTCACGTTGCTCGACCGTCTGGCGGCCACCGGCGCGCTCGATGCCGACACCCTGGCCGTCCGCGCCGGCGAACTGTTCGCCCCGGCCGACCCGCAGGGCGGCGCGGTGCAGATGATGACGGTGCACAAAGCCAAGGGCCTGGAATTCGACACCGTGATCGTCCCCGGCCTGCACCGCGAAACCGGCGGCAACGACAGCAGCCTGTTGCTGTGGGACGAGTTCGCCGGCCCGGACGGTCGTCAGCGCTTGCTGGTGGCGCCGATGAAAGCGCGCGGCGCACAGGCCAACGAGCCGACCGCCTACGACATGCTGCGCCGCCTGGAAAACGAACGGGCCGGCCACGAAACCGAGCGCCTGCTCTACGTCGCCGCCACCCGCGCCGTTCGCCGCCTGCATCTGATCGGCGTCGCCGTTGCCGACGAACGCAAGGAAGAGGGTCTCAAACCGCCGCCGGCCGGGAGTTTGCTCAAACTGCTGTGGCCGGGCGTCGCCCAGCCGGTTTTTGCCGCCGCGCTGGCCGAGCGCGCCCCGGCCGAGGCCGCTGTCGTACCGCTCGATTCAGCTACCTTCGCGCCGCCGCTGCTGCGTTTGGCGGCTCCCGACATCCCCTCCGAACTGCGCGCGCCGCCGCTTGCAGCGGGCAGCGGCGGCCCGCC
>Ga0209628_10002699_pt1 | contig 12158 bp, 10 predicted proteins | sample TergutCu122P4_FD_187285 | JGI IMG/M metagenome (GOLD analysis project Ga0209628, IMG submission 187285) | Cubitermes ugandensis P4 segment gut microbial communities from Kakamega Forest, Kenya - Cu122 P4 (SPAdes) (version 2) | ecosystem: Host-associated > Arthropoda: Insects > Digestive system...
GGCGATGCGAAGTGGCGCCCGCCAATCCAGGCGGGCGAGGATCGCAACCTGGAAGCGGTGCCACAGTGGACTAATCAAATGGAGTAGCGCCCGCCAATCCAGGCGGGCGAGGATCGCAACTTCATATGTGGTGCTGGTTCCATACTCTTCTCTGGACCAGTTCATCTGGTATCAGGGTTAGTACATTTCATGACGCATTAACCGTGCGACGAATCTGATTACCAAACGTGCAGCGGCAAGCTCGATGGGCACCCCGACAGGGTTAGAGATATCGTGGTCCGGGCGCGGGGGCTCAGATCTGCACACCGTCAGTGCCCTGGCAGAGCCGAGCCCCCAACCTCGGGTTCGTTGGCCCACCGGGTGGTTTCGGTTGTCATCCACGACACGAGCCGGGTGGTGTCCTCAATGATGGCGTAGCCGGCTTCGAGCAACACCTCGTCCGCGTGGGCGACGAGATCGTCGATGGTGAGGTCCTTCTTCCAGTACCCCCGCCCGGAGCCCACGAAGTTGATGGCCGCCCGGCCGGAGGAAGCCTCGATGATCTTCCCGTTGAGTGTGTTCTCCTTGCGCAGCAGCCAGCAGACGACCGGCGAGACGAGTGCCGGGGACTGGATCAGTTCAGACAACCGCCGCGCCTCTGGGGGCAGTTCGCCCGCCATTGCTGTGAAGGCTCCGGGTGCGAGCATGTTGACGGTGATGCCGTGCGCGGCACCCTCGTGCGCGATCGTCGTACCCATCCCCAGTACCGCGCCCTTTGACGCCGCGTAATGGGCGATGCCAACCTGGGGCACCCACACCGTCGAGGACGTTACGACCACGACGCGGCCGAACTTTTGAGCCATGAGATGCGGCCACGCCGCGTGAACGACGTTGAAGGACCCGAAGGCGTTGACCCTCATCACCCGCTCGAACTCTGTCACGGTTAACTCGTCGAACGTGTGCGAACTGATGATGCCCGCGTTGCTCACAACCAGATGGATGCCTCCGAACTCGCTGATGGCGGTGTCGATGATATCCTTTGCCTGCCCGGGGTCGGAGACATCGTGCGTACTGACGACCGCCCGGCCACCAGTCGCCGCGATCTCGTCACGGACCGCCGCTGCCGCCGCGGTGGCCACGTCGTTGACGACGACTGCTGCGCCCTCCTTGGCGAGCAGCAGCGCGTGCTGCTTTCCAAGCCCGCGCCTGCGCCAGTCAACACGGCCACCTGACCGTCGAAGTGTCCCATTGTCTTACCTCTTTCGTTGTCTAAAGTACGTTGTTTGATCTGTCTCCGGAGCCGCCTTGTGTGGCGAATCCGCCTTCGAACGGGGCCCGATATGGCGATCACTTCGCGGCCGAGATGATCGCCTCCGATCCAGCCATGGCGGCGATCCTGGCGGGTACGAACCCTGCAGCGGTGGCTTAAGATGTCGCGCGAAGCGTCCCGAGCCACCAGGGGGATACAGGCCGACCATGAGTTCCGCCTGGTGAGCCTCGTCGTCGGAGTCGGAGTACGCCCACCATGCGAGCGAAGCCATGGCGGCACCACCGATGAAGGCCGCCGTCGCAAGACGGTCAACCCCGGCCACACCGGGGTCGACCGCGCCCAAGCCGCCGAGCGCCTCGATGAGAGTCTCCGCATGGGCGACCATCCGGTCGAGCACCTGCGAGCGGAACGGCGGCCACTCGAACAGTACGCGGTAGACGGAGCGATGCTCTCTGACCTCGCTCAGGGCGCCGCGCAACGCCTGGTCGTAGACGCGCTCAAGATCGGCGGCCGTGGCGACGCCTTCGAGTTGTTGCGGCCCGACCCCGCTGACACGCTCGAGTTCGTCGCCGAACACATCCATGAGGGCCTGGGAGACATCCGGCCAGTGGCGATAGAACGTCACTCGGTGGACTCCCGCCAGCCGCGCCACATCCGAGGCGGTCAGTTCGTCGAGGGGCGTCACGTACGCCGATTCGCGAACGGCAAGTGCGATGCGGGAGCGGGCGTCGAGGGTCACCTCACCATGGTCTCACGTGAGATCGGTAACACGGTAACACGCGGCCACCTTCCTGCCAGGATACTGCTGCGTACCTCATTATTCGTCTTGGCAAGGTAAGAAGCCAGGCTTCTTGTACGTATGCACCCACACCGTCGAGGACGTTACGACCACGGCGTAGCGCCCGCCACTTCAGGCGGGCGACGATGGTTGAGCATCAGAGGCCCAGGTCATGGCTGCTGCCTGCGGCGCGGCAGATGGCCCCTGAGGTGGGCCATGAGGCGTGCAATCCCGGCGAGCGAGGATTGGCTCAGTGGACCGTTACGTGTGTCCCGCTCTGGTCGGTGGGTAAGCGCCAGTTCGACGTGGACCGGGGCTCGCCGGGGGTCTAGTGTTTCAACAGTCTCGGGTGAACCGTTGGGAGTCTGTGTCTGATCACAGCGGTGCTGGCTTGACGCGACATTGCTACTGTTGTCTACCATGATCGTGAGTACGAGTTTCTCACCAGGTTCGGTCCGGACCTGCATGGTGATCAGGTCTGGTTTGTCATGAGTCTCCCCTGATTGTGCCGGGGTTTCTCCCGCAGTCTTGTGTTGCGCACCAAACTCGCTGTCCGTCCTGGGCGGTGTTCCCGAATCTGGGGTGCCATCTTGGTGGTTGGTGGGAGAGTTGATGCATCCTGGGTTGGGGCATGACGCATTGGCCTTGAGCTTCACTGTCAGGCTTTGGAGGGCGGCTTGGGCCCTCGACGCCATCTGAGCGTTCAACGCACGTGACATCATGCCGGAATGTCTGCCAGGGAACGGGCCAAACAGGAAAAGATAGGTGGATGTTGCCAGGAGCCCGATGACCAGCACAAGAATGCTGGCCGGCAACTGATGTGTTCCTGAAGCCATGGTCATGGCACTTGTTGCCACCAGCTGCCCGATGACGCTCATCCCTGTTAGGAGATACCGTACTCTACCTGCTATGGCCAGTGACAGCCTCCCCAAAGCAGCAAACAACAACCATGTCACCACAGCCCTGGCTGGCAACCATGTGGCGAGTGGTTGTCCCGTTGCACTGTGGTCCACGTATGCCTGGATGACGCCCAAAGTGGGGAGCAAGGCCCATGGAACCCACACCCAGCGAGTGAGGGGAATTCGGCGGCGCCCTGGCTCTTTTCCACTGGAGGTTTCCTCGATTCCGTCAGTCGAACTTATGAATGCGAGCGCCTGGGCGGTCGCCAATGATCGGCATACTCCGTACCCGGCGGACCCCCACAGAATCAGGCAGATGATGATGGCTGCTGAACCAGCCGAGGCAGCGAGCATTGCCCATCGGGCTACACGGTTCGTTTCCACTGTGCCGAGCAGCCCATGTTGGCTCACTTCGTAAGCGCCGACGCAAAGCCCGACGAATGTTAAAGAAGCAATGACAAGTGTTGATCTTGTGGCCCACAGGCTGTGGTCACTGAGCAACGCCCGATGACCCACACAGATTGCCAGGACTGCCAGGAGCAGCAGCCCAGACAGCAACATAATACCACGTATCAGCAACTCGCCGTGGCATTTGGCCAGACTGCACTGTGTGGCCGTGCTTGCCACGGAGATGATGATTAGCGCGACGACCGCTGCCATGAACGACCCGGAACTGCGGGCGCGTGTATCCTTTATCAATCCGTTTAGTCGCTGCTTGGTTGTTCGAAGGCGGCGGTGTAACACCTGTGGCATCAACCTATCCGGTGGTCGGCTAGACGCCAAGAGCCTGGCGAACTCCAATGCAATCCAAAGGGTAAGAGTGAGAGCGATGACTGCAGCGAGAGCCTGCGCGGGATCGTCGTTCATTGTCATCACCAGCATTGATGCCATCGTTCCAGACACCGTCCCGAGAAAGAACACCGCTATCAGTTCGCCCATGAACCCGGCGTCGAGGCGGCTGCGTTCAAGGTAACTCTGAAGAAGAACAGTCGAGTCACCCTCAATGGTCTGGTCGATCCTCTGTTGTTCTTTGGTTATCTGCCCGGCTGCCACTGCACCCGCAACGCTGATTGCTGCTAGCACGGTTAATGAGCCGTATATTCCTCCTGAAGATAACAGCTTCGCTACCTGTTCCTGTGTTACCTTCAGCTGTGTCGCCTGGTACGTTCCGAATATGAGCGTGACAGCAGAAAACACTACCCAAGTCACTGCCAGTCTGCGGCTTGCCTGCGGGCTGTCGCGAGCCCAGCAGTCTTCGCAGATTCTCCCCGGGGTGCCTGACGCCGTGATCACTGGCGTATACAAGACATCCTCGACTGCGTTCCTGGTCATGATGCCTCCTTTGTGTTGATGTTTGTTCAGTATTCCAGTATCAACCGGTTATGTCGATGCTCCACCTGGGTCCTGGCAGATCAGAAACGCGTTCACCTCGCAACCTGTCGTGATCTTAGGGGCGGACTGTACAGGAGGAGACTGGCAGGTGAGAATGTGTGAATTGGCTAGCTGCGGGCTCAGTGATAGAATGACAACGGTGTCATTCCAGTTCATCCGAAACAATGTTGGGGAAGCACATGACGAAGTCCGCACGCGACGCCGGACGCTGTCACCATCTCTACCATTCACGCGGCGAAGGCGGCCCAAGATCAAGACACCCCAGGGGGAGGACTGAAGTTGGTGAGCCATGACTTCGTGTTTCGGGTTGAGGATGTGTTTCATCTGACGGGACGACCATCGCCGGTCGTTACCGGTTTCCTGGATTCCGGTGTGGTGGGCTCCGGCGACGAGGTCATCGTGGTCAGCCCGGATGGCCTTGTTTCCGAAACCGGGACCGTCTTGTTTGTTGAGTTTCACAGGGGGCCGCAAGGACAGTACGGACTGATGATCGGCGGGGTTTCTGAATCCGTACTTGTGCCTGGGGCGACCATGCATGCGCCTGATGTCTCCAATTCAGCCAGCCTTGGTGGCAATGCCACGGTTGTCCAATTGTGAACGCTGTGCGTTGACCATTCGATTCGGACCGCACTGCGGACCGAATTCATCCGGTACCAGGTTCCCTACCGTTTCATAACGCAGGACGCAGTACAATGACAGGATGACTCCAGTGACACCGGTACGTAAGGTCCGCCGTACTTTCACCATCGACGAGGACATCCTTGAACTCCTCTCGGCCGACGACCCGGAGAACCTGTCTGCCGCGGTGAATGAGGCGTTGAGGTACGCGGTGGAGCGCCGCCGCCGGGAGCGCGCCTCGATCCGCGAACTCGCCGATTCGCTGGACGCTCTGTATGGCCCCGCCGATCCGGACGCCGTGGAGCGCGCGCTGGCGTACTTGTCGTGAGGGCCGTCATCCTGCATTCCGGGCAACCGAACCTACTGTCATGTTAGGGTCTTCCCATGGTGCAAGATGCGTTCACTGGTGACCATTCCGCTCGGTTGGAAAGGGAGCTTGCGGCGCTGAGGACCGAGAACCAGCGACTGCGGAACCTGCTCAAGGTCACCCATGGGGTGGAGCCGCCGGCGGCGCAGCCCGTACTCGTACCTCCTGATCCCGGTCTCGTGACCATGGCTTCCCCGGACGAGGCGAAACTGGCGTTGTACGCGAACCGGTTCGCGGCGCGGACCGATGTTTATGCGGCTTACTGGGAGAACCTGCGGAAGGGTACGCGGGGCTGGTCCCCGGTCACGCGTTATTCCTTGCATACCCACAGGGGGTCACTCTGGGATCGACAGCCCCAGCCCCTGACTCCCAAGGTGATCGAAGCCCACCTGAAGTCGGACAATGATTTCTTCCTGGGGCTCTACCCGTTGCTGCCCGATGCGACTTGCTGGTGGCTGGCGGTGGACTTTGACGGTACGCAGGCAATGCTCGATGCCCACGCCTACGTGAAGGCGGCGACCTCGATGGGCATCCCGACCGGGTTGGAGATATCGCAGTCCGGGCGCGGGGCTCACGTCTGGACGTTTTTCGCGTCGCCGGTGGCGGCGGCCGACGCGCGGGCGATGGGTACGGTCTGTCTGCACCGAGCCATGACCTTGCGCGGAACAATGTCGCTTGGGGCGTACGACCGGATGTTCCCGAACCAGGACACCGTACCCGTCACGTCATCCAGCGTCGGCAACCTCATCGCGGCGCCGCTCAACGGGCAGCGCAAGAAGGAACGGCATACGACGTTGTTCGTTGACATGATGACCTGGGAGCCGTACGAGGACCAATGGGAGTTTCTGTCCCGCCTCGACCGGATGACACCGCGCCAGGTGGCGGCGGCCGGGCGTCAGGACAGGATCGTTGTTGGTAGCGATGTGCAAAGGGTTGAGCCGGCGGCGGCGACCGTCGTACATCCGCAGCCGGCGGCACAGATCCACGCCACACTTGGCGCCCGGCTCACGATCAGTGACGCGGAACTGTCGCCTGAGCTGTCCGCCGCGCTCCGCCACGCGGCAACGATCCATAACCCTGCGTTCTACGAGGCGCAACGCGCGCGCCGCTGGACCGGCAAGATACCGCGTTTCATATCCGGGTACGACATTGCTATCAACGGCGACCTGGTCATGCCGCGCGGCCTGCGCGAGCAGGTGGAAACCCTTGTCAACCAGGCCGGCAGCGAACTGGTGATCGATGACGAACGCGACCATGGTACCGAGTTGGATATCGCGTTCAGCGGTGAGCTCAGCGAACGCCAGAGCGCGGCCGTCGACGCCATGCTGGCTCATGAGGACGGCATCTTGCAGGCGCCAACCGGGGTGGGCAAGACGGTCATGGCGTGCGCGATCATCGCGGAGCGGGCGGTCAGCACCCTCGTACTCATCAACAAGACCGCTCTCGCCGCCCAGTGGCGCGAACAGATCCGCCACTGGACCGGTATCAAACCCGGACAGCTCGGCGGCGGGCGCAAGAAGACCACGGGACAAGTCGACATTATGTTGTTGCAGACACTGGCTCGTCACGGCCCCGAAGAGATTCGTGAGCTGACAAGCGGGTACGGTCAGGTGATCGTCGACGAGTGTCACCACGTCGCTGCCGCGTCATATGACAACGCCATTGCTTCCATCGGTTCGGCCTGGTTCCTCGGGCTCACCGCGACGCCCGAACGTAAAGACGGTTTGGAGCCTGTCACCGCCTGGCAACTCGGGCCGATCCGGCACGTGTGGCGCGACGTACTGCCGTCCGAGGCGACGCTTGTGGCGCCGTACGACGGGCCAGAACGCATCCTGGTTGTTCACGAGACGCGGTTCCGGGCGCCCGCGGACTTCTTCCTCGACGAGCCCGGCGCGATCACCCGGCTGGGCGGGGTACTGGCCGGCGACGACGCCCGCAACCGGCAGATCGCGGACGATATCGCGGCAGCTTTGGGGCAGGGGCGGAAGTGCCTGGTCCTGTCGCGCCGGCGCGACCACCTCGCCACCCTGGCCGGGTTGTTGCCCGGTGCGGAGGCGCTGGTCATGAGCGGCCAGACCGCAAAGAAGGTTGTCGAAGCCGTTCGGGAGAGGATACGGGAGGCCGGCCCGGCGGATCCGCTGCTGGTGATGACAACGGTACCTTTCGGCGGCGAGGGCATCGATGCCCCCATCCTGGACACGGTCTTCCTTGTGGGGCCCATCTCGTACCCAGGTTTGGTCATCCAGGCCGTAGGGCGCGCGATGAGGTCGTACGAGGGGAAGACCCAGGTGGTCGTCCATGATTACGTCGATGTGGAGGTGCCGGTGCTGAGCGCCCAGTACGGTCGGCGGCGCCCGGCGTACCGTCAGACGGGGTTCAGCCAGCGCAAGTAAAAGTGCAACTAGGAGACTGCTGAAATACCATGTCCCGGCTGCGGCGCACTGGACGGGCGTCTCGCCGCGTTGTCGGACACACGCGATACCTACGGGTATCGCTTAGGCCCTCCGCCTTGCGATCCATCCCGCCCAGCACGTCCTCGCTCGGAACAGCGTACTTCAGCACCCTCCTAGGCTGGAGGAAGCCGGAGAACAGCCACTACTCAAAACTATACTAAGAGTGGTATAGTCTTGAGTATGACCATCCGAGAAGAACTCTGGGAGGTGGCTCTTGACCAGTACGGCTACGTCACCTCGTTCGATGCCGCCAGGCTTGGACTGCCCAAGATTGAACTGACCAAGATGGCGCATCGGGGCAGACTGCTGAGGATCTTCCAGGGTGTGTACCGCTTTCCCGAGTTCAGGGTCAGCGGCCGGGACCAACTCATGGAGGCCGTGTTGTGGGCTAGGGACCCTCTGGCTGTCCTTAGTCATGAGACCGCTCTGGAGGTCCGGGAATTGTCCGACGTGAACCCTAATGTTATCCATGTGACTATACCCAAGAGAGAGAACCCGATCCGCCGAACCGAGATGCCCGCCGAGTTCGTCATCCACTACGAGAACCTCACGCCACAACAGCGCGACTGGTGGGAGGAGATCCCCTGCGTGACGGTTGAGACTGCTATCGACCAGTCGATCAGAAACTTGCCCCGACCCGACCTGATCAACCAGGCCATTGATCAAGCCGAAAAGCAAGGCCTGATAAGCCATGATGTGGCGGCCAGACAGCGCCGCGATGTACGGGAGCGTTATTCATGATGTACGACCTGCCTGAAGAGGAACGTCCCCAGCCCAGCGCCCGCCTGCTAGATCAATGGGTTCGCGACGCACAAGACCTGACTGGTGGTGCGGACAAGCGCATCGCCTGGATGTTGTCCTCAACTGTGATCATCGCTGCTTTGCAGCGGGCCATCGGCTTCGATGGCCAGCCGCTGTTCCTGGTGAAGGGAGGGCTCTATCTCGAATTGCAGCTTGGTTTGACCGCCAGAACCACCAAGGACGTCGATACGCTGTTCAGGGGTGATGCGGCAGAATTCCAGCGGGTTCTTGATCAGGTTCTGGCTGAACCTTGGGCGCCATTCAGTCTTGTTCGTACCGAACTGGAACGGGTGGAAAAGGCTCCTCGTGTCGTGAAGCCCTATCGTTTCGATATCAAACTTATGGTCAGAGGTGCGACCTGGCGGCGAGTGCGGGTCGAAGTCTCGTTTCCTGAGGGTCAAATTGGAGCGTTTGCGAATCCGGTTCCGGCGCCCGGTATCGGGTTCTTTGGAGTGAAGTCGCCAAATGAGATAATTGGCATCGCTATGGACTACCAGGTGGCTCAGAAGCTGCATGCAGCGTCCGACCCTCACGCTCCACCTGACTTCATTAACGATCGGGTACGAGACATCATTGATCTAGTGTTGATCAAGGAGAACCTATACTCCCAGGATGTATCTCCGACTCTCCCAACGGCTTGCCTTGATGTCTTTGAGGCGAGGGCTAAGGAGGCCAGTGCAATTGGTGCCGTACCGCGTCACTGGCCGCCGAATCTAGTCGCAAACGATACTTGGGAGGCTGCCTATCCCAAGCTCGCCACTTCCGTGGGTCTAGCATGTTCTCTGAAAGAAGCGATCATCATGGTTGAGGCGTGGGTTTGTGACATTAACGCGGCCCGCATCCGGACGGGAGCTGTCTGACCCGGCCCCCGAACTACAATGGGCATCATGGCGCCAACTGACGGACTCCCAACCCTGCCCGCCCTGGCGGCCTGGGAGGTGCTGGGCTTGCCGGGCCCGGTACCAGCAGCCAGTTTTCTCACCAGCGCCAACGCCCACCAGTACCGCCTTATCGTACGTGTCCTGGCCGAACAGCAGGCGCACTCGCTGACCGGGGTCAGCCACGACGACGTACACCGCCTGGTCCGCCAGCACCTGCCCCCCGACGACGCCGGCGCCTTGATGGAGGCGATGAACATCGAAGCGCGGCTGACACAGTTGCTGGAATGGGGTGTTGTCGAGGCCTGGCAGGACCGGGCGGAGACGGAGGCGGACTTCCTGCGCAATCGCCGGCGCTACCAGTTGACCGAATCCGGGTCATACCTCAACGACGTGGCCGACCGGCTGGAGACGGAGCTGGGTCCGGTTTCGACGGCCGCCCTGGCCGCCCCGGCCACCCTGCTCGAACACCTGAATTCCGCCTTGTCAGCAGTACGCCGGGACGACATCGCTGCAATGAACAACGCCATGGCTGACATTCAGAACGCGCTGGAGATCATGGCCCAGACGGCCTCGGTCTGGCAGTCGAAGCTGGCGGCCGCCCTGGGAGGTTCGCCGAACGAAACCAAAGTTGCCCGCCTGCTGGAAACGATCCTGGCGTACGTTGACGCCTGGGGGTCCGGGGTCGACGCCCACACCGGACGCATCGGAGACGCCGTGCCGCAATTGGCGGCGCTGCCCGCGACGTTCTGGCGCCGGGTCGGACTGGCCCGCCTGGGTACGGGCGCGCCCGAGCACACCGTCGCGGCGGTCGTGGAAGAACTCGCCGGGGTCGCGGCCACCCTGGAAGGCTGGTTCTGCGGACCCCAACCACAGGCCAAACGACTGCGCCGCCAGATGCGCGACGCGATCACGCCCGTGCTGCGCAGCCACCGTACGCTCCTGGCCGTCGGCGGCACTGTCTCGCGAAAAGCGGATCTGGTACGCCTGGCCCACGCCATCGAGGCCGCGCCGGACGATGCGGCCGCCTTTGAGCTCTGGGCCGGCGCGACCGGCCTGTACGCCGCCCGCCACTTCACGCGCCAGGCCCCGGAAATCGACGCCCCGCAGCGTGTCAGTGTGTGGGACGCCCCACCGGTCGCCATCGCCCGGCGGCTGCGTGCCCAGGGGCACCGCTCTTTGACCGGGCGGGTGGCCAGGATGCCCGACATGGCCAAAGCGCGCAACGCCGCCCGGCGCGAGGCCGCCCGCCAGCGCGCCGACCGGGCGAACGCCGAAGCCAGCCTGGTCGCCCGGACCGGTACGGTGCTGTCGACCTGGGAACCGCTCAGCGCCACAGCCGCCGAACTCTTCCTCGACCTGGTCTCGGCGGCGCGCGAGGGACGCCAAACCGACGGCAGCCTACTCGGTACCTCGGGCGACGGGCGATGGACCCTGCGCCTGATCCCGGTGGATCCGCCCGGTTGGGCGGTTCTACGCACCCCCGGCGGGCGCCTGGGTCTTCCCGACGCGCGGGTGGAGATCGTCGCATGACCGTACCTTCGTTCTACAGCTCCGAATTGTCCGACCGCCAGTCGGCGTTCCTCGGGCTGCTCGCCCACCCGCTCGTCACGCCGTGGGCGTTTCCCGCCCTGTATTCCCTGGTCGTGAGGCATCACCAGGGCCTGGAGCAATGGTGTGCCCGGCTCGGCTACCGCCTGCTGCGCATCGACCAATGTTTCCGCTTGTTGCGCACACCCCTGGGTGGCCGTCCGGCGATTCCGCGCGGTCTGCCACCGTCACGGCGCATCCTCATCCTGGCCCTTCTGGCGGCGGCGATCCTGGAGGATGAACGCCAGGATTCCATCACCTTGCAGGAGATCTCGGACGCCGTACGCCGCTTCGCCCACGTCAACGAGTTCCGCCCCTACGACCCGGAGCAGTGGCGCCAGCGGGGCGAGTTGGTCGAAGCCGTACGTTTCCTGGTCACCCACGGGGTGCTCGAACAGCGGACGCGGCGTGCCGACCTGCTGGACTCGTGGGAACGCGACGGTACGGGGATCGGCGCCGGCTACGTGATTCACCGCGATGCCCTGGTCTTGTTCGTTGACACGCGCGATGCTGAACTCGCCCTGGTGGCCGACGAGCCGCCGGTCACCAACCGCGGCCAGCACCTCCTGCGACAGATCATCGAAACGCAGGCCCTGGAGCCGGGTGGCCTCACGGACGATGAGCGGTCCTACCTGGTCTCCCAGCGCTCCCGTCTCCAGGACCAGGCCCAAGAGATGACCGGCGGCACGCTGGAGATACGCGCGGACGCCTGGATCCTGGTCCTGCCAACCGATCAGGGACTGGATCCGGCGCTCCTGGTCGGATTTCCCGAAGCCACGGCGGCGGACTGGGTGGCACTGGCCATGCTCGACGCGGCGGGTCAGGATGCCACCGTGACGGGGCAGGGCCGGCTCCTGCCGTCCGCCCGGGTCGACGATCTGGCGGCCCGGCTGCACGCCGACCACGCGTCGCGCCTGACGGTGGCCCTGCGCGAGTCGCCGCAGTCCGTACGGGAGGCCGCCGAGCGGCAGCTGCGCGACGCGGGATTGTTGGTTGTCGACGAGGCGGGGGACTGGCTGTTGCTGCCTGCCGCCGGCCGCTACCGCGCCGCCGACCTGGACGGCCCGGGCGAGGCCGCCACACCGCCACCAGCCGCCACACCGACATTGTTCGAGGACGAGACATGAATGAAC
>Ga0209628_10002700_pt1 | contig 12157 bp, 3 predicted proteins | sample TergutCu122P4_FD_187285 | JGI IMG/M metagenome (GOLD analysis project Ga0209628, IMG submission 187285) | Cubitermes ugandensis P4 segment gut microbial communities from Kakamega Forest, Kenya - Cu122 P4 (SPAdes) (version 2) | ecosystem: Host-associated > Arthropoda: Insects > Digestive system >...
CACTTATACGCCAATACTTCATATTTGTTCGTCGGCTACAAAAATGAAAGCTTTTGCGCGTTTTATTTCTTTTCTTTTGATCGTAACTTCCTCTTCTTTCCCCATTCTCTTTCTTTTACATCTAACTTCATCAGAGCCCTTATACGAAGTCTGTCCACTGTGCGGGGACATTCTGTTATTTTAACGTTTTGTTTGCGCAGTTGATTGCTAAGTGACCTTTCCGCTCGGCCTTCTGACCTGCTCTTGCAATGAAGACAAAAACAATAGTCACTAGTCAAATAGATGGACTGGAGTTTCGATCTGCAAGGATAATAATATCTTCAGCTCTATTTATAAAAGACGAATCATTTATTCTTTCTTATGGAAAACTGTTAAATACTTAGCAGAATGTATGCATTAGGATTAGGACCACAGGACATGCTTGAGTGTCCTCAGAGAAGAACCGCTAATCTTTGCTGCCACCGTAACTCGGAGAGACTAAATTCTTCTTCTCTTCTTTCTTTTTGCCTGTCCTTCTTTGTTCTGTCTTTATCCGTTCTTTTCCTTCCTCCCTTTCTTTTTTACTACGCGCGGTGTTGAGGAAACACCGCTGATGCAAGAAAACCAATAACTATTTTCTGCAGAATATCCTGTTGCCACCATGTTTTTGGTCCAGCTTAAGAAGGCCTTATATAAAACATCGTTACCAGAACATATGTTGAATAAAGATATTTTACACCACTGGCATCACTTGTGACTTAAACCTTGGTGATTTCACTTACGTAAGTTACACTAACGTCTTTAATTCTTTCGAAATAATAAAAAAATTAATGTCTTTGAATATTCTCGTGTAAGTGCAAGACGACAAAGTGGGACATATTAGGGACACTAGCCCGGCATTTTCTTGGAAGGCCTGAAAAAATCAGGGAGGATAGACATTCTCCAGACCTAGTTTTCAAACCAGGACCTGATAAATATGAAGTATGAATGTCACTATCCGTACAGCGGCTTTCGGTGAATCTGCTGTTGAATAGTTAATCTCTTTATCATGATTGATTTACTTTTAAGGTTTAGTACATGCACAACAATTTAAAATAAATGTGTAGATATTACGTTATAAATACATGACCGTGCAGAAATACCTGCACTGAAATTTCAGTCGCCTTCGCAAATTTACAAATAACATCCTGTCGTCTGTCCGTCCCTCCTTCGGGCCTCTTATTCGTATAGAGATACTCGGTTCCAGCTGGACTAATTTTCGTGAGTTACATTAAAATTACCATGACGTATATATAATTGTCAAGTTTATGCGGTCTCAAGCTTGTGTTTGGAGCCGCTCGCTTGCTGGGATTGCGGGTTCGAATTCCACCGGGAACATGGAAGTCTCTCTTTTATGAGTGTTGTGTGTTGTCAGGTAGAGGAATGTGTTTCGGGCTGATCACTCGTGCACAGGAGTCCTATCGAGTTTAGTGTGTATGAGTGTGATCGTGAAGCCTCGAAAATGAGGAGACCCTGGCCCACTAGAGGTTGTTGTACCATAAAACAATGCATAAAATTCTTGCATCCTCCTTTATATTTGGCTGTATTGTCTTCAGTGTATGAACACGTAATACAGCTCCGAATGTGTCTCTTAATTGTCTGGATAGTAGAGTAGTCCCTTATTGCACCGACGAAAAGATAAATTTTATGTCGGAATTTGTCTACGTTATTAGGTGAATTTCTCCTTTATTCCCGATGTTTTATATTTTATTCGGGTAACAGATAATTACATGTGTTCTGTGTCCACTGTTAGGCCGCTCTTTATCGTTTGTGTTGTGGTGTTTCTTCTGTTTTATGGAGCATAGACCTACTCCATATTTAAAATTTCTCTTTTACTATATTTCAAACTGTATGTAGTGCAGCCTCTGATCTGAAGGTGATGAAGGCATTGTGAGATTTGTACTTTTTAACGAGTATTTGTGTTTGATGGAAACTTTTCTGATTATCACTGAAATAATATATCTTGACAGCGTGTCTTCTCAGATATTTATTGCAATAAATTTAGTACACAATATAGTATAAAATACTGTCAAACACCATTAAAGTTTTCGTTAAATGTTATGGCCCATCCAACCCGTCTTCAGGGGAACAATCTGTATATGCTCGTGTTAAAGAAATGTCATGATAATGGCGATATTACCTGCAGCATGAAGGGTAGATATGTAACAAAATAAGCTTTTAGTACATAAATATATTAAGGTCCTATTATATGGAAATCTGTTTATTTCGTTACATGTCTAGTCACAATCAAGTATTAGTATGATTACCAACATAAAGGCTTATGTGCCCTCCAGGGCGTCTAGATTTTTGTCCTGAGGATAGCCTGGATTTGCCGTAACACGGAGGGACAGACTTTAATGCTGTTGTACTGTATTTTTTATAGTTTATTATGTTGTATTTGTTGCACTAAATATATTAATTTGTATACATTTTAGTAAAAATCATAGTTGTTCCACTTGCAAAGTTTTATTTTATTTATTTTGTACCCTTACTAGCATATAAAAATCAACGTAGACATTAATAATTTCTGCAAATAAAACAGCCCCCTAATCTTTGTCGGCCGATCCCGGTGGCCTTCTTGTCTGTGGCTGCTCGATGGCCAGGATCGCGATCCTGCCGAGAGCATGGATATTCGTCTCCTGTGTTTGTTGTGTGTCTGTAGGTAGCGACCTCTATGACGATCTGGTCACTCGTTCAGAGGAGTCCTGCCGGATGCGTGTGCGTCTTATTTTGTGTGAACTAGAAACCTCCAAAGAGGTGGCCTCGGCCCGATTTGGGCTGTAGCGCCACAGAAAAAGAATATAATTGATAACTGTCTATAATATGGGTACAGCTGTGAAGAACAACAACATTGAGAGCGCGGTGGGAATGGTCATATGGGAAGGCTTTAGGATGCAAAGATCCACACGCTCTTCAAATGTCATGTTACGCTTACATTACCACATACGTTAAAACTTTTTTGTGAGGGTTTTATGCTTTTAATGTCTTGGTTCTTGAACTGCACACACGTCACTTTTGTGTTTCCTTAAGTTCTTCTCAAATGCAATTTAGATCTTAGAGCCTTTTCCAAAATATTTCGACATTTCCAAATTTTGAAATATTTGCATATTTATTAACTCTGTTTATTTGAATTGTCTTGCATTCTGTTAACTAAGCTTGGCGAACAATAGTTTTTCCAGCATTCGCTTTTAGACTAACCTCCTTGCTAGCAGATGATGAGCGGGCAAGGAAGTTGGTAGCAGCAATTTCGCAGTTACACAATCGTCCAACAAATTGACATTGTTAGCGCAGACCAGCAACTAATATTTCCCAGTTTCACTCCCTCCTATCTAAGATCCGGATCCGGGCAGAAAATCATGTAAGCATCCATTAGTTGTTTCTGACTCTAACCAAAACTAACACGACTCGACAACTTTTATTTCAACTCCCCATTATCAAATCCATCAGAAAGGAGAATTTTTAAACAGGTGTTCAAGTAACATAAGAAATCGCATAAAAGGAATATTCTGCTTAGCCAATATTAGTTTGTTTCTGCAGTTACTAGCTAATGCGCAAGTCAGTTCAAAATATATTCTAACCTCAATAACGAAACTTCGATATCAATCTCGACTGTAACACAAATTATTCTGGTTGAAGTTTATCGTGATTTTTCTCAGTACAGGAAGAATGCGAAGCTAATATTTCTAATTAGGCCACGGCCTCTTATTTGCGGATCTTTTTCGATTCATTATTCTTTTTCGCCCCATCATTCTCCGCTACAGAACTATAGTCTAATTCACTGATGACGTCGTTACATAAACCACGAATATACCAAAAAAATTCTAAACCATTGCACTCCTTTTGCGAATATGCACTGGGAACAAGCAGTGGCAGGCAAAATTATAGCTGTGTCGTACATAATAGCAATGTAAGTGCTGTAGGTCTAGCTACTGGTCCAACATGGCGTCTCCACACCCCCCCACACCCCCTCCCCACCCTAATTCCTGTGCTTATCGGACATGTCAGTCGCCAGAGCACAGAACGCTCAATAACCGATGTCTCAAGCCGATGTGGAGAGGGGGGAGCGAGCCGAGGTAAAGCCAAAAGTGTATAGCTGTCCCATTAAACCCTGATATCATGTAGCTTCGAAGGCAAAAGAAAAAAATAGATAATAAGAAAGAAAGGGAAAGAAAATAATAATCAGACTTTCGTTAAACGAGAAAGAAAATGAAGATAAAAAGGAATGACAAAAGCAACGTAAGAAATCCATTATAACATTCTTTGTAACATTTTCTTTTCTTTTCCTTTCATTTCCGCAAAACTTTTCCGTACCCGACTTCCCTTTTCCTCTTCCTGTCTTGATTCATTAACAGGAAAACGAGAAATCCCGAGAGGAAAACAGAGTCCGGAACTTAGTAACAGGGATAATACGATTAATGTAACATATGATTGACGTACGTATTAGTGTTTCATGTCATTTCATTACCGCGGTTAGCTCTTCTTTTGTTTCAGCCCAAACAAGTTATTAGCGGCAGCATCCAATGACGTAATGTTGCTTTGAGTAAAACCCTTTCGCTGTTAATAACACACAACGTGTAGGACGAGATAATTAATTGTATTAGATGGTTAAAATAACAGTCAAGTCAGATGCGATGTCTTATATAATTTGGGCAGCGACCGAAAAAGCAAAATGACTTTATGGGAGAGACAACTCTCCACCTGCGTAGTGTAACATTCTGTATTCAGGACCGGACAATTGGCAAATTTATTTCTTTTTGTCAAGAAGTGTGATACAAAATTCAGAACAGAAACTGAATACCCTAAAGAAGCTTGAAAGTTGGCTTTACCTGTTCTCTGAATTCGTGTTTCTCCCACACAATCCCTTTACACATTGCTACATTAATGCTGAAGTCACCAATCCTACTTGAAATACAAGTGTATTTAAAGTATACAAGTTATCTTTATCATAACCTATTTAAATGCATTAGGAATCTGAATTTGAAGTGTTGAATTAAGTCCACGTAAGCCTCTAAGTTTCCGAGTTCATGAATAAACATTTCTGTCGCACGTGGCTTCTTTCGTATCTCGGAGGTTATGGGCTCAAATCTGATTCCGGATACCGACTGTACTGACTGAAGTTTATCTCATTTTTCCCCACTGCCTCCAGGCAAATGTCACTGTTCCGAGACAGCGGAAGGAACTCTCATGAATCGACCTCGTCCACGTCTCCCTCCCGCTGTCAATATTCCCCTCAGTGTACTTCCCTGTATTTCCCCCCAGTCTTTAAGCCTTGCTTTTCTCACGAATACTTGCAGTGATAAAAACGAAATAACTTCACTAACCGCAAGTTCACTGGGCTGGTTGACGCAGGTCAAACATGGTTGCAAGAAACAGAAAGAAGAGCTAAGTAAAACAATTCTACTATTTGAACCCGTAAAAGTCTAGCATGAGCTACTGATTAGCCTTTCAAATCAACATGCTCTTTTCCAGACATTTTGACCACTACAAATGTGCTAGCGTTATAAAAATACTGTTCTTCACCATGTTCTGTTTTAGTACCACTTCGACTCCTTTCCGAATCCTACCCTACTTTTTCTCCCTCCTGTATGACAACTTTTGTTCCTGGTACTTCCGATCTCTGAATAAATCGTGGGAATAATCTGTGGAGCAAATTGACAATTGGTAGAGAAGCAAAGACAGATGACTGAGTAAAAAAAATACATCAAAAAAATTTTTTGGGCAACGTAAATGGAGAAAATTTTAGAATCGTCAACATTCGGACGTATAGAACTTTGCAGTAATTGTAAGGCATGTTATAAATGAGACGAGAACATACAGAAATTTCTGAGCAGAGTTCCTTCCAAATCACCATTTTGAGCAACTTGCTTTTAAAATAGAGAGAGAGAGAGACAGAGAGAGAGACAGAGAGAGAGAGAGAAAGAAAACCTGTCTAACCCCCTACTCATTTACTCACTCACTTCTTCATTTATGTTATCCTGTCTAACGTTTAAGACACGGGGGTTCAAAAGTAGGCTACGTATAGTACTACATGCTTCAACATGCAAAAATTCGAATTTTCCTCACACACTTTACTTAAACTTTTAAAGCCTACATTTTGCGTGCACCAACAAGTTTAAAATTTAAGAATTGACATTCTGCCCACACTATATTTATTTGTTTTATATTTATCTCAGAACAAACAGCGACTTCTGCCCCATATAAAATCAAGTGATTGGTTTTTATAACCTAGGTGAAAATTGTTTACTGCGCGGTACGAAATGGATCTTTAAATAAAGAATTCTATGCTTCGTCTTTAAAGGCTTCATGTATTCCGTAACTTCCTCCAATTATGCAATATTTCCCTCAACAGCATGACCTAGCTGACCTTCGTACTGAGGAAGTCATGGGTCTTGTATATGACAGGGGATGAATTTTAGGCATAATCTACATTAGCATAATTCTTCAAATGGTTCTCAGGTCCCAGAACTTGACGGCTGAACTAGATTTGCTATTGATTATGACATTGATAAAATTGCGTCTACCCCATAACTTGTCTCCTTAAAATCAATATTTACAAATATCGTCCCAAACAGTGTTCTGAAAGATATTTTCTCCCAATCTCGGTGTGAATTTCTTGTCTTTTCCATCGTGTTTACGGTTTCAGTCCATCTTAACCTTCTATCACCATAACACTGCCAAATGACCTGTATAAATCGTGAAGTTCTTCTTTATGCACTCCTATTTTCTATGTCAATACGCTTTCCTGATCTAGGAGATACAGGATTTAGACATTATTATCATTCGAAACGTCGAATGCTACTCTCTAAAAGGACCGGCATAACGTCCCCGAAGACTTGTATCTTCAGCAACACCGCTCGAAGAATCTCACACCTTGCATTCTCTGAACTTTTTCGTTCCCAAACTACTGAAATTTATTTAATTCCCTCATATCTTTAATAGAAAAACGTTTCACACACACACAAAATAAATAAGAAGTTGTCGTTTGTGTGTGGGAGTGTGTTTTACTATACGGTGCTAATAATATCACTGACTGTAGTTCATCGATGATAAAATGACTGGTGATTGATAAATTGGAAGAGACGTGAAAGGAGTGGCTGTGGCCTGAACAAGGTAGGCCTACTATCCCGGTATTTTCCAGTAAGTTCTGAGATAAATCACGACACACAGCCGTGATGTCCATGATTCTTATGAGGCTACTCAAAAGTGATACTGCTGTGTCTGATAATTTGTTTTTCCTGGTCGTTAGGGTCTTGGAAAATACAGAAATTATAAAAGTTTATGGTTATCGCCATTGATATTGCCGTCCTGCTATGGGGGCCGTGTCATGGTTCAGGCGGTTAATCGCCGGTCTTTCACCGCAAAGGTTCAGGTTGTGATCCAGACCAGTCCGTGTAAGTTCTGTGATGGACAAAGAAGCACTGGGACACGTTGTCCTGCGACTAAACTACTTAGACTCTCCCCTGACAGCATGCTTCCTCCGATAGTCAAATTCAAATTCTACTGAAACTACATAATGTTAACAATTGACAGCATCCTTAAATATTATACTTCTCAATTCTCTAACATACAGAGAACAGTAAAAAACGTGAAGCCCCTCAGAAGACACTTTTCGGCCTCACTTCTCTAATACACAGCGAACAGTATGTAGTGTGAAGCCCTGCGATATGCAGTTTTCTCCAGCGTCATGTCACTTCATCTGTCTTTCATCCAAGTACTCTCCACAACCTCCTCTTCTCAAATAGGCTTACCCTCAAGACATATTTTCCCTTACGGTTTGAGGATGTCTCATACATCTGATGAAATGTTATGTGTGTGTGTGTATGTATATATATATATGTATATAAAGTTTAGAAGTTTTTAAGTGAATATAATTGCCTTGTATCTTATTCGTGAATAGAATGCAGTGAAATTGTTTTTGCTTCTCTCCGACGTCGAAGGTTGATGCTAAGCAGAACTCGTGTTATATTTGTTATAGTCTTCGACACTGTCGTCATCATGATGATTTCAGTAATTGTCTTCTTCTTGTTAGCCTTCTTTTTCTTCTAGGAAGGCTTCCGTTTTATGCTTGTCGATGGACCAAACACGTCCATTCCCTGTGCCGGTCTTCAAGACGTATGTGGGAGTGGAGTTATACCTCCACGAACTCTTGACCTCAGACCTAGATAAGATGATAAACCTCACACGCCAGTCACAGTACCCCTGGACAAGAGCCGCTGGTACCCATGGAATAGGACTCTGGATGGTTCCAGAACCGGTCTGGCTGCTTTGGAGATGAGAAAAATATCTCGTCTTTGGCTGTAATTGTCCAGTCTAGACACTATACCAACTGAGCTATCCGAAATCTCCCATATTCTTCCTAAGCGATAAATGTTAATCCATCCACGTCTAGGCAAAGTAATGCATAGTTATTTTGGCTGGATCAAACCAACACTTAATACATCATTTTTCATGCACCATGACACGCTCTTTGACTAATAATCCGACGAGTTTCGGCACTCGTCGGCGTCATCTTCAGGGGGTGACACCTCAACTGTTGACTTTTCAACACGTCATGTGGTTGCAAACAACCGTCTGACCATGTGTTGCAGAAATGCAGTCTTCACTTACGATAGTCAAACAGGGTGACTTGGTGTACGAAAGGTGGTGCGTTAAGTGTTGGTTTAGTGAAGAAAAAATAAGTATGAGGATAATGCACGGTATGTACAATATTAAGATAACGTCATGCGTGCTACAGTCGCTGCAATCTTACCGTTGTTGAATGGAACAATAATTGCGCAACTAAGAATCTTGAAGAGCGCAATTACAAAGTTTCAGAGACTCTTTGTCAGTCCTGTGATTAAAATTACCCTTCGCTATTTCATTCACAAACACCACGTTACGGTTGACTGTTTTGAACTCCTTTACTATCCAGGAGGCCCCTACTTCAGTCCTTGGTCAGGTAGCTCTCCTTGCATAGGTTCTACTTAGTTTCCTGAAACCCTAGATTGCAATACTATTGTAACAACTAAGAGGAAAATATGTCATAAAATAAGCATGCAAGTAACGTAATAAATACCGCCCCTTGCTCACGTAGATGCATTTGACCTGCACAGCGTGGGTAGAGTCGCCTAACAGTCGCGACAGCAGTTGAGGGATAACATACACATCCTGTCAAAAACATGAGTCTTTATCTTTACACTAGTCGCCACTTGTTAGGTGTATTGTTTTTAACAAGCCTAAAAAATTTGTACACTGGTCTCACAACATAGAACACTTACAGAAGGTAAACCTATAATCTCATATTTAAAAAATGCGACCGCACTTCAGCCCAATGTATTTTTAAGTGGAATATATTGGTTTGTGATCGTGAAGAAGGGACGGTCGGCTTTCCCGAGTGCAAACCACTGTCAAGGTCAACTGCAGACTACACAGACAGTGACAGTACTCTTCGCATCACAAAGCCTCCTCAGGCATGGATGTGTCAATATATAGAAACGGCCCAGCCCCTGTCTAAAGAGTCCCACCAAATGTCTAAAGCATTTGGTTTTCGAAGATACATCGGAATTAGACCTGGTCACAATAATTATCCGTCACTCCTGTGGGCCTCCCAACAATTTCTCTGGCGAATTATTTCACTATGTTGTTGGCAGACCTGCCTTAGGCTCGCTTATACAAAAACGAATGGCAGGGTTATGTGTGACAGACTAAGTGGAACGGCTTTAGAGGGAAGTGGTGGTGCCCTATGAGAAGCAATATTCCGGGATATTCCTTGAAAGACTGTCTGTATTCGAACCGGGCACCTTCTGATTGTAATTACAGAACTTCACCGCAGCACCATCTTGTAGATTTTATGGAAAATATGGTAGTAGTAAATATGGGAGGGATCTTTGTTCTTCATTGAGCACTATGCCAAGAATGGTTGATGTGTAACTAAGGTATAGTTCCCTAGTTCCAGGCATTCTCAACGTTGGCACTACGTGATAGTAAGTGGTCAGCCCTATGCACGGGGCAGGCGGTGGTGCAGTTGGTAGACGCACTGTGCTACAAGCCGGAAGGTCGCGGGTTCGATTCCCGATGTTGTCATTGACATAATCCTCCGGCAGCACTGTGACCTTGGAGTAGACTCAGACTCTAACAGAAATGAGTACCGGGTGTATTTTCTGAGGTGTAGAGGCGGCGGGAGCTTGCGGCTGACAACCTCTCCACCTTCATGTGCCAGTTTCGTCGAAATCTGGGAGCCTCAACCTCCTGGAAACCGCTGGGTTTCTAATAGGTCTGAATAGAGATTACTTTACCTGTTACCAGCCTTAAGCCGTAGCACGCGTGAATAGAACAACTGGAGACGCAGAGCCTATCTCGACGTTGAGTAAAAGAGGAAAGTCAGGAAAGTGTCCCTCCCGGGAACCGATGTCTGCCCAGCTCATAGCCTAGTCACTGTACAGACTGAGCTACCCCGGTTACTTGTATAAATACAGCCTATCGGTCTGCCTCAGTTTAATGAAGACGGTTACCATGGCTCTTCCGAAGCCAGCAAGCGTGCTTCTCGGGTATGTCATCAGTCACATTCTGTATTCGAACAGGCGCAATGGACCGCCAATGACGTCGCATCGCTTTTATATCGGACACGCCCACTGAGAGTCCTGATATCGATTTCCATGCACGCGCATTGTTCTCAGCTCTCCGTCCTACTAAAGAGCTGGTATTTCAAATAAACGTAAATCGCACACATTCCGAACGCAACTAATCTAAAAGAATATCAATTGTCCTTACAAAGGCATAAAACGTGTAATTTAAAGTAATGAGTCTGGTGCACATGTACTTACTAACGCAATAAACGCACGTGAAAGAAGAGAGAATGCACACGACACTAGTTGGGGGACCCAACAGTTGAGACCACCTGAAGGAAAAAATATATTTAAGTACAAACGTGTTTAGGGCCGTGTCAGTAGGTCTGACTGTACAGTACGGAATGTAAGATACTTAGTGAAGTATTAATTGGAAGAGACTTGTTAGGAAGCGGTCACCACCTAATTTGAGCTACGATTCTAGTATTTTCCTGGAGTGAAACTCTAAAGCTATTATAGCCAGCTTCCAGGCAGAAATCTCATCCTGGGACCTTCCAAATACGAATTAGGAGTACCAGCCACAGAATTGCCACGTTCGATATTTAGGTGTAGATGGGAGGATAATATTAAAATGAAATATAAGAAAAGAATTGTAAAGTTATGTTCTGACTTCATCTGACTGAAGCTCGGGGAGTCTTGTGAAAGCGGGAATGCTATTTTCAGTCCTGGAACCTGAAATTTGCAATCCCTTTTCCATACTAACCATAAATATTCGACACATTGGCTGCAGTTATCTTAATTGTCTATGCTTTTGAACCCCTGTGACGTGCCTGTTACTCTGTATCTTTCAAAACCCATGTGACAAAAACTAAAATCTAGAGTTCCAGGCACTACATCTTTTTATTCCTATCCTTAAAACTGTAATATGCATTATGTACTGAATGTGAATTTGCCGCTAGGATTTGCAAGGGAGTGAAAGCTCCACAATTCTTATTGTATACTAACATTTGCTAACTCCCTACGTTTATAACCTACAATGGGATACAGCATTATCGTAGATATTATATATAGTAATATATATAGCATATATAGTACAGTGCGCAACCGAACTTGGACATCAATACAGGATTTATTCCATCTCAACTCGTGACAAACACCAGTGGTTTCTGTTACAGTTTATAGTGCTCCTGATGATGGACGCAAAGGGCGTCCGAAACATGTAGAGCATACCTGTAGTTGTCAATAAACACAATACTGTCAGAGTTGCATCTTGTTGGTTTATTATATATTATAGACTTGTGATGCACGGAAACTCAAATATAAAATCATATATACGAGTATTATTCAGCATGAACCTATTTCGAACTTCAGCAGTTCATTCCTACCATGAATTTAATGTTTCTCTGACCGTGCATCATGAATTGACCATACTAAAAATACCAACGTGATGCACTTAATATTATTTATTCGTCAAATATTCTCCTGTACATGTTTCGAGTATCAAGTACTCATCTTCAGGAGGATATAGTTGTATGTGAGCAGCATATGGCACCGTCACTCTCTGTAGAGTCCTAGTGTCTTGTTGATATGCAGCT
>Ga0209628_10002701_pt1 | contig 12156 bp, 10 predicted proteins | sample TergutCu122P4_FD_187285 | JGI IMG/M metagenome (GOLD analysis project Ga0209628, IMG submission 187285) | Cubitermes ugandensis P4 segment gut microbial communities from Kakamega Forest, Kenya - Cu122 P4 (SPAdes) (version 2) | ecosystem: Host-associated > Arthropoda: Insects > Digestive system...
TCATAACTTACTGAAAATCAGTTACAAAGGTACAAAAACTCAAGGTCTTTTCCAAATAAAATTTAGTTATAATTAGTTAAATATCAACAACTTACAAAGATTTTTTGAATTTTTGTCATGTACTAAATAAAAACGTATAAAAAAATTGATATTTTCAGGCGTACGCCTGAAAATATCAATTAAAATAACTAATTTTGTAACATAATTGTTTTATAAAATCTGTAACGATTTTTTAGGACTACACATTTGCACAAACTGGTCAAACAAAATAATGATTAATAACAACACAATATGTGCAATTGCCACTCCTGCTGGTGTTGGCGGAATTGCTGTAATACGGGTTTCGGGCGAAAATGCTTTTGAGATTTGCGATAAGATTTTTGTTTCTGAAAATGGAAATAAAATTGCTGATTTTCAGGCAAATACAATTCATTTTGGCAAAATTGTTTCAGAACAAAGAACAAAGAACAAAGAACAAAGACAAGAAAATACATTTCTTATTTCTCACTCCTTACTCCTCACTCCTCACTCCTCATTCCTCAGTGTAATTGACGAGGTTCTTGTTTCTGTTTTTCATGCTCCTCACTCTTTTACAGGCGAAAATATTGTAGAAATTTCTGCTCACGGCTCTATTTTTGTTCAACAGAAAATTTTGAAATTGCTTTTGCAAAACGGCTGTCGACTTGCACAAGCAGGTGAATTTACACAGCGCGCTTTTCTAAACGGCAAAATGGACTTGGCACAAGCCGAAGCCGTCGCAGATTTAATTTCCTCAACTTCGGCAGCGGCTCATCGTTTGGCAATGAACCAAATGCGCGGTGGAATTTCCTGCGAACTGCAAAATTTGCGTTCTCAACTACTTGATTTTGCGTCTCTTATAGAACTTGAACTTGATTTTTCGGAAGAAGATGTAGAGTTTGCCGACAGAAAAAATCTTATTGATTTATCAAAAAAAATATGTAAAAAATTATCTGATTTAACAAATTCTTTTGATTTGGGCAATGCTGTAAAAAATGGTATTACTGTTGCTATTGCTGGAAAAACTAACGTGGGTAAATCATCTTTGCTCAATTTTTTACTTAACGAAGAGAAAGCAATTGTAAGCAATATTCACGGTACTACCAGAGATATAATTGAAGATTGCGTTAATATTCAAGGAGTTATGTTTCGTTTTATTGACACTGCCGGTATACGCCATACAGAAAACGAAATTGAAAAAATCGGCATTGAGCGCGCTTTTAAGCAAATAGAAAAAGCGCAAATAGTGTTGTATGTGGTTGATTGTACAGAATTTGACAGTCCACAGATTACACCGATTAACACAGATAAAATAATTTGTGATAATCTGTGTAATCTGTGTAATCTGTGGACAAATAAAGCCATTCTCGTTTTTAATAAAATTGATCTTATTAATAATGATAAAATTCAGATAATCAATGAATTATATAAAGATTTTGATTGTCCGAAAATTTTTGTCTCTCTCAAAGAAAAAATTAATACCGAAAAGTTGATTGATGAAATTTTGAAAGCGGCAAATATTTCGCAACTATCTGAAAATGACGTGATTATCACAAATGTTCGTCATCGTGATGCGCTTCAAAAGTCGCTTGATGCGGTTGAGCGTGTCATTGCGGGTTTGCAGAGCGGCATTTCAACCGATTTTATTTCACAGGATATCCGCGAGTGCCTGCATTTTCTTGGTGAAATTACAGGTGAAATTACCACAAACGAAATTTTGGGCAATATTTTTGGAAAATTTTGTATCGGGAAATAAAAAAAGTGTGTTCCAAAAATATCTTTAGTAATTCAAATTTTTCCAACCTTATACCCCATTTTTTTCAATAGTGCAATTAATCCATTTTCACTTGCTAAATGCAGTGCGCCCACAGCAATAAATGCCGAATCCTTTTTTATGATTTCGGCAATTTTTTTTGCCCATTTTATATTTCTGTTATCAAGGAAATCACGCCTTTCGCTCAATGTGGGAGCAGTTTCTGTTGTGCCGTTGATGTACTCGGAATAGAGCAAATCTATGTTTCCGCTTTTATAGATGCTTACAATTTTTTTTATATCTTTGACAAGTTGCACACTGTCTTGAATAGTGGCAAGCAGAATCTCTTTTTGCCGTTCAAGCGGTTGATTGTCAAAGAGTAACAACGCCTGTTCGGTTGCACTTTCAAGTGGAATAACTCTTTTTTCCGACATTTCGGCAACGTGCTGAAAATATGAATCAAGCAAAAAATCCTCCTGTTTTTTAAAGATTTTTTCATAAACCGCTTGCACATACATTGCAGCAATCATTGATGGTTTGAGGGTTATAACATCTTTTAAAGATAAAAAAAGTGTGTTTTGCAGCGCAGCATCAATTTGCGAAAACTCATCATCTGTCCAAAGTTCGCTTTGCACAATTTCTTTGGGCAAAGTTGCATAAGCCATAATGGTATCAGAAATGTTTTTTGCGCTCATAAGTATCTCGCCCACAACAACTTGTGTGGAGTTAAACGCTTTATAAACATTAGGCACAGAGTCCAAAAAATCAGCAGAAACAAGATGATTTGTTCCAAAAATATATGATTTTTTTACACCTTTACCCGAAATTTCCCAAAGCAATTGCGATTTTGCAGGAAACATTGCAGACAAAGAAAATATTACACAAAAAATTTTCTTCATTTTCTTACTTTTCGTGGAATATCAAGTTGTACAATTCCTTGTATTTCAAGCATTTGCACAAGTGATTTTATTGGCATTTTAAATTTATAAATACCTTCATCAATGTAGGTCAAATATCCCCCCAATTCCTCAAAAGTCCAAGCGTCAAAATACTGTGTTATAACTTGAATATAACCTTCAATACCCTGCGTTCCTTCTGGCATTACAGTAAAAAGGAAGATTCTTTTCATTGTATTTGACGGCATATAATCACTTAAACTTTTTAAGCCGCGCGATTCTTCGGCAAGTGCTTGCCAAAATTGTTTAAAACCATCTGAATATGAGATAGTTTTAGGTAAATTTTCAGGTAATAATGGGTTTAAAATGTTAGGTTTTTTTGCAAAACAACTACCTGAAACACACAAGATTAATGTGATAAAAAAAACTTTTTTAATCATTTTATTATAATTTAATGTATTTTTTTGACTATATTTTTTTAAAAGGTTAAATGTTATATTTTAAAATTTTTGCATCATTAAAATAATGTTCTAAAATTTCTTTGTAACTGTAACCATTTGCACTCATTACCGCTGCGCCTATTTGACAAAGTCCGACACCGTGTCCCCAGCCCGCACCGTAAAAGGTAAAATCACCTTTTTTACTTTTTTTTACCACAAAAGCCGAAGAGTATAGATGTGATTTTGACAGCAAACGGCGAATTTCCAACTCCTTGCCAACGTTCAATGTGTGCTTTGTACCGATAATTTTCAGCAACGTAATTCTGCCCGACTGTCCGCGTTTTATAGGGATTAAATCTACAATTTCACCAAAATCAATACCCGATTTTTCACGCAAAATATCTGAAAGTTCCGCATTGGAATAAGTAACTTTCCATCGAAAAAAATCATTTGTTTTTTTATCAAAATCCTTAAAAACCTGATTGATAATCTCTTTGCTGTTTGTGTTGCAAAAGCATTTTGGTGAAGAAAAGATAAATTTTTCAGCATTTTTTTCGTCTGTTAAATCAGAGTAGCCCTCTCTAACTCCCCAGAAAGGGGAAGGGTTATCGTCTTTCGCAATCAAATAATCAAAATCTCTATCTGCCCAGCATGACGAAAAAAGTTCGGTTTTACCGCCGCAGCACTTAGAAAAGCGAGTGTCGCAAATTGCTCCGCTATACATCAAAACCTCGCCTTTTGTTGCCTCAACAGCAGACGTAACACGTTTCAAAAACGTGTTACGTCTATCAGAAACACCCTGATACCGCTGGCAATGGTCATCTGCACAGACATCAAAAAGCGTGTGTGCATCGCGCTCATACCACTTTATTAATGTAGAATGTAGAATGTAAAATGCAGAATTTTGTTTTTCTTTATATTTTTCATTCTTCATTTTTAATTCTTCATTTTTCATTCTACATTCTTCATTATTTGCCAAAAGCCAACTTCTCGAAATCACCGTGTGCGCTTTTAGCAGTTCAGAAAACGACATAGCACTCATCTCTGACGAAATAACGCTGCAAAGATATTTTTCAATGTCAATAATATTGATTGCAACAAGTTTTTCACCATTGGAAACAATTTTTAAATCACCTTCAAAGTGTTGATTTTCAAACTGTTCCCAATGAAAATTAATACCTATTTTAACATCAAAAAGTGTAAAAGTTGAATTATTTATATTGTAAAAAACAAGTTCATCATAAATTTTTCCGTTAAAAAGAATTTTTTTATCAAAAATAGTTGCCGAAAATTTTCCGCTGATTTTATTTTCATCTTTTTCAAATAAAAATGGACTATTTAACTGAAAATCAATGCGTTCCCTTTCTAATATGCCGACAGAGATGGTCATTTTTAATGTTTTATCTCCCCAATTTCATCCGGGTTGTGTTTGTATTTAAAGATAAACGCAAACAAGACGGCAACAATAAGCGCATAAGCGGCAAAAATAAACCAAATATTAAGTAAAACAGGATTTTCAAAACTGCCTATACTCCAAGTTTTTACGCCGTTTGGTTCAAACCATTTTGTAATAACCTGCCCCGCAATTAAATTGCCCAAAACCGCACCAATACCGTTTGTCATCAGCATAAAAACGCCTTGTGCAGACGATTGAATTTTGGAATCGGTATTTTTCTCTACAAACAATGCACCCGAAATATTGAAAAAATCGAATGCCATACCATAAACAATACACGAAAGCACAATTAAGCCGAAGCCAAATACCGAGTTTCCTGCCAAACCGAACAGTCCGAAACGCAGCACCCACGCAAGCATACTGAAAAGCATTACCTTTTTTATGCCAAATCTTTTCATAAAAAACGGAATAGCAAGGATAAAGAGTGTCTCCGAAATTTGCGAAATAGAGAGAATTATTGTTGAAAGATTATTTATGATACTGCCTTTTGGAAAAACATTTGCATCTTGCAAAAAGCCGTCCCCGTAAGCATTTGTCAGTTGCAGCGCACCGCCAAGCAACAAACTGAAAATGAAAAAGATAGCCATTTTCTTTTGCTTAAACAAAACAAATGCCTGCAAACCGAGTTTTTCTATTAAAGATTGCTTTTGAGGCGTCTCTTCCTGCTCTTTTTTGATTGTCGGCAATAAAATAAATGAATAGAGCGATAAACAAAACGCTCCGATTGCAGAAATAATAAACGAAACCTTTATGCTGTAGCCCAATCCCCACTCTTTTGTAAAAAGATTTGTGAGCCACATTGCGGCGATAAAACCGACCGTTCCCCATACGCGAATCGGCGGAAAATCCTTTATCGGGTCTTGTCCTGCCTTTTTGAGTACGTTAAACCCGACAGAGTTGTTCAAACCGATTGTCGGCATATAAAAACACATTGCCACCAAAAGCACCCAGAAAAACGGCATAGGTGCGTGAATAAGAGGCAGAAAACACATTGTTGCACCAAAAAGCAGGTGCAAAATGGCATAAACATAATTTGCTTTCCATTTGTCAGCCAAAATTCCAAAGAGAGTCGGCATAATCAAAGAGGCAAAACCCATTGTGGAAAAGACCAAACCGAATTGTGCGCCGTCCCATCCCTTTTCGTCAAAGCCGTAGTGCGCAAGTGTCATCATCCACGCTCCCCACACAAAAAATTGCAGGAAGTTCATAATAATTAGTTTGAATTTCATTTTGTTATAAGTTAGTAAGTTAGTAAGTTTTTTAGTAGTGAATAGTGAATAAAATTTTTGATTTGGTTTAAAGTTTTTTATAGTTATTAATAGTTATGTGCCTTCGGCAGTTATTAATTGTTATCGATTATTATTTTCAGTGTTACAATACATAACTATACATAACTATACATAACTATACATAACTATAAATAACTATTCTTAATTCTTAATTCTTAATTCTTAATTCTGTTTCCAAAAATTTTACTGCCAATTCTTACCATACCACTGCCCTGCTCTACTGCTATTGGAAAATCGTCTGACATTCCGATTGAAAGCGTAGCAAAGGTTGGGTTTGGAAAAATATTTTTTATTTTGTCAAAAATTTCTTTTATTTTGCTAAATTCTTTTCTAATTTTCTCATTATCAGAGGTAAATGTTGCCATTCCCATTAAACCGCAAAAGTTGATATGCAGGAAATTTTGCCACTTTTTCTTTTCAAAAAACTCAATAATTTCGTTTTCTGCAAAGCCGTGTTTCTGTTCTTCATCTGCAATATGCACTTCAAGCAAAACGTTAATTTTTCTGCTGTTTTTCTCTGCTTGACGGTCGGTTTCTTGCAGCAGTTTTTCGTTTTCTATGCTCTGTATCATATAGATAAATGGCGCAATTTGACGAATTTTGTTGCTTTGCAGCGCACCGATAAAATGCCAGCGAATATCTTTCGGCAAATTTACAACTTTTTTTAATAACTCCTGCGCTCTGCTTTCGCCAAAATCACGCACGCCCGCATTGTACGCCTGCATTATGCTCTCTTCGGAATGAAATTTCGACACACATACAAGTTGCACATTTTCAGGCAGTTGAGCACGAATATTTTTTATATTTTCTTGTATCATTTTAATTTTTAGTTCTCAAAAACATTTTCTCTACTTTTTTCATATCGTGTGTCACCATTAACTTGACAAGTTCGGGAAATGATGTTTGAGTTGGGTTCCAGCCGAGCAGTGTTTTGGCTTTGGTTGGGTCGCCGAGCAGTTGCTCCACTTCGGCAGGACGGAAATATTTTGGGTCAATTTGTACCAAAACATTGCTTGTTTTGGTACAAATTCCCTTTTCATTAATGCCATTGCCCTCCCAGCGGATTTCTATGCCCGCCTCCTTGAATGCTAATGTACAAAACTCCCTTACAGAGTGCATTTCTCCAGTGGCAATGACAAAATCCTCAGGCGTTTGATGTTGTAAAATTAACCACATACATTGCACATAGTCCTTTGCATAGCCCCAATCGCGCAGAGCGTCAAGGTTGCCGAGATACAATTTATCCTGATGTCCCTGTGCAATTCGCGCAACGGCAAGAGTGATTTTGCGTGTTACAAATGTCTCGCCTCGCCGCTCACTTTCGTGGTTAAATAAAATGCCGTTACAGGCAAACATTCCGTAACTTTCGCGGTAATTTTTTGTTATCCAAAAACCGTACTGCTTTGCCACACCATAAGGGGAGCGTGGATAGAACGGGGTTGTCTCTTTCTGCGGTACTTCCTGCACAAGTCCAAAAAGTTCGGAGGTTGATGCTTGGTAAATTTTGGTTTTTTTCTCCATTTGCAAAATTCTCACTGCCTCTAAAATTCGTAAAGTACCCACTGCATCGCATTCTGCGGTATATTCCGGAACATCAAACGACACTTTAACGTGGCTTTGAGCGGCAAGGTTGTAAATTTCGTCCGGTTGTACCTTCTGAATAATGCTAATGAGCGAACTTGTGTCGGTCATATCGCCATAATGCAAATTTATAAGGCGTTTGTGGTGCATATCGCGTACCCATTCGTCAAGGTACAGATGTTCAATTCTACCTGTGTTGAATGAGGAAGAGCGGCGTATAATTCCGTGAACCTCGTAGCCCTTTTCAATTAAAAATTCAGCAAGATAAGAACCGTCTTGCCCTGTTATTCCTGTGATTAATGCAATTTTCATAAAATTTATTATCAAGTAATTTTAATTTTTTTTTAATTTCTATTATACTCCACGCACATTTTCAATTTTTTGTTAAATTTTTTTGCTGCCAAAAGTTGCTCCAAAGAGATATGAACTCGGTAGCACCAAAAATGTTTTGGGTTTTCGGGATTGTTTATTCGCTCGTTTTCAAAGTCGGGATTTGCAATTTCGCTGTCCATTGCAAAATAGTCCTGCAACGGCAAAATTGCAAACATCGAATTTGCTCTAAACTGCTCACTTACAATCTTTTCTGCAATTTCTGGCGTACAATTTTCTGGCGCAATTCCTTCAAAACGCAACATCGAATTGTAAAACCGCTGTGTCAAATTTCTGTCCTCGTGCCACCACGCACGAATCGGCGACATATCGTGCGTGCCGCTTGCACACACAGAAAAATAGGGCGTATGATACGGATTTACAAACTCTTGAGTTGCATCTTTGGGCATTCGCTGAATTTCTAGCGAAAGAATGTGCAGTTTTTCCATCACTTGCGGCACGGAAGCAGGCACCATTCCCAAATCCTCGCCGCAAACAAGCATATCGGTTGCAGAAACCAAAACAGGCAATTTTTTCATCGCATTATTTTTCCAAAATTCCTCGTGCCGAACAAAGAAATAATCGTTATAAATTTGTTCAAGTACCTGTTTATCAGATAATTCCAACGAATTATAAGTGTATGATTTTAGTAATGAAATTCTTGGGTGAAAATGATTTTTTTGTTTAAAGTCCTCAATAAAAATCACTTCGCAATGCAGACGTAAAAGGTTTTTCAAAACATCTTGAGAAAACTCTTTTGCAGGGAAATTTTGTTCCAATTTTACTTGATTTTCAAAATCTTTCTTGAAACCCCACCCCCAACCCCTCCACACAGGGGAGGGGAGTTTTCCACCTTCAGGGGAATTAAGAGTGTTAAAAAATGTTTTTTTCACTTTCTCTGCATTTTCGCCAAATAGTTGATTTACAATATCTTGCGTAATAAATGGTTGAGTCATTCGTTCTTTGTCGAACTTTATGCCTGAATCTTCGATTTGTTCGATTGAGAGCGGCAAAGCGGGGTTGAAATAGCCCAAAAGTCCCCACGTTGCTGTCTTTGGCACTTCCCAAATTCTGAAAAAACCCAAAATATGGTCAATTCTGAACGCATCAAAATATTTTGCCATATTTGTAAAACGCTGTTTCCACCACAGATAACCGTTTTTCGCCATATTTTCCCAGTTATAAGTCGGGAAACCCCAATTTTGCCCCGTTTCCGAAAAATCATCAGGCGGCGCACCTGCACTCTTGTCCATATTAAAAAGTTCGGGCGAAATCCACGCATCAACGCTCTGCGCACTTATGCCTATTGGTAAGTCGCCTTTGAGCGCAACACCTTGATTATGAAGATATTGACGCACATCTGTGAGTTGTTTTGCAAGATGAAACTGCACAAAATAGTACAAACCGACTTTTTCCTGATTTTTTTCCGCATAATCGTTCATTTTTTGACTGTCAAAAACGGCAAAATCGCCCCATTTTGTAAAGTCCGAAGTGTTGTAACTGTCTCTTATACAGGAAAATACGGTGTAAGGAACGAGCCAGTGCGAATTTTCTGCAAAGAAAACTCGAAACTCATCATTTGCCAAAATTTTCTCGCCCGATTGAAAATAAATTTCCGAAAGATAGTCCCATTTTAAACGATTAACATTCTCATAATCAACAAATTGCTTTGCGTTTAACTCTTTTCGCTTTTTCTCAAAAGCGGTTGCTTTGGTTTTATTTTCCAATTTTCCAACTTTTGACAAATTCAAATACATCGGGTGCAACGCATAAACCGAGTTCGCAGAATAGGGGTAAGAGTCAGAGTTTGAGCGAGTTGCGGTTGTGTCGTTGATTGGCAAAATCTGTATCATTTTCATCTCTGTTTGCTTTGCCCAATCGGCGAGCAGGCGCAAATCGTCAAACTCGCCAACGCCCCAGTCATTTTCGCTGCGCAACGAAAAGACAGGTACCGCAACGCCCGCCGCCTTAAACGAATTTTGCGCACGAAATTGTGAGTTATATTGCAGATAATCAAATGTTTGAGGAAGTTTTAATACACGATTTTCACCATTTTCCCAACGGAAAATTTTATTTGATTTGATATTAAAAATCACAAATTTAAACTCAAAATTTTGCGGTAAATCATTTTTTGGAATATTTAATTCAAAATGCTGATAATCAATTCTTTTTAACGGTAAAAATTTATCTTCATTCCAATTTCCCAAAACATCGCACGAACCGATAATTCCAAGCGAAAGTTCGGCACTCAAAGCGGGAAATTCGACATTAAATGTCATTGCGGCAGAAGCCGCAATCGGTTGTTTTTTAAGCGATTGCGGGTACGCTTCGACTTCGCTCAGCGACCGCCCGCAATGACGGAAATAACACTCTGTAAATGGCTTTGTCAAAAATGGTTTTTGATTGTAAAATAATAAAAATTCATCAAAAATTTCTACATTTTCCATATCTTTTTCGAGATTAAGACAATGTTTTTCTCTGTCTTCAAAAATTATTGTATTGTCCTCATTTTTAATAAAATAAGAATACGAAAATTGTTTAGCAAAGGTCATTTCAACTTCGCCTTGCCAGAAAAAATTGCCGACATATTTCATCGCAACCTCTTTTTGTTCAATATTGACAAAAAGATTTTGTCCAAAAACCGTTTCGCAAAAAACTGTAAATTTGAGTTTCATATTTTTAGTTAGTAAGTAAAAATCGTTTGCAAAGTTACAAAAAAAGTTGATTTGTTGATTTGTAATATTTTTGTTAATAATTTTTGAAATTAATTGCAAATGTAAAAATATTTCATACCTTTGCACTATATTTTAAATTTCAAAAAGTTTGCAAAAGTTAAATTATATTCTTATGGAAAAGACAATAAAAACGGGAACATTAGCAAGTTGGGACAGCATTAAAAGGCGTTATCCCGATAGTTTTGTTTTGTTGGAAAAGCCAGAATATGCGCCGAAACCGCATTTGCAAAGAGGTATTTTCAGATATAAAAACAGAAACAAAAAGAAAGTTTATGAAATGGGTACAAAACTTAACATTGGTTATTCAATAGTGCAATATACAGGCGGAAAACGGCTTGATGAACTTGACGAAAATTTTTTAAATCCATTTAAATTATGACTTAAAAAACTAAAAATACAAACAAAAAATTTAACAATTAACATTTTATTCTTGTAAGAGAAACCTGAACAATTTCTTTTAGTAAAATCGAGTACTTACGCTTTTGCGTAGGGCTTATTATTCTGATTTTACTAAGCAGTTCAGGGCTTCTCTTACAAGAATAGTGAGCCGATTTTTATTTTAAAATAATTAACTCAATTTTATAACTTTCTAATTCTAAATTATTATGAAAAGAAAAAACTTTTTTATGGCAATCTTAATTGCTTTTTGCGTGCAAACCTCGTTTGCACAGGAAACAGGCGTTGTAATCAACGGCGTAACGTGGGCAACCCGAAATGTAGGCGCACCCGGAACATTTGCGGCGGCACCCGAAAGTTCGGGAATGTTTTATCAATGGAATCGTCCGACTGCTTGGTCGACAACGGGAAGCGTTTCAGGTTGGGACAGTTCAAATTCCACAGGTACAACTTGGGAAACTGCCAATGACCCAAGCCCTGCTGGTTGGCGTGTGCCGACAATGGAGGAATTAGCAAAATTGATTGATGCTACGAAAGTTGATTTTGCTTTTACAACTGAAAACGGTATCAACGGTGGGCGTTTTACCGACAAAACAACGGGCAATAGTATTTTTCTGCCTGCAGTCGGCGGTCGCAACAACTCTTCCGGTGATATTGTCAGTGCGGGCGTGTACGGAATGTATAGTAGTAGTACATTTTATGATATTAATTTTTGTTACGGATTTTCGTTTAGTAATAGCATTATTCCATATTCTGATATTGGCACTAAAGCGAGTGGTCGGTCTGTCCGCCCTGTAAAAAGCGGCAGTACCGGTATATATGACGTTTCGGTAGATACAGAAAACGCAAAAGTTACAGGTTATTTTGACATTTTGGGCAGAAAACTGACCGAAGAGCCAACGAAAGGAATTTACATTATTCAATACGACAACGGCAAAACAAAGAAAATGATGAGGTAATCAGACACAAGACGGCAAAACGTCATTTATAAAAACGGCTTTTATGCAAAAACATAAGAGCCGTTTTTAATAAAATTGTTTTGTAAGAAAATAAGGTTAAAAATACAACTCTTTTCCCGCTTGCAATTTCGGATTTAGTGTCAAATATCGGCGCACAATTTCTATCTGATGACGTTGGCACATTTGAATAGGGATATCGTCAAATAAATGAAACAATCCTTTGCGACCATCACAAATAATTGATTGAATATCAATGCCTTTGTT
>Ga0209628_10002703_pt1 | contig 12155 bp, 5 predicted proteins | sample TergutCu122P4_FD_187285 | JGI IMG/M metagenome (GOLD analysis project Ga0209628, IMG submission 187285) | Cubitermes ugandensis P4 segment gut microbial communities from Kakamega Forest, Kenya - Cu122 P4 (SPAdes) (version 2) | ecosystem: Host-associated > Arthropoda: Insects > Digestive system >...
GGCTCAGGATAGGGACAGGTGGCGGGTACTTGTGAGTACGGTGATGAACCTTCGGGTTCCAAAAATGTGGGGAATTTCTTGACTAGCTATAGAACCAGTTAGCTTCTCAAGAAGGACTCTGCTCCATGGATTAAGTAAGTAAGTAAGTAAGTAAGTAATTTACCACTGTGGGGTCTGTCTCTAACAGAAAATCTATTTTTTTTACACAAATCGAACCACCTGTAACCACACTGTACCCAGTCAATGGCTGAGGAAACGTACAATATTAAAATGTATTTAGAATTTTACTTAAGTTTTAAAATGGATGTTCCTTGTCTCTAGCAGTGAAACACATTCATACACATTCATACAGGAACAGTTTCAGTTTGTAATGTTTTGTGTAAGGATCCAAGTGAATTATACCAAAACAAATCTATCATAATGATGAAAATTTTACCTCCTATCAACGTTACAGAAGGACCCTGTTTTGCCTTTGCTTGTAATTTTTTTCTGACTTTCAAATTTTTGTACAGTTTCTTTGGGGTCAATATAATAGTAGTGACCATATATGAAAGATGAAGTCTGTGATTACCACCCCTTTTAATAAGTCAAATTTGTTGTGTCTTAGCATTTTTTTTGTGCTGGTTATTTTGGGGGCATCTATGCAGAAAGATTGTCTTTAGTGGGAAAGTTCAGCTAATGTAACATGTAATGCCATCACCCCATAACTTAAACAGTAACCAGAATAATGTACAAAGCACTGGAATAGTAAGCCCTTCTTCATCACTGAGTGGCATTTTTCCATCAGCCAGGAGTTACAGTGTAGGAGTGTGGCACCAAATATTAGTAAACCAAACTAAACAATTCAGTTCACATCATTGAACAGACACTGACCTCAGAGACCCATATTTGACCCACAGTAAGGAATAGCCAGATTCTCAGAAGATACTGACAGTAGCCGCAGACCACATAAAATCACGTTAGATTTTTAACACAGAGTAACTAACCCTGAAAGGGAGCATTTGAATAAGATTAGCTTGTTGGGAAAGAGTGATTATTGTGCGCCTGAACAGTATGCAAGATTATTCAGTATTTATAAGGGAGGGTTGCCCATCAGTTAACCTGAAGTAGTAAAATATATACCGGGACAGGAATTTCCAGAGAATTCTACATTAAGTGTTTGGTATGTTTTAAGGTACCATAAAATGGAGCCCTGCGGAAGTACTTGGGCAGTATTATGTTAAGGAGCAGCTGACACCTTACAGACAATCAGCTGAAAGAACAGCTGCTATGCTGGGACAAAGCATTGGAGATGAAACACAAGTACAAATATTGTGACAGAAAAGAATCTTCAAACATCGTTAAAAATGGTGCAAATATGAAGCAAATAAATTGGGATATTCAGTGGAAAGTTTAAAAGATAAATATAATAGTCCACATAACCCAAGTTCAGTTCACATGGTCAAGAAACTGAGCTGCTAGCCACTTCAGGAAGTCCACACCAACAAGATATAGGATTTAAGTGCTTGTTGAGGTCCCTGTACATGAAAATGTAACCGTAGGACAACGGGATGAAGGTTTATTTAATTAACATGCCTCACCAAATGTGTCAGTAATTTCTCTGACAACCTTCATGTATACCAACAGCCATACAGGAGAAGAAGAAATTTCACACATTATCAAGACAGGTACGTTCCTTTGCCTTTGGGATACAGGCTACCAAATTTGGAAGATGGTCATACATTAAGGATCAATTCATCTCTAGGGTCTGGCGAAAGAATGGATAGAATAGAATATGAGAGTATTACTGCTTATTCAAGCTGTATGGAATGTCTTGATGTGGCTTGCACAGCATTTTTACATTGGGCATAGTGATGGATGCTGATTACTGGAGTAACTGCTTCTAAGACACATTTTTGCATTTTAATTACCCTTGTAGAAATAAGGATTTTGCCAGATAAAGTATTCATATAAATGTTTCTTAGAATGTGAATAATACAATCATTGGCCAGAAATAAAGTGAATGATTTGTCTTGATAAGCATTTAATTTTCAAATTCATAATAAATGAGGATTTATCTTATGGTTCAAGTTGTGCTGCTTGCATCAGTACTGAAAGTTGTCCAAGGTTGTAGGTGAGAGGCTTTTCATTATATAGCTCTTGCATGATAATACTCGTATTTGCATAACTGAAGAGACAAGGAATAAATCTGTCCACGTTGTTATGCAAGATTAAGGTCTTCTGACATGTGATGATATGTAATTTGGTAGGTAGGTAACAATTATTTGAGGAACCTGCTGCTTCCATCTTCTGCCTTTGGGAAGGAGGAAGCAGGTTCCTGTGAAAGGTTTATAACAATGAAAGTGAATGTCATGACATCACAAAAGACTAAAATATTATACTCATTGCCTTGAACAACATCATTATCATATTCTTTGTTTATAAAATATAAATATAGACATATAGATACCAGGGCAGACTAAGTAGTTTGTTCAGGGTTGCATTTGCCTAAACTAGAAAAAGGTCATTTTAATGTTCCATATTTTGTGCATTAATGAGGGTTATAAAATATATAAAAAAACCAACAAATGAACTTTAATTTTATGATGCACTTTATTTGTAATACCTTCACCAACATGTTTCGGCCAGTAATCCGGCCATCTTCAGGGTGATATTTTTGATACAAGGATACAATTGCAGTTAAATATGTCACAGTCACCCCATAATATTAAAAATATGTAATTTCTGTTGAAATTTTACTTTTGAATAATAAAATAAAATAATATAAGATAAGAATGGATAATTATAAAATAGTGGAATTTAAATTTATTTAGTGCTTTTGGAATGATGTATACAGCAGTTATGTGGTGAGTTTTAAACTTCTAATAAAAGTCATATTGCTATACATAGATCTATGTCAATATATTATTAAATACTGAAAAATTGAATGCTGAGGGAAGTGAAAAGGTAGTTGATGAGGTACTTACTGGAGTATCGGTGATGTGCTGTCTGTGTTTTGCACTGCTTGGAACTGAGGTGCAGCATGGAAAGTGCAGCATTTGGGAGTGGGGTTGATGGTACGGGGTTGTGCGCCTGCATAATGGAACTGTGTATCTTAGGTTAATTCGATTAGGGGAATTTTTTTTCTCTGGTTTTGTTCTTCAGTAATCATGTCATGTTGGTGAAAGAATTTAAAGTATTAATTTGCAAATGTGTTCATTCATTTACTGTTCTGTGCGGAATGTAATCAGGTCATACTGGTTTCCATAGGTCCTTATTTGTGTGCATTGTGTAGGATGTGGATGACATATGCTGATTGTTGGTTGTTTGATGTGGTGTAATGGATGTGTTCTTTGAATCTCATTTCTAATCACGTCCAATTTGGCCCATATATGTGAGGTTGAATGTGTAGTGTTTCAGTCGGTAAATGCCACTATGTGCATGTATATTGGTGTTGTGGGATCGGTTATGTAAAATGTTATGAATTGTGCTGTTGGTACAAAATGCGGTTTTGAGGTTGGTATTGCAAAAAAATATTAGTTGTTTTACATATCATAGGGTTATAATAAATAAACATGAGGCATGTTTTGGGGGTGGTGGTAGTGGTTGTAAGTGGAGTATTGTTATTGGGTGATAGTGTGCATTTATGTGATACCTGTGTACTGAGTTTATAAGAAGTACATAAGGAAAAATGTTAGCACTCGCAGTGTATTGAATTTGCCCACAAATGACGCTCCACTTACAACCACCACCACCTCCAAAACAGGTGAAATTTACTTATTATACATAGAAAGATTAAGATCACTTTATTTGTCAAGCACAACTAATTTTATTACATAAAAGGCTACATGTTTCGACCTTATAAATAGGTCATCATCAGGCCCACATAAAAATTGACCTATTTATAAAGTTGAAACATGTAGCCTCTTATGTAATAAAATTAGTTTTGCTTGACGTATAAAGTGATCTTAATCTTTCTATGTATTTAGCAAGCACATTGTGATACCTTCCATCAAATTACTTATTATAACCCCATGATACCCCTAATGCCCTTATACAAACAAAAAAATATTTTCTGCACCCAACCAGACCAGCCCTGGAGACCACTCAGCCTCCTATGCACTAGGTACTGGATCACTCCTGGGGCTAAAGCAGCCGGGGCGTGGCATTAACCATTCAGCCCCCTCTATCGGCGAGGTTAAATAAACAGTATACCTATACCACTGCTCCCCCTCTGTGCCTTTATGGCAGGTTACATTACAAATTCGTTTATTATTTGTCCCACTTCTCAAGTCCCTCTCAAAAATTTATGTGTACCATAATTTCTTCTGAGATTGATAAGATGTGATTTACATGATACGCAGATTATGGCACCATTTGAATTCCACACGCTGAAGTGCACAACATATCTGGAAGAACTTGAAGTCTAGGAACTCTGTTGTTTCAATTTCTGACAGTCTATGTCGTTCTACATCAATGCCACAGAGAATCCAATGCAGCTCAAGGCTTCCCACATTCTGTGTCTCTAAATATGTTTACAGGCATGTGGTATGATTCCTTGGATGGGGGAGCAGCCCATCACAAATTCTATTCTTTCAGTTGACAAAACAAATAATGAAAAAATGCAGACATATGTAAGTTACCCAAGTGTGATTTGAACCCAGTCCTCATATCCAGGCGGCAGAAGACAGTACCAACCTTAGACAATGCAGCCACTGTAACTGGCAGGATTGTATATTAATATGCTCAAAGCTGTAATTTTTATAACAGTACATTCCTGTGGTACTTCAGATAGATGGAAGTATGTTCATTTGTATTTCTTGTGTATGTCTAAAATGAGTACGTCATCTATGTCTGTAACAGAATAGCTTAGTCAGCAAAGTGACTGAATTGCAGAGAATTTTGTCTTTACCCCAGTTCCAAGGCCTACCCAGCCTTTTTCAAACTCATGCTGGTGTCTTTTCTTCTGCATTATGTAACTAGAGTGTGAAGTTCTTATCACACCACTATCAAGTTCTGAGGTTTAAAATGTGTGGTGCTGTGCTTACATATCACCTATATGCTGTCAAGGTGTTTGGGTAACTTTACCATTCCCTTCTCATTTAAAGTAATGGACCTGAACATTATACTCATGGAGTTAGAAAAATTGGATTATGGTTATCTGGGATGTGACATTTTGCTGTATTGTGGAGAGGTACTATTTTCTTAGAGAAACATATTACATCCTGCTTTAGGTTACACATACCCTGAAATTGGAGGCAATATATGTCTGTGAAAAGTTGGTATTTTTGTTTATCAAATTACAATGTGTCACACAAAGTTTAAATAAAGGGAATGAAGGACTAAAGAAGGTAGATATCTCAAGGATCCTTTGCAGTGCACTTGGAATTTTATTCTAATTTTACATATTTCCAATGGTCATTATGTTTTATTCTTCTATAGTTGTATGGTCAGATCATTAGATATTCTTATCGAATCGGCTTTCAGTTCCTTGTACATGTGAATTTATTGTCTAATTGCTGAATATGTGAACCCTATACTGCATACTCCTGTATTGAAAACAGGTCTCTGTAGTATAAATTTGGAGGTTATACAAACTGTCAACACCATGAATGGTTCTTAAGATGTGTAGCAAAGAGGAATGCAAAAAGTAATCTACCAATCATGTCAAAATGTTCAAAATTTAGTATTTCACATACTTATCTATCACAGACTATGGGAAAATACATGCAACTTATGTTTCAGGTATTGTTTTTTATTAGTGAAATACTACCTGTAACATAGCACAATATTTTTGGTTGTCCTTTAAAGGTTAAGACTTTGTGTTATTAACTGGAATATAACTTTGAGTTTCCTTTTAATTTATGGATGGAAAATCTGCAAGAACACTGTGACTGCATGGGAAAACTTCTGTGAAATATTGCTGTCATGTCTCTGAAAACTATCTGTAAAAGAAGTTATTCTCAGAAACTGTGTACTGTCTATGCAAGAGAAAAATTTTATTCTGAATTTGTTTCAGGCTCTGTCTTACTCTGTAACTCTGTACATCTGAATCCCAAATCCTGTTTCTGTTTTAGGTCAAAATGCAACCCAAATTAAGGATTCCTCAGGAGACACAAAGATTGTCTTTCCAGGACAGCTAGAGCTCTTTACTCCAGAAGTGAGTGGTCAGCAGCCTAATTGTGCTGATGAAGAAGGTTTCTGTGAATCTGCTGATAAATATCCACGGTTAGTAGTCATGCTGTCCTCCACTGTACACCATAATATCAAGCTTATACACATATAACATTTCCTTCATATATTAAGAGTCCACATTTTCCTGTATGTTCAGTAGAGCAGTCATTAACACATCCACCAACACCACCACATCTGCTGCTGCCACCACCACCAACACTGTCATTGATGTGATTCAGCTACTTGGTATATTGACATATTCAGAACTGTTTTATATAATTTCCTGGTTTCCCAAAATCCATCCTTCCTTTAGTGTTCAAGTAATCTTTTCTATAAGTATCACTGTTATATTTGACATTGTGCACATCTTGAGTTTTTCATACATAAGTTTTGAGAAACTGGGCATGCTGTTGAAGAGTTTTGTTGAAAGAAATCCAAGACCATAGACAGTGTCCAGAATAATAATATTGTTTTCCGTAACACACCATTGCCAAGAACATGCAGATTTATCTCAGAATTGCCAAATATGTGAGGTATAAAATACTGGATGTGTCACTTGTTATGTCATTATACTCAGTAATAATCATACAAGAAACTGATAAAATTAAGTGCCTTTATCAATAAGCATCCTTTGATGATGTGAATTGTGCTACTTACACAAATACTTATAAAACAGTTTAATTCCACCTTCTACAGGAAGAGAGGTTCAGGAGTACTGTTTCAGGGCACAAGGCTAAGAAAGCTTAGAATCTGGATATATTTAATAAATTAATGCATGTACAATAAATAAAGATAAAGATCGTTGTAATTATGATACATTTGCATATCAAATATCTGCAAATTAAACTAAAACATTAAGGTAATTGTAAGGAATGAACCTTACAATTAACAAATCAGTTATTTCTCAAAATCTTTAAAAACCAAATACCATATTTGCCTAGATGTAAAATGAGAACATCCTGTTTTTCTTTTAAAAAATGAAGTGTCTCTTTATAATTACAAACAAGTTTAAACAGGTTCTGCATAGACATTTTCCTGAGGATTGAATATCATGATGATGGGTTGTCTTATGTGCAGATTTGTCTTATAATTGGGTAGTTCTGGCACTGACAAAAAAGCTAGCATCAAAATTAAGAGGGAATATTTTATTTTGTTTCAGAGAATATGTGAGACAGATCATTCAAAATGAAGCAAAGTCTTACACTTTTGGATCAGATTATGTGAGTACAAAATATGCAACTATGTATGTTTATATAATTTAAACAATTCAAATTAAATTTTTAATTTAGGAGGTAAGAAAACTTTGCTTAATTGTGAGGAAGACTGGAGCAGAAGTAGAATTCACAAGCTCACCCTCTGTAAAGTAAAAGTGAAGTAGATGTTTAAGATCTTTCAATTTAAATGTTTCATATCAAAGCTGAGTAATTTCACTGCAATAATAATAACCATCAGTTAAAAGGCAGAAAATATGATATCTAAGATCCTCACAGCACCATTTTTGAGGATTCAAGTCTTGTGCAGTTTGATGCTATGTCCTTTGATGTATGGTTCGTTATGTTCTGAAGGATCATAGTGCCTTCTTATTTCTTGGTCAGCAGTATAAATTGTTCCTGTTGGCCCTTGAAGGTGAAGGCTCTGTGGTCCTTTGAAATGCTGTGAATCATTTACCCATAGACATTGATACTTGGTACTAAAATAGTAACACAAGGGTTAGTGCATAAATATATGACTTTTGCTCTACTGAGTAAATCTACTGCCTGAAATCAGAACAAATATAATGGATTATCTTCTGCAAACTAACCTAAGAAGGAAGAAAGCAAATAAATTGAACTCCCTCTATAAACAGGCATACAAATTTTATCCTTAATATGATATTGTATATGGAGGTATGAAGTATCAGAAATCCTTTCTTTTTGTGGAGAATATATCAGGAAACCATGCTGTAATGATTTGATTTCTTTTAATATGTGTGAATTATTTTTTTTGCAGATGGACGTAGATTTCAGAATTAATCCTGACAAAGAAATGTCACTCTGTCCATCTATGGTAAGAATATCTGTATGATTACTGATATACTAGTAGAAAGTCTATTACAAATTCAAGAGAAGATTATTAAAACCAAGCCTGTACACACATACTTAAACTGAGTAACATGAAAAGTTCTGAAATAGAGGACATGGTTATAATAAGATACTAAATTAATAGAATAATATTACATAAAATGTACCTGTACTCCTCACCCTATATTGTGTGGGTGGTAAAATCGAGAAGAATGAGATTGGCGGGGCATGTGGCGCCTATGGGGGAGGAGAGAGGGGTGCACATTGTTCTGGTGGAGAAATCTGAGAGAAAGAGACCATTGGGGAGACCCAGATGCAGATGGGAGGATAATATTAAGATGGATCTTCAGGAAGTGGGAGGGGGGTTGTGGGGACTGGATGGAGTTGGTTCACGATAAGGACAGGTGGCAGGCACTTGTGAGTACTGTGATGAACCCTTGGGTTCCAAAAATGCGGGAAATTTCTTGACTAGCTACAGAACCAGGTTTCTCAAGAAGGACTCTGCTCCATGGAGTAAGTAAGTAATATTACATAAAATGTACTGATGGACTCTAGAGGATCTTTTTTCAAAGACGGTCACTATAATACTAACTGACACATATAAGTCATTATTGCCATCTTCTGCTCCTATTTGTCACTACTCTCTAACGTATATAAAAAATTTATAGAAAAAACAGAAAAGCATGCGTGATTTCAGGCTCCTGAGATCTATGCTGTTCTGGGGTTTTACGCAGTATAGATTTGTATTTTCTTACCGACGTTTCGGAAAAAACCTATGAGTACCATATTCAAGGGTCAAGCAGTCTGAGAAGAATGTTGGGCACTGCTTGACCCTTGAAGATGGGACCAGTAGGTTGCCCCAAAATGTCATTAACAAACTATCAATCTACACTGCATAAAATCCCAGAAGAATGCAGTACTCAAGAGCAGAACAAATTCTAGCTCCTTATATTTAATTAAGCAATTATTCATCACTGGAATACTGTGGAGCATTGTGGAATGTTTAGAACTAAAAGGAAAAATCCAAGTTTAAAATTTACCAGAATTACTTGTACAGAGTGTCCCACTTGATACCGAACCCGGCATTTCTTTAATAATTCTAACACCAATGAAGATATTGCAACAAAATTTGAACAGGAGTACGTTCATTGTCATCACATTTCTTACACAATGAGGTAAGTCTGCTTCAAATTTCATTGCAATATCCTCATTAGTGGTAAAATTATTAAAGAAATGCCGGGTTCGGTAGCGAGTGGGACACACGGTAGTATCTAGTTGCAGATGATGATTACTTATTAGGCTTAGATGATTAGAGAATTATTGGGAAAAAAAAGTCTCAGGAGCTACAGAGATTTTAATCTCTTTGCCTTTGCGTTTGTACTGACAAAACAAATCCTAAAACCCCTTTCTTATGTGCACCTTAACTGCCCTGGTACCTGTCATCCATTCCATGTAACTGTACTGTGTTTCCCCCACTACTTTCTCTTACACCCTGAAGCTGAAGAAAGTAGAATTCTCTGAAACATTGATGTCTGTCTATGAACTACATTCTGCCACATTTCAGAATATTGTAACCTTTTGGATCACAAATGTGAGAACCTAAGGTCTCACTAGAATTTAAATGTCATGGTGTTTCAGGAACAACTGGTGTATCCAAAAATAGCCCAGAATAAAGATGAGAAGTGGCTGTATGTGATAAATCAGGATTCATACTTGCAAGGAATTCGCATTGAGAAGTGCGCGTGAGTATGCTGCCAGTTGTATTTATATCCAGACATATTTTTGCCCTTATATATAGCAGATTTTATACCTCACCAGTGACCATGCGATGTTTCCATCTTTTATGTCATCAGCTTGTGTCCATTGGTTGCTTTAAGACTGTCAACTATTTGGGGCTTACCGGAACACTAATCAGCACCTGTGACTGGGAGAAACTTTCCAGTGGCTATGAAAATAAGAACATATATCTCAGTACAATGACCTGAGGTATACCAGTGTATCCTGATCTGGAGGTTCAGTCTGGCAGTAATGTACAATGCTACACTATGTACCTTTCTGCTACACCTACCTTGGGATCAGGATTCACCACCACTGAGATGTAAGAATTAGAAAAGAATTGTACCTGTTTTCAAACACAACAACCTGATGGCATTACAGCATCTTAGTGCAGTATTCGGACCCAACCATTAGTTAATAATAGATTATCTCTTTGCTGGTAAAGAAGCTGGAATGTGATGCTGAGAACTTACTTTTGATACATGCCTATTTTGAATGTGCGTGGTATGTAATAACACCCTCATTAAATTTTATGGTTATTTTAGTTTAAGTAAAAGGTCAACTCTAAGTTTCCTGCTACTACTACTACTACTACTACTACTACTACTACTATTACTATTACTCCTCCCCCTAATACTACTACTGCCACCTGATACTTGTAATAGTCATATTTATGAATATGTATTGTTTTCCATTGAAGGAACATGCCATTAACAAGAACTCACTCTAACAATAACATGGTCTTTAAGACAGTGTGTCAGAAACTGCTAACATGTGTGAAAAATGAATAATAATTTTTCTTTTCTTTCTTTCTTTTTTTTTTTTTTAGGAGACAAGGTTCCTGCGCATTCGCAGATAATTTTCCAAGTGGTTACACGACAAGTTGTCAGCAGAAGTATATCTATCGAAAGCTGCTAGCTTTGGGTGAGGATGGCAAGCCAGTTACCGATTCATTCCGCCTCCCCTCGTGCTGCTCATGTGTTGTTACAAAATTATTTTAGTGACTATAGAACAGGAGGAAGAGAAGAAGAGGATAACATTTTTGTGCTACATCATAAGGTAAGAATTATTTTAAAAAGATTATGTAAGTGGTTTTTAGTAAATTTTGCTTGTGTTAATCATTTGAGTATACATATTTGAAAACTATGTTTTGATAACGAATGTTCCAAACATTTGTGTTTAATACATAATTTGTGGTTTTACAGCATTTGTGAAAAAAATTACACTCTTGTGGGATGTGACACTGTCCCGGAAGACTGTACTCGTAATCTTCATTTGCCTTTAAATTTTTGTCACCATATCTTCTTTTTTTTTAAGAAAGAGACTTATGTAACAAAATCTCCTTTCTTAGCCCTCTTAATACAACTTTTATAGTTAAATTTGCACTGACGTGACTCTCATAGATGGTGTCATATTATTATGTTTCAATCTAGGCTTATACATGTGATTCCAGATTTTGTTATTGTATTCTGAAATAGGTCTCGTGATCATGTATTACAACAAATAACTCAGATATGGGTCATAATGTATTTTAAAAAATTGACCAAAACATTATATTGACATTCTAGTGTGCAGACATTCTTGCTATGTGTCCAGTGTATGCAAATTTCATAAAATGACATAGATGCTACTCCAACATACTATTCTGGTATGAAATATATTACCTGATAATCCATCTGTGTCATCACCAAATTTGCTCCTGGACTTGCAATGTATATGCAGAATCAAGAGCCCAAAATTTCTCCAGAGTAATCAAAAGAGGACATATTTGTAATTTAAACAACTGATTTTATCTATGAAGTAGGTAGTTCAAAATACGTGGCACTGGGAGTTGGTGGTATACCTGGCCAACCTGGTTTGAACATGAAGAGAGCACAATCCTATGTAGTGAAGATAACCAGACAATTTGGCTTTTTAATTTGGCAATGCAGAAACAGAAGTGTGTTTGGGATATGTGGAAATAAAATGCCAAATAGATGCAACAGTGGTTTTCATTGCAGATCTTATTGCTTGCTCAACATGTTTCAGGCAACACTATGCCCATCAGCAGGAGCTCAAGAGTATTATACAGTGGTTGCTGCCTGTGGTATTTGGTACCATGGTTTTCAAGTTGTTGGTCTGGTGTGGAGCTGAGAGTTATGTGTCCAGTTTGCAGGATGCTGCCTT
>Ga0209628_10002705_pt1 | contig 12151 bp, 6 predicted proteins | sample TergutCu122P4_FD_187285 | JGI IMG/M metagenome (GOLD analysis project Ga0209628, IMG submission 187285) | Cubitermes ugandensis P4 segment gut microbial communities from Kakamega Forest, Kenya - Cu122 P4 (SPAdes) (version 2) | ecosystem: Host-associated > Arthropoda: Insects > Digestive system >...
GGTCAAGACACAGTAACTGCCCAAGTGGTCGGTGTGAATGTAGTAGATGCCGTTGGCGATGCCGGCATTGCTCTGCAACCATGTTTGGCCTTCGTCGCCGCCGCCACCGCCGCCGGTGGTATCGGGAAGAATGGTTTCAATGTGTAGCGCCACCACGCCGTTGTTGCCGTAAATGAAGGTTTGCAGCGGCGGATTCACTTGCCCAATTTTTCCGGAACTGAAGCCGGTGAGCCGGTCTAATTTATCGTAAGTGTATTCTTCCATGCGGTTCAAGACACTTTCGGAGCGGGAGGTCATCAATCCTAACTCGTTGTAAGCGTAGCGGTAGTTAACAATTCTTCCCAGCGCATCGTAGTCTTTGTAAGATGAAACGCCGCGCAAAATATCATTCACGGTTACTTTTCTAAAGGTAGTCGTTAAATTGTTCAAATGTTCATCAATAAGATGTGCAAAAATAAAATTAAAAATGCACATTGACATATTTTTTTTGGTTTTCTTTTCATATTATCTGGTTTTTTTGTTAATTATTTTTTAACGCAAAGACGCAAAGATTTTACGCAAAGAACGCAAAGAATAAATGCATTAGAATTAAATCCTTGCGTTCTTTGCGTAAATCCTTTGTGCCCCTTGCGTTTAATAAATTTTCTGCTACTAAGGGTGCTTTAAAAAATAAGGGTTTAAGGTATTCTGCTTTCATTGTTTAATAATTTTCCAGTTTTCAACAGTATCATTAATCTGCACTTTCAAAATGTACGTGCCATTGGCAAGCCCTGCCAACGAAACAATTACTTCGGCTTCGCTCAGTAACCGCGTTTGTAGCAATTGCCCGTTTAGGGTATAAAGTTGTAATATCCCCTTTTGCAAAGTTTCCATATTAGAAATCTGCAGCGTAATCTTTTCGGTTGTGGGGTTGGGGTAAATCTTCATCTCCACTTGGGCAATGGTTTCCACAAAGTAATTGGGGGTAGTAAGTTCGGGGGACACAAAGGACACAGGGGACGCTACCTCTTGTAACCCGTAACGCGTAACGGGTAACGATGGTAAAAAAAAAACGGTCACCTACCCTATCTCCCTATCGCGTAAAACCACATTCACATTCGGATAGTTTTCTTTAATATGTTCCGCTAATTTGGCGGCAAAATAAACAGAGCGGTGCTGCCCGCCCGTGCACCCAAAATTGACCATGAGATGTGAAAACTTTCGTGCTAAGTAATTCTCTATAGATTGCTCAACAAGTTGATTGGTTAAATGCTGAAAATGCTTAACTTCTTCAAATTGTTCTAAATAATCAATTATTTTTTGCTCTTTTCCGGTGGCATTTTTATACTCCGGCAAACGTCCCGGATTGGGCAATGCACGGCAATCAAACACAAAGCCGCCACCGTTTGAACTCATATCTTGCGGAATCCCCTTTTTATAAGAAAAACTGGTAATTGTAACCGTTAAAACATCGTTGGGAAGCAGACTGGCAGCCACGAAATCAGACTCGCAAATTTGTTGTATTACGCCTACTAATGTCGGAATTTTTGAAGTAAATTCCAATTTCGGTAATAAAAACTTTAAATTTTTAACCGCAAACGGAATACTTAATAAAAAGTGTGTTTTTTTTTCATAGTAACCTCTGAATCCATACGTTCCCAGCGCCTGTAAAATGCGAATCAGCACGAAACCATGATAGTATTTGCAAAACTCATTTTGAGCAATGGAAATATGGTTTGCCAATTGCTCTAAATAATAATGCAGTAATTCATCTCTGAGTTCGGGGGGAAGGTCTGCCTTTCCATCATAGAGCAAAGAGGCCACATCGTATTGCAGTGCCCCCTTTCTACCCCCCTGGTAATCTATAAAATAGGGTTGCCCATTGTAAAGCATAATATTTCGCGACTGAAAATCTCGAAACATAAAATATTGGTTGTCTGCTTCTAACAGAAAATCAATAAAACTGTGAAAATCATCTTCCAACAACTGCTCATCGAAATGGATATTCACCAATTTCAAAAAATAGTATTTAAAATAGTTTAAATCCCACAACATAGATTGTTTGTCGAAAGCAAAACGCGGATAACAGAAAGAAAAGTCAATCCCTTTTTTTCCTGAAAGTTGCAGTAAAGGCAGTTGTTTCAACACTTTTTTATAATATGCAACAACGGCACCATCCATTTCGTTTTGAGCGCTATGTTTTTTTAGAAACGAAAAGAGCGTTTCATCTCCTAAGTCTTCTAAAAGGTAAAATTGTTGGGTTTCGTCAACAGCAATAATTTTGGGGACGTTGATTTTTTGTGATAGGAAGAAGTTTGTAAATGAAAAGAAGGCATTATTCTCTTTTACATCCTTATTGAAAACGCCAATAATAGTTTCTTTATCTGCAAAAATTCTGAAATACTGGCGGTTTGAACCGGATTGCTCCAACTTTTCAATGTTAGCAAAATCGGGCTTCACTTTTTTAGCAAGAAGAAGGAGGTATTGGTCGTTCATAGTTTTTTAAATTTACTGCAAAGTAACATGATTTCATTAAAAAACAGACGTTGAACGAAAATTTTGTCTGTTCTAAGAAAGTTCGTTTAAAAAAAAGTGTTTTTTTGTACACGAAATATAAGTATAGTAACCAAAAATTTATTTTTATGAAACTTTTAAAGAAAATCCCCCTATTTTTATCTTTTTTTCTATTGTTTAGTTGTGATGAATTTCCCATCACTGAAGCAGATAATGCAGCCGGCTTAAAATCTGCGTTGGAATTTGGCTCAAAATATGCTTTGAATAGTTTGGGCAGCAAAGATGGGTTTTACTTGGATATGGCGGTGAAAATTGGGCTACCCCAAGATGCTGCCGACTTAGTGAAAGCGGGTAAAGGGATACCGTTTTTAGGCGATGCTATTGACAAAATTGAAAAGGAACTCATTTTAGCTCTTAACCGTGCTGCAGAAGCCTCCATAGAAGGGGTAATTCCCATCGTAGTTAATTCTATAAAAGAGATGACTATCCAGGATGCAACCTCTATTCTTTTTTCGTCGAATCAAACTGCTGCCACCAACTACCTGCATGGAAAAACTTATGAACCTTTGACGGGCGTTTGTTATTCGGTTATTGATGAAACGCTCTCAAGAAATATTGTAGGCAGTTCAGCGCAAGATCTATGGAAACGACTGACCGGATATTACAACGATGTTGCCTTTCTTGTACCTACATTAAAACCCATCGAGACTGACTTAGCGCTATACACCACTCAAAAAGCGTTAGATGGTGTTTTTTTGAAGATTAGTGATGAGGAAGTAAAAATAAGAACCGATGTTTCTGCTCGTGTAACAGACTTACTAAGAAAGGTTTTTGGACAGTTGGATAAACCATAAAAAAATTCCTTTACATTTGGTATTTTTTCAAAAAAAAATATATTTTCGCCGCCTCATTCAGCAAAGCGCCGCGTTCGTCTAGCTGGCCCAGGACATCAGGTTTTCATCCTGAAGATCAGGGGTTCGAATCCCCTACGCGGTACCCTTTAAAAACCAATAATTTGAACTAAAAGTTATTGGTTTTTTTCTTTTAATACCCTATTTTTCTATGTGGATCTCCGTGCCTTCTCTGTGGTTCTCTGTGTAATATTTTTCTCAACACAGAGTTACACAGAGTTTTACACAGAGTTTTTTTCTACTCATTATTATGTAAGTATAAAACATTAAAATTCTTTTGATTTATAGCCTTTTAACAAAAAAGGATTAGAATCTTTCATAATTTTTTATGTAATGGGTTTGCAAAGAAATAAAAAAATTCATACTATCAAAATTTGATAGTCATTTTTTGATAGTCAAAATTTGACAGTGGTTTTATAATACTCCGCAATCGCTTTCGCCAACGCAGCCTCTTCTTCATTCAACCCTTCCAACTCAATATGGCGTTCGGTACTCCCCTTTTTTAATTGAAGAGTGCTTCTATCTCTTCTTCAAATTTCTTATAAATAAAACCTCTTTTCAATTTCAGCGTTGGAGTTAATTCGCCGGATTCTACCGTCCATGGATAACCAATGAGTTTAAACCGCTTAATATGTTCTGTTTCGCCAAAGTACTTGTTGTATCTATCTACTAATTGTCTGAACTTTGCCTGCACTTGCGGATGGGTAATCATCTCTTCATTGGTAGTATAAGAGATACCTTCTCTGGCGCACCAGGAACGCATATCTCCAAACTCGGGCACGATGAGCGCCGCGGCAAACTGTTTATTCTCTCCGACCACCAAAATATTATCAATCATGGGGTGTTCGGTAAATTTGTTTTCAATCAAAGTAGGCACAATATATTTTCCAAAAGCCGTTTTAAACATCTCTTTTTTTCTGCCTGTGATACGCAATTGTCCTTCCGGTTCAATTTGCCCTAAATCGCCGGTATGAAACCACCCCTCTTCGTCAATTACCTCTTTTGTAAGTTCGGGTGCATTGTAATAGCCTTTCATCAAGCAATGGCCTCGGGTAAGAATTTCACCATCCTCAGCAATTTTTACTTCAATACCTGGAAGTGGCGGTCCTACGGTTCCTATTTTAACTCCATTTTGGAAAAAATTACTCACCGCAATTACCGGAGAGGTTTCTGTTAAACCATATCCCTCCAATATCGCAATATCCATGGCATAAAATATTTTACTTAACTTTGGCTGAATAGCAGCACCTCCGGAAACAATTACCGTAAATCGCCCTCCCAACGCTGCTTTCCACTTATTTAGCACTAATTTTCTTGCAATTCTAAGTTTTATCTTATACCACTTTGTTTTTCCTTCAAGTTCAAACTCTAAAGCAACCTTGTTAGCCCAGAAAAAAAGCGCCCGCTTAATCCCCTTTTGCTTATAACCCACTGATAAAATTTTATCATAGAACTTCTCTAACAATCGTGGCACCGACGTAAATATATCCGGACGAACCTCTTTTAAATTATCGGCAATAGTGGCCATACTTTCTGCATAATAGATAGAAACGCCCACATAATGCCACGCGTATATCATCATTCTTTCATACACATGGCACAGCGGCATATAACTTAAACACCTGCTATCCTCCTTAACCGGAATGATAGGGGTGATAGCTTTTGCGTTGTTTAGCAGGTTGGCATGGGTAAGCATGGCTCCTTTTGGATTTCCTGTGGTTCCTGAAGTATAAATCAGTGTAGCCACATCGTCTTCGGAGATTGAGTTTTTGAGTTCTTTCAACTGTTCGGGTACTGGGTTTGCTATTCCCAACTCTATAATTTCGCTCAAATGCTTATATCCTCTTAAATTTCTGAAAGTATAAACATTATCTTTCAAACTGGGGATGCCGTTAAGTACATTTTCAATTTTTCTAAGTAGCTCCCACCCTGCTACAAAAACCATTTTTACATCAGCATGATTCAATATATATTGATAGTCTGTTTCGCTAATGGTGGGATAAATAGAAACATGAATGGCCCCTATTTGATGAATGGCCATATCTAAAAAATTCCATTCGGGGCGGTTGTTACTTATGGAAGCAATTCTATCTCCTTTTTTAACACCTAGGTGCAGAAGTCCGTATGCTATTTGTTCCGATTTTTGTATGTATTGTGTCGTACTGTAGTGCGCCCAAACGCCATTTTCTTTGCCGCACACTGCATCCTCTTTTGGAAAGTTTTGCAACGCATGAGGCAATAAATCAAAAATTCTTGTTACATTCATAATTAAGTTTTTAGTGCACAAAAATATAAAAAAAAACTGCCGATAAGTTCGGCAGTTTTTTGAAGTTAGAATTAGCGCTTATCTTTTTTCAATTTTAAAGATAACGGCTCTTTGTTCCGGATATTCTTTTTCCGGAATATCAATTCTATGTTGCGGGTCTTCTGCGGTAAAGTTTTGCACAGAGATTTGGTCTGCGGGAACTCCCTTATTGAGGAAAATCTCTCTTACGGCAATGGCTCTTCTATATCCCAAATCTTGATTATGGGCTCTGGTTCCTTCGGGTGAAGTGTAACCTGAGATGATTACTTTAAGGTCTTGATTTTCTTTTAACAATTTTGATGCTCTATCAATATGTTCTCTTTTGTAATCATTAAGTTTGGGGATATCTTTATCCAAATCAAACAAAATCTTGATATTAGACAATGCGTGTGCAAGGTCCATAAGGATTTTTTTCTTTGCCGGGTCTTCTGCTGTTTCATCCAGCAATTCTTGAGAGATAGTGGGTACAAAGTAATAGTATTCCACCGTATTGGTAACAATAATAGGTTCTTTCTGTTTCTTCTTCATTTCATCCATAAAGTCTCTCTTCTCGTCTCTCATATATTTATCGCTTCTGCAAGATTTACATGGTTTGAAATGGAATCCAAATTTAAGACCTGCCATAACGGTGTTCCATTTTTTAGTAGGGTTAATATAACCATCCAAAACCTGAGCTACTACAGGGTCAAGTACGGTTAACTGGCTCAGATTAATACCTTCTTTTGGTAAGATATTGAGAAATCCATAAGAACCATATACACCAATATAGAGGTCAACGGCTCTTGAGAGTCCGAAAATACCTCCAAACTCGGCTAATACATCAACAGAGGGTCTCATTTTAGGTTTAACAGATTCATCCTTAAATTTAACTTCAGCTAAGTGAACATCCAAAATGGGCATATAGAGATCTAATGATGCGTCATAAATGCTATTACGGTACAATGTTTGGTTAGGGTATCCACATTTAGATGCAATCGGAAAATATCCTTTAACGCCAACACCTGCGTAGATACCATGCTTACCCCATTTCTTTTCAAATTGAATGGTTAGAGGCACATCAATGGCCCATACTGTTTGTTTTTGTTTAAAACTTTTTAATGAGTACTCTAAATCATATTCTTTACTATACTCTTTAGGCTCTATTGTATTGTATTTTCCATCATACACAGTTTTAATTTGCGTATCTGTTATTCTGGCGCTACGTACCAGATGATTAATCCCCACGCCTATACCAATTCCCACATTTTTATGGAAGAAGTAGGTATAGCCAATTTCAGCCATGGCTGTATAGGAGCATCTTCTGGCATTGTAATCTTCTTTTAAACTTTTAAACATGTTGTTAGCATAACCACCACCCACACGAACTAATATTCTGTGGGGACAAAAGATCTCTTGGGGTTCGGCTATAGAATCCGCAGTAGCGGTGGGTTGGGGTGCACTTTTAGTTTCAGTAGTTTGAGCATAAGCCACAAACATTGCGAAAATAAGACCGATTAAAAATAGATGTTTTTTCATACTTATTAATTTTTTAATTTTTTCTTACTATTGATATTTGTTAAAGGCGGGCAACAAAGTGCGTTGCCCGCCTTAGAACATTAATTATTTAACAATTACAAATTTAACCGACTTAATTTCATTGGTACCGGTAGTAATTTTACCGAAGTAGGTACCTTGTGCATTAAATCCTTCAATACGCGTAATATTGCTAACGATTGGCATCTGTTTTACAAGGGCTCCCTTGGTATCATAAATATCAAGTGTAGCGCCATTCATTTCTGCCGGGGTCAGGTCAAGGTCAACATAAACAGGTTCATTAATTTGAGCCGGTACAGGATAAACATTGAGTGCGGAAGATGTTGTAAATTCTTTATCACAAGTACTAAACTCTACCGGAATTCTATTGGCTGGGTCAGAAACGGGGAGAGCACAGTCAATTATCTTGTATCCTGTTAGGTGTACAAAATAGATTCCATTTACACCATTCGGGTCTTGATAATACTGTTGTGTTGCACCCGGTATCAATTCACCATTCTTATACCATTGATAAGAGGTAAATTTATATCCGCCGTTTTTGTCGCAATTATTGTTCACAGCCAATACATCAAAGTAATTTTCCCATCTTCTATGGATTAGAGAATTTTCTCCAAAGTCGGCGAAGTTGTTAAGAATAGTGATTTTGAAATCACATCCGTCAATGGTAATGATAACATCAATCAAACCTGGTTTTGCATTCTTAGGTATTTCAATCGTTAGAACACCATACTCACTTTGTAAGTCAATAGGTTGATTTGACAATTTTTCACCTAATCCTACAAATTCCACATCAGCAACCGGAGGATAGTTCACATAATCGTTCATCTTCAAGTGAATATTTACTTTTCTATCTCCATTTACATCAGGACATGCCTGTACGAATGTGTCAACTACATCAATATCTGTTACAAGAACTTTCACATACGATTTCACGAAACCATTCGAATTACTACATTTTGCATAGTCTTTCATAGATTCGAGAGTATAAATCGTGGTTTTGCTTGGCATCACATTGAAGCAGTAGCATTCCGTATCAGACTTCAAGTCGTAAACCTTGCCATTATCATCTTTAATCACAAAGTTGAACGGCGGAGTACCTGTAAACTTAATGCACAGTTGTTGTTGCGTATTATTTTTACATACCTGATAAATAGATATCGGAGTAGTATTGTTACATTGATCCACAAACATAGCGGTTGGTACAGTAGATTGAAGCACTTCAATAGGTTTATCGAATACATAAGGTTCAATTGTACAGCCTGTGAGCGAATTGCTTGCAATATAAGTTGCCATGTAGGTATAGAAGCCAGGTTCTGTAGGTACATGTGTTTTATCGTTGCCAATTCCAAGCGATACATAAGGTGCGCCGTTATGACTGAACATCCATTCTACTTTACCGATGTTATAATCGGTGCCCACACCACCTGCAAAAGTAGCAGACAACTTCACTGGGTCGCCCAAGCATATTTCGCCGGTACTTGCATCACAAGTTACAGAAACCCAATCAGGATTGCTGGTAACTTTATAGGTCAAGTTGTTAGAAGTAACTTTCTTACAGGTTGGGTTAGCAAATTCTGCAGTTAAGAAGAATAAGTAGTTACCAATGTTGTTCAACTCAACGATATGCGGAGGAATTTGGTTGGTGAAAGGATCACAAGATGGAGGAGTGTTCCAGCAATATTGGAATCCTGTTTGAATTGTTGGGTCTGTTACATTGAGTGTAGTGTTGATATGAACTACTGCACCTTGACAAACGTCATACTGAGTATATCCGCTATAATCAATAGAAACAGTGGCTTGTGGTACAACGATAACATTTTCAAATGCAGCAAATGCCGTATTACATCCCGTGTTATTGTTCAGGTATGCTTTCACTGTATATTTGTATGTTCCAGGATTGTTCAATACTTCATCGTAGTACGGGAAGTTGTGGTTAAGTTGTTGTGAGTTTTTGGTCCAAATATAGTTGAAATCTTCAATATTAATCAACGCAGCGTCGAAATCGGTAACGGTAACGGCGAGATTAACTTCACCGCCCGTACACATACCCGGTAATTGTAAGCCGTTGATAGCTTGGGTGAGTTCTAAGGATGGAGCCGTGAGTACGTTTACATTCTTAGAAACTGTTGCCCAACAAGCGCCGTTGGCATAAGCACGTTTAATACTTACTGTAATTTCGTTTACACCTATGTTAAATCCTTCGTCGAAAGTGATCGGGTTTTGGTTACCGCCTTTCACTTCACCATTCAGTTTCCATTCATAAGTATAAGGATAGCCAGGTATGGGTTCCGGAGCCGGATAAGCTGTAGCTGTTATCTTTCCACCTACACAGATATTGGCTAAATCAACAGACATAGTAACTGTTGGTTTCTCCAAGATATCTACATAGTGTGCCGGAGAAGTAGCCCCACATCCATAGAGGTGAGCCGTAACTTTTACTGTAAACAGGTAAGGAGCAGATGGGTCGTTTGGTGGAATGTTGTTCATCACCTGTATAGTAGAAAGTTCGAATCCTTCACCGTGTGGCTTGATAAGTCCTTCGATTGGATCATAATAAGTCCATTCATAATAATATTGAACACCCGGTTGTTTTCCGGTTACAATAGCATGCAGTAACAAATGTTCATCACCTAATGCCTGTTCACAAACCACGTGAGCACCTTCAATAACAACGCTTAGCGGCGGATGAACTACAACGGTAGCCGGTGCAGAAGCATTGGAAGTACATCCGTTGAGGGTAACTACAGCCGTATAGTTGTAAGTAGTGAGCGCATTGGTAGCGGTTGGGGTATCGGTAATTACATTTTGTGCATTTTGTGCGAATACTACACCATTCTTATACCATGTATAAACACCTTCCGGAAGGGCAGTAATGGTTATTTGGCCGCCGCTGCAAATCTTATCGTCATTGATGGTCAATGCAGGAGGTTCCGGTTTTTGTGAAACCTCAACGGTTACTGAGTTAGAGCCTGCTGAACATTCTGATACAATTTCAGTAGCTACGAAAGTATAAACATGCGTACCAGGACCTGGTATATAAGAATAATTGATACCGGTAGCGCCGTTAATTGGGAAGTCGGTGTCAAACCATTGATAAGTCATATTAGTGGTTGGTAAACCGGATACATCAGCGGTTAGATGTACATACTCACCTTGACAGATAGCATTGGTATTAACAGTGATTGGAATAATGTTGAACATGCCCACATATACCGTATGGGTAGCCATAGCAGTACAACCGGATTCAGTATCGGTGATTTCCACTGTATAAATATATGGGGTTGGTTTGGGAACATTCGTAATAACTTGCGTTTGTGTTTCACCCACCACGGTACCATCTAATTTCCACAAATAGGTTACCGGGGCATTGGGTGGAGTAACAATGGCTTGTAATACTTCAGGATTTTGTGTGTTGCATACAAAGCTTGGTCCAAAGATAGCTACTGTTGGAGCAGCCTTCACCGTAATAGTACCTGCATCTACTGTTGTTGAAGTACAACTAGCAGCAATGGTAGTAGCAAATACTTTTACATCAAATACACCAGGAGTGTTGAATGTATAGGTAAATACTGCTTCCGTTGCACTTTGTGGGTCTCCATTGATTAACCAGGTATAAGTTACCGGTTTGGTAGTAGTTAGGGTAGCTGCAAAGGTAATTTGGTCGCCTTGACAAATAGTTTCAATTACCGGAGTAGCCGTGATAATCGGAGCAGGTATTACCTCTACCGTGATTTTATTAGATGTTTTTACACAGCCTGTACCTACTAATGTAGCAGTGAAAGAATACTCGGTTGTGGTGGCTGGGTTTACAGTATAAATAGGAGCATTGGCATTTTGAATACCTACACCATCTGCTAACCATTGATATACATAATTGTTATCTTCCGGTACATCTGCGGTTAATACAACCAAATCATTCGGGCAAATAACATATTCGCTGGCAGTGATTCCTACCTGTGACAGTTGTATTACCGTTACGTCGAATGGGTCAGATTTTACCACACAACCCGATTCCTCATCGGTAATCTCTACCGTATAGATATAAGGTGTAGTACTTGCAACATTCGTAATGGTTTGGGTTGGGTTCGTACTTTGATCTTGTGACTCGTTGTTCAAATACCACTGATAAGTTACAGGGGCATTTGTTGGATAAACAACAGCATATAACACTTCATCATTATGATTGTTGCATATCAAATGCGGACCTGCAATAACTACTGCCGGAGGAGCCTTAACGGTTATGGTACCCATATAGAATTCGTCAGACAAGCAGTGCGATACAATAGTAGTAGCAGACACGCTGATAATATATTCACCGGCTTGATTGAAGGTAGGTTTATACCAGTTGAGTATAGCACCCGGAACTGCATCTCCGTTGATATACCATGTGTATTCAACGTTTGGATATGGGTTCGCATTAAACATTACCTGGTCGCCTACACAAATGGTTTTAACGATTGTGTCGGTTTTCAAGATCATAGCATCGCTTACCACTACGGTAATGGCTGTAGAGATGGCGTTACATCCTTCTCCATTAGCAGTAAATGTGAAAGTAGTAGTAGTTTCAATGGCATAATAACAAGTAATGGCATTGGCACCCGGAATAGGTTCATCATCAGCATACCACTGATATTCAAATCCTGCCACTAAGTTAATTTCTGCAGACAATTTAATAACTTCTTTAGAGCAAACCTCTAATTTATCAGCGGTAATAGCTATAACTGGTTGTGGGTGAACATAAACGATATGCGGAGCAGAGATGGTTGTACATCCTGAAGCGGGGTCGGTTACCACCACTACATAGATATAAGGAGCTATTCTTGCCGTAAGGTCTATTGGCTGATGCTGTTCGGTACCTGCTTCGTTGCCATCAATATACCATTGATATTCTAATGTCGCACCCATTGGG
>Ga0209628_10002706_pt1 | contig 12149 bp, 8 predicted proteins | sample TergutCu122P4_FD_187285 | JGI IMG/M metagenome (GOLD analysis project Ga0209628, IMG submission 187285) | Cubitermes ugandensis P4 segment gut microbial communities from Kakamega Forest, Kenya - Cu122 P4 (SPAdes) (version 2) | ecosystem: Host-associated > Arthropoda: Insects > Digestive system >...
CTTTTGCTGTCCCACTATTTTCCAGCGGCTTGGCAGGGTGGCGGCAAATTCCACCACCGCATGGTCGAGCAAAGGAGCCCGGACTGATAAGGCATGGGCCATGCTGGCACGGTCGACCTTGACCAGACCAGCGCCCGGCAAAAAGGTCTTGAGATCGGTATAGAGCATGCGGGTCACATGATCGGCCCCCTGCTGTTTGTCCCAGTAGCGTCGGGTGTGTTCGGCAGGATCGTAATCGCGGTAGAAGGATGCGAGCCCAGGCGCAAGGAGCTGGCCAAGCTGCCGGTCGCTGATGAAGGTGTTGGTGTGGTAGAAACCTGTGCCGGGGTCTGCCAGGGCCGCTGTCGACAGGCTGCCGATTTTTTTGCGCCAGCCGCTGCCGGATTCGGCGGTAAGGCCATGCAATAGGCGCAGCAGGAAGCGTGGCGCCATACGGCGCACCTTGTGTTCAATCAGCTCGGTCGCATACTTCTGATAACCGCCGAACGATTCATCGCCGCCGTCGCCCGACAGCGCCACGGTAGCCATCTGCCGGGCCAGCCTGGAGACGTGGTAGGTTGGCACAGCCGAGGAGTCGGCAAAGGGCTCGTCGTAATATCTGGGCAGGATCTGGATGGTCTCGATAAGATTTTCCCGCACCTGGTACTCATGGTGCGAGGTGCCATACCGTTTGGCAACCTCGCGGGCATAGGGCGTTTCATCAAAGGCCCGGTCGGCAAAACCGATGGTGCAGGTCCGCACCGGTTCCGCGGAATTCTGGGCCATGAGCGCGACGATGCCGCTTGAATCGACGCCGCCGGAAAGAAAGGCGCCAAGCGGGACATCCGCCACCATCCGCAGCGAGGTTTGCCGCCTGACCAGTTCCAGCAGATGTTCCGTTGCCGCGGTAAAATCGAGGCCATCGTTCGCGGCAAAGGCAACATCCCAGTATTCCCTGATTACAGGGCTCGCCCCGATCCGCAGGGTCAGGCTGTGGCCCGGCAACAATTTGTAGATATTGTTGTAGATGGTTTTGGGGGCCGGGACATACAGATACTTGAGATAATCGACGATGGCTGTCGGATCGACCTCGGGCCGCACCCATGGCAATACCAACAGGCTTTTCAGTTCAGAGGCAAATGCCAGGCGATCGTCACCGCCATGCCACCAGTACAGGGGTTTCTCTCCGATACGGTCGCGGGCCAGGAACAGGGTCTTTTGCTGCGTATCCCAGAGGGCGAAGGCAAACACGCCATGCAAGTGCTCAAGACATGTTTCGCCATGCAATGCATAGGCCGCCAGAATGACTTCGGTATCGGTGCGGCTACGAAAGACATAGCCCTTTTCCGCGTATTTCGCCCGCAACTCCTGGAAATTGTAAATCTCGCCGTCACAGACGATGACATACCGGCCGCAAGTGGAATGCATCGGCTGCACGCCATCCGCCGAGAGGTCGATGACGGCAAGCCGCCGGTGGGCCAAGCCGATATGGTCGTCCACAAACTCTCCGTGCCCATCCGGTCCACGGTGCGCGATGGCCTCGCCCATCCGCTGAAGCAACGCGGCGTCTCCGTCGGGTGAGGCGCTGCGGGTACATCCTGCTATGCCGCTCATAGGCTCACTCCTGTCTCTGTTTCCAGGTTACCGATTGGCTGCCCAACAGACCACGCCAGCAGCCAACGAGAGAGGCGCCGGACATCACCAACAGATAGTACGGCAGGACAACACATTTCAACCGTCTGAGTGCGGGAACAAAGCACGCGGAACATCCCAACAGGAAAAATACGGCAGCCAAGCCCACGAGAACTACCATTGGGACGGTAGGTGGTGTCGGCATCTGCAAACGAAAAACCATCAAAATCGCCATCAAGAAGGCTATGGGGCCAATCATCCATCGCAACACCTTGTGCGAAATCAATTTGAACCAAGTCAACAGGTCACCTTTCAGGGGAAAGGATTGGCGCCGGAGAATCGCTTGTATTCCGCCAGCAATGATCCGTGCCTTGCGCTGAAATTCCCTGCCCATTTCCTCAACGTTACGCTCGTAGGCCACTGCCTCTGGTTCATGAATCAAACGGTATCCCTGCTGAACCACACCCATCGAGATGACGAAATCATCAAGGATCGTGTCTGCCGGTGGATATTGGTACAATTCGTGGCGCAAGGCATACATGGCGCCATCGGAACCGATCAGAGATCCTGTAGCGCCCTCAAGCCGCTGGATCAACTGCTCGATTTTGTAATATCTTTCTTCCGCCACCGCGTAGCTGAGATGCTCGTTGACTAGGGTCACCTTTCCGGAAACCGCGCCAATGGACGGATCGATGAAATGGCGGACAAGTTTCCGAATGCTCGCTGGATCGTACATGACATTGGCATCGGATAACACTACGATTTCCGAAAAAACTATCTTGAATCCCTCATTGAGGGCCGTCATCTTACCCCGGTTGGGTGAAAGGGACAGCAATTCAACACCCTGATCGGCGAACTGTGCGGCAATCAGGTCAGTCCCATCGGTCGAACCATCAGAAACGACCAAAATGCGCAACTTGTCGCGTGGATAATCGAGTTGAAGGGAATTGGTCAGCTTATCCGCCAAGATACCGGCTTCATTATAGGCTGTGATCAGCAAGGTCGCCGATGGTTCGTACCCGTCGTCGATCCGATGTGGCCGCCGCAAGGGTGCACGAATCACCTTCAAGACAAGAGGATAACCGGCCAGCGTGTACACCTGCAGGAAAAAGAGCAAGAGAATCGCCGCGTCAAAGACGAATGCCGTGCCTGGTACAGTGGTCAGCAGGCGCAGCGCTACAAGTAAACCCGCCACAGTCAGCACCATGGATACCGCTGTGGCACCCATGGATTGTCCCATACCGCTATTGCGCACTGTCGACCAAGTCACAATGCGGCGCCCTTGCAGACGGGAAAGAACGCCAACAGCGGATGCCACATTCATCAGCATGAAATAATAGGAGAATTTTACTGGGGTCAACAGATGGAAACCTCGTTGTTCAGCCCGCAAGCCGATGCATGCACCCACGATGAGCAGTGCGTAGGTGATCAAAGAACAGAAAGCAACAAGGCTCAGACAACCGCTTAGAGGCAGCAACAGGGAAATCGTAAAATGTACGGCCAAGAGAAAGGGAGAAAACCAGCGCAAAACCTTATGAGAGAACAGCAGCCAACTGAACAGTCCGAAGCGCAGCGGATTAATAAGTTCCCGTACTCTGAGAAAGCCATTGAAACTGCGATTGACGATGCGCACCTTGCGACCGAATTCCTTCTCGAAATCGGCCGCAGGGGCTTCGGTACAGAAGGATTCCGGATCGAATATGCCACGATAGCCGGCAGCGACAATCTGCAGCGGATTGACGAAATCGTTGATATCAGTTGTTTCCAAGGGCTGGTAGAGGGTACGTCGGATCATGTACAAAGCGCCATCTCCACCAACAACCGAATGGACATCGGACTCCCATTTTTTCAGCCGTATTTCAAAATTCCAATACAGGTTTTCGCTTTTACCGGCTGAGGATGCATCAGTATCGATGTATCGGGCATGCCCCACCACATAGCCAACGACTGGGTCGGAGAAATGGCGGACCATTGTGCGAACCGCCTGTGCATCATACAGGGCGTTGGCATCGGAGAAGAGTACCAGATCGGTCTGGATCTGGTTGAGGGCGGCGTTCAAACCGCACGTTTTCCCCTTTCTTTCCTCCATCCTGAGTAGGCAGATGCGAGGATCATCATATGCGCTGACAATGCTGTCCGTTTGATCGCTGGAACAATCAGAGACTACTAGTATATTCAACTTGTCGGCCGGGTATGCAAGTGCCTTGCTGTTCTCGATTTTGTCCCGGATCACTGCCTCTTCGTTATAGGCAGATATGATCAAGGTAACAGTCGGTTCGTACTGTTCGTCAATGATGTGTCTTTTTTTTAAAAGGATAGCAGCCAATCCCAGCAGTACAGGAAAGCCTGCATACACATACAGTAGAGTGCCTAGACAGAAGCACCACAGGATGATTATGCAAACTGGTATCATGTTCGCTTCCATCGAAACATCGCCATCCCACGGGCCAGAAAATAGGCATTGAGCAACAGGTATAATCCGAGACACAGTCGGAAGGAGGCGCTTTTCCCACCCTTCGACATGGCCAGCGCAAAAATCGGCAACTGCCACAACAGGAGAAAGGTAACAGCAACCCAGAACAATGGCGCATCTTCCTTCGTAACAGATACAATCAAGGCGACCGTTGTGATAATCAGGCACAGTATAAAGACGAGAGGCACAAGTAGGCTGGGCAACTCCCGGAGATGCAGGCCATGGCGCACCAGACCTGAAAAATTGCCCAGTCCACGCCAACGCTCTTTTTGAAAAAACTGGGTGAGCGTAGCTGATTCTCTATGATGAACCACACGAATCCTTCTATCTGCAATTATTCTCCCATGTTGCTGCAGGCGAAGCGACAAATCGTAATCTTCGCAAGTTGTTAATGTTTCGTCGAATCCATTGATTCGATCAAAAATCTCCTTCTGAATAAACATGTGTGCCGAGCCGAGCCATTTGACCTCTTCGACCAATTGTCGTTTGTTCCTGACAAGATACCAAGCGTTCTGTACCCATGTGCTCTGTTCGGGGATTGCAGGGGTGCTACCAAAACAACAGACGTCCGCTTGATCTTGCCACTGTGAGGCCGAGGCCAGCCAATCAGGAGCCACAGTGCAATCCGCATCAAGAAAGACCAAAAATTGCCCTTGGGCATGACTCGCCCCAAAGTTGCGCAAACCGGCAATGGTCAAGTCCGGGCAAACAAAGACTTGGGCACCATGTTGTTGCGCTATTTCGACCGTGTTGTCGGTCGAACCGTTGTCAATCAACAGCACTTCATATGCTTCCTGTGGATAGTCTAGTTGGGAGAGTGATTGAAGACAATGAGGCAAATACTTTTGCTCATTCTTTGCTGGAATAATGATGGAAAAATCCATGTTCATACTCACAATGGGATTTGGTGGCGGATGTATGGTTCATGTTCATTCCATCGAAACGTTGCCATTCCCCGGGCCAGGAAATAGGTATTAAGCAGCAGATACAGTCCAAGGCGCAGTTGGATGGAGGCGCTTTTTCTGCCTTTCAGCATAGCCAGCACAAAAATCGGCAACTGCCACAGCAAGAGAAAAGCGGCAAAAAAACAGAACATAAGCCCCCCGTTGGTAACCGAGACGATCAGGGCAACTGCCGCGACCATGAGGCACAACAGGAAAACGATGGGCACAAGCAGGCTGGGTAATTCCCGCAGGTGCAACCCGTGGCGCGCCAGACCGGCAATATTGCTGACCCCGCGCCATCTTTCCTTGCGGTAGAAATGGCTGAGTGTAGCGGCCTCGCCATGATGGATGGCCCTGATCCTCTTGTCCGCAGCAATGCGGCCATATTTCTTCAAACGAAGGGACAAATCGTAATCTTCGCAGGTGGTCAATGTTTCGTCAAAGCCATGTACTTGAGCAAAGATTTCTTTACGAACAAACATATTCATCGATTCCAGCCATTCGGCTTCTTCGACCAACTGTCGTTTGCTCCGCACACAATACCAGGCTTTCTGTACCCATGTACTCTGTTCAGGAATTTCTGGCGGGCCGCCGAAGCAACAGACATCCGCTTGATCCAGCCACAGTGATGCCGCAGTGAGCCAATCGGGAGCCACAGTGCAATCCGCATCGAGAAAGACTAAACATCGTCCTATGGCCTGACTTGCCCCGAAGTTGCGCAAACCGGCGATGGTCAATCCAGGTTGAACTAAGACCTTAGTTCCATATTGTTTCGCTATTTCAACCGTGTTGTCGGTTGAGCCGTTATCGATCACCAGTACCTCATACGCTTCCCGCGGATAATCTAGTTGGGAGAGCGAATCAAGACAGACCGGGAGGTATCCCTGTTCGTTTTTTGCTGGAATGATTACAGAAAAATCCATGTTCATGCTCACAACGGAATATGGCGGCGGACGCATGGCCCAAGCAAGGCTGTCAGGCTGAGCGGCAGCCTGCTCCAGACCTGTTCAACAGTTTTTCTTAATCGGGAATTACCTGTACTTGTTGGAATAACCTGCTTACTCAACAGCTCCATCCATTGCAGGGGGATTTCCCTGGCGCCCCACTGCTGCTTGAATTTGTACGTTCCACCTCCCGGAGTTGATCGTCCGAAATCGAAACGGGGGAAACCATTGTCAGCCGCAAACGAGAGCATGGCCCAGTACAGTAGCATGTTCGGGTTCAACTGTTTGCATGAACGCAGGGAGGAGGCCCACGGGTTCGAAACAACCGTCGGGTACAGCAACATCACTGCCGCTGCCGCTGGGTGCCCCTCGGGCGTGTAGACCGCTACGATCCGTGCCTGCTGGTCATAACATTGGATCACAGCCTGGATCCAGTATCGGCTGTGTACCGGAGAACCGAGGTCACGCATGTTCCGAACAAAGACAAAATAAAAATCATCCAGCAGTTCCAACCCGCCCACGCGAAAAGACAAGCCCTCCCGCATCGGTTTTTTCACCTGACTGCGCAATTTGGCCTTCAACCCAGCCAACAGTACCGCCGAATCCCCCGGCAAATCAAGCACCATGCGCACCTTCTGCGATGCATCCGCCGGCTGCCCGCTGTCTCCCAAATCACCCTCTGCCCGGATCTCTATTCGGGCAATCCTGTTTCGCCGGGCCAGCAAGATGGCCTGTTCGGCAAGCTGAGCCGCGACCTTGGGATTGTCGGCGATCACCCCGCCGACATCGCAGAAGGGTAACGAAACGTACTGCTTCCTGAACAATGGCGCAGGAAACAGGATCAACGGCAAGATCCCGATCACGCTGCCACGCTCTTCAGCTAAAAGATAGCAGGCATCAAGACCATACGCTTGGTTGATCGCCTGTTTCCAGGCGAACTGGTGATAGGCAAGCCCCCTGGGGTGATGCCGTACATATGCATCCCATGCTTGCTGATCACGTTCTTGGGCAATGCGAATATCCACGGTGGCGACGGCTCAGACAACAGAAACAGGCAAGGGCATGAATGAAAATTCGGATAACAGATGGCGAAGCCGAGTTACTGTTGCCGCCAAGTTGTTGTAGTGCCGGAATCGGGAAAGCCATCTGGCCTGTCGCATCCGGGGCTGATCCGGATCGACCTCCCACGGATGCAGATAAAAGACAAAGGGCTGCTGCTCGGTGCTGTTGAGCGATCGCAGAAAAAAGCGGCTGAATCCGTAGGGAAACAGTCGGAAGTAACCACCACCGGAAATCGGCAGATTCCAGCCGAACATCCGGACAGTGGAAATGGGGTATTCGAGCAATCCGTTGGCATGGCGGTACGCAAAGCGGGGCGAGCCAGGGATGCCGTAGGTGTCGTGATAAATGGGAAAGATGGAGGAATCGTAAACAAATCCTAGCTCCTTGAGGATATCGAGCGCCCACAGGGATTTTTGCGTAATCGAGTAGCTGGGAGCACGATAGCCGAGCACAGGTTCGCCGATGATCTGTTCAAGGATTGCCTTAGCCCGAGCAGTATCGTCGCGGAACTCTCCCGGCGACAGGTCATACACCTTGCGGTGCCAGTAGCTGTGGCAACCGATGCTGTGTCCCTGCACGTGGATGGCGCGGACAAGCTGCGGGAATTTCTTGGCGACCCAGCCGACGATGAAAAATGTCGCTTTGGTGTTGGTTTCCGCCAGCACGGCCAGCACCTTTTCGGTGTTGCCCACCACCCGATGCTCCATCCTGTCCCAATCCGCCGGCTGGATGATATCCTCGAACGCGGACACCTGGAAATAGTCTTCCACGTCGATGGTGAGATAATTGGTTACCGGATTCATGAAAAAAGTATATGCGAGAACAGGATGTTAGTCAAACAGAAGAACTATTCGCAGTTACGAAGCTGGCGGGCGCACAGTCATGAGAGGATGTATGCGAAATTGCTCCAGGACCGTTCATTCCAAGCTACCCTCGTCGACCATGCAGCAACTTGCTTGTGAATACGAGCAAGAACAAACCGACAACAAAAACAAACAGTCCCGAAAAATCATGCAGAAACCCTTGCGCCACCTTTCCTCCGTACATACTGGCAAGACCGGCTGTTCCGGTCAGCCGGACAATGTTGGCGAGGATGGCAATGGGAGCTGCCGCAAAAAAAAGAACCCATTTTCTTCCTGTTGAGAGGGCACTGAACCAGGCAAAGGCGCCACTCAGGGCAAACATGGTGGTCAGGGAGCGGAGCCCAGAGCAGGCATCAACCACTTCCAAGGTCGTCTGCGCCAGATACAACACATTGCCTTCGCGCATGACGGGGATGCCAATCGCCCGCACGACCACCTCGGTCACCGCGCTGGAAAACAGTTGCATGGGGAAGGCGATCTTGTTCCAGATGATGGCTGGCAATGGCACCATGAACAACAAATACGCGAGCGGCGCCATCGCCTTGCGGGCAACGGCTGTACCGGCAAGGAACAGCACGATGCCCAACAGCACCAGAATGATCGACGACCGCTGCAGGAAATACTCTGATCCGACCCTGGCGATATACAGTTGCCCCAAGCCGGCGGCCAACACAAGTATTCCCCAGTTGGCCGGTCGCAGCGCAAGCCGCCGCAACTCCTCCCTCATGCTCCACACCATGTACCCACTGATCAGGGGAATGAAGAATCCATGGGAATAGTTGTCATTTTGCAACCAATCCTGCGCCATGGAGACGAAAATGGCATGGTACAGTGCAATCAAGCCGCCCAGGACAACCAACAGCAGCACAATGTTGGGAGAAGGTAAACGGGACAGGGCACCCTGTTGCATTACAGCTTTCTCCCAGGAAGGAAATTGTCCAATTCCGCGAGCGCCAGCGCGGCGAACTGCTGCAACGCCTGCTCGGTCTTCTGCATATCGTTATTGACGACCGGGGCCAACAGGCGAACAAAGGCGCCGTCACGCCGGCCCATGACAATAGCATCGAAGACCTGGTAGAGCTTCTCCCGGTATTCCGAGGCAATGATGCGGCCACGGTTCTGATACCAGTAGAGCACCACCTGGTACTCGTTCCGGTTGCGGATAATCATTTCCGCCACTGTAACCGGCGACTGAGCCCCCTTGGGGACAACCTCGACCGTCTTCACCGCATCGATTCCCCAGCCGCCGCCCGGGATGCAATTCTGGGGTGAATGATAGCCGCCGCCTGTGCCTACGGATTCATAAAACGCGGCATAAAAGTTGACAGGCGGCAGCAGCGGCGCCGTGTAGTTGTATTCGATGTAATCGTCCACCCCGAGCTTCTCGACCACGGCCTGCGAAGATGCATGGCTGGATACCGCTCGCCAGCCGTCGAGTGTTGAGGGAAAATGGGCCAATGATTTCTTGATCGGAGTTCGAACCGTTCCGGTGACGCCCTGCAACAAAAAAAGAGTGCATCCCAGTAAGCAAAGGACAAGGAAGGTCCGATACAGTGAAAGAGTGTTTGCGGCTCGACTGGCGATCTCGGTCATCGTCTTTCCCGTGCAGTATCTTTGGCTGCTGGCTCACGTGGCCAATTGAGCAAACCATGGGGGGAGTCAATTGATCCATTCTTAATCGTACATGCCCTAAGCAGAGGGGTCAAAGAAAAATCGCCGTCATGCTCTTTTGGTCAATTTTATCGTACCGCTATGGAATTGTTTCTTGTCTCTCCTTGACTTCACGCCACGGGGCCTGTTTTAATTACAGGGTTGAGTCATTCATCCCATCAGCGACCATAGATCGACATGCCGACATTGTTCAACAAATACTATCCGGTCCGCAAAATATTGTTCTTTATTGGCGAGGGGTTCCTAATCTCCTCGAGCATACTGGGTATTCTCGTCGTGTTCTCCGGTTGGAAATTTTTTCTGATCAATCCGTTGGAATTTGTGCTCCAAGCCTCGTCTGTAACCCTTGTCTTCCAACTTTCTCTTTATTTCTTCGACCTGTATGACCAGCGCAAACCCGGCACGACCGCGGACACATTTATTCGCATGATGCAGGCCTTTGGCGTAGGGTGCATCATTCTCTCTTTCCTGTACTGGCTCTTTCCGTTCATCATTATCTCAACCAGCATCTTCTGGGGCTGTTATCTGATCATCTGCGTCAGCTTGCTCGCCTGGAGGTCGCTGTACTATCTCGTGCTGGAAAAAAAATGGTTTGCCAATGAGATCGTTCTGGTCGGCACCGGTGAGACAGCGTCCCGAATCGTTGCCGAGATCGACCATAACCCTGAGTCCGGTTTTGTCATCCGCGCCGTGATTGGCACGACACCCGCAGTGTTCGAGTATAACGGCATTCCTCTTGTCCAGAGTCTGGCCGATCTGGGCGAGGAGCCACGGCTAGCGCACATTGAGCGCATTGTTGTTGCCCTAGATGACCGACGGGGCACCATGCCCATCGCCGACTTGCTGCGCTTCAAGATTCAAGGAAAGATTATCGAGGACAGCATCACCTTTTACGAGGCGATCACCGGCAAAATTCTCGTCGAAAAGGTCAACCCGGCTTGGCTGATTTTCTCGGAAGGTTTTGATTGCAGCCGCATGACCTATCTGATCAAGCGCCTTCTCGACCTTGTTCTTGCTGCCTCTGGGCTTGTGGTCAGCTTGCCGGTGTCACTGGCAACCGCACTCTTGATTAAACTCGAGTCGCCAGGCCCGGTTTTTTACCGCCAGGAACGGGTCGGGGAACGAGGTGAGGTTTTTTCCATCATCAAATTCCGCAGCATGCGCCAGGATGCGGAAAAAGACGGCGCTGTATGGGCAAGTCAAAACGATAGCCGAGTCACCCGGGTCGGAGGTTTCATCAGGAGGGTCCGCATCGATGAACTGCCACAAATGTGGAACGTCATTCGAGGACAGATGAGTTTTGTCGGTCCCCGGCCCGAGCGGCCGGTCTTCGTGGAACAGTTGGTGCAAAAATTGCCCTATTATTCACTCCGGCATTCGGTCAAGCCGGGGATCACCGGTTGGGCGCAGGTGTGTTATCCCTATGGCGCGTCAGAAGAAGATGCGCTGCGCAAACTGGAATACGACCTGTATTACATTAAAAATCAATCCATCTTCATTGATTTATTGGTTATTTTTCGAACAATAAAGACCGTGCTCTTTCGGAAAGGGTCGCGCTGACGATATGGGAAAAACCCGCCTGCAACAGTTCCTGATGCAGGCGGGTTGGCTTCTCTCGTGTCGTCAATGCCCCCGACCGTTGCCGTAGTACGCATAGCCGACAGCCCGAACTTTGTGCGGCTCGTAGACATTGCGCAAATCAATAAAGACCGGTTTGCGCATTGTTTCCCGTACCTTGTTAAAGTCCAACGCCCGATACTGGTTCCACTCCGTCAGCAAAACAACCGCATCCGCGTTGGTAAACACCTGGTACGGATCGTCGACATACACCATTGACGCGGGCAACAACTTCGCCGCCTCCCGCATACCCTGCGGATCGTGCGCCTGAATACTTGCGCCCCGTTCAAGCAGGGCTGGCAGGATGGTCAAGGCGGGCGCCTCCCGCATGTCGTCCGTCTCCGGCTTGAAGGTAAGGCCAAGCACTCCGATTGTTTTTCCCGACTCGCAACCGCCCAGCGCATCGCGAATTTTCTTAACCATCCGTGCCTTCTGAGCGGCATTGACCTCGACGGCCGCCTCGACAATGCGGGCGCTGACCCCGTGTTCCTGGACGGTGCGCAACAGGGCGACCGTGTCCTTGGGAAAACAGGAGCCGCCGTATCCCGGCCCGGGGTGGAGAAATTTCCTGCCGATCCGGCCATCAAGCCCGATACCCTTGGCCAGGGCGATGGCGTCGGCCCCCACTGCTTCGCAAATGGCCGCCATTTCGTTGATGAAGCTGATTTTCACCGCCAAGAAAGCGTTGGCCGCATATTTGATCAATTCGGCGGTTTCGATGCTGGTGACCACGATGGGGGTCTCGATGAGGTACAGCGGGCCATAGATTTCGCGCAGTATTGCGGCAGCCCGCTCGTTTTCCACTCCTACGACTACCCGGTCAGGCCGCATGAAATCGCTGATTGCCGCCCCCTCCCTCAAAAACTCGGGATTGGAGGCCACGTCGAAGCTGGCTGCGGGATTGACTTCGCGGATGACCCGCTCCACCTGCCGCGCCGTTCCCACCGGCACCGTACTTTTGTCA
>Ga0209628_10002707_pt1 | contig 12147 bp, 12 predicted proteins | sample TergutCu122P4_FD_187285 | JGI IMG/M metagenome (GOLD analysis project Ga0209628, IMG submission 187285) | Cubitermes ugandensis P4 segment gut microbial communities from Kakamega Forest, Kenya - Cu122 P4 (SPAdes) (version 2) | ecosystem: Host-associated > Arthropoda: Insects > Digestive system...
GATCGGCAGAGTGATGAGCGGCTAATTTTACAAAATCAGCGCCTTTTTCTATAGCTGTTTTGATGCTGTCGGCTAAGGAAACGGCTTCCTTGTACGAAGCCTGAGTTTGCTGTTTTGGCACTACGACGATCTGGCGTGCTTTCACCGAGTCCGGTCGATTTTCCGATTTGGCTAACCGTACTAACATCCACGCTTCTCCATCCTGATAAGGCCCCACCATGGCGCCAACCTGCTCGTCGAACAATCCTGTCACTTGTACAGGAAGTTGTTCGCGTGTCTTGAACCGCATGTCGGCAGGAATTCTGGAATTAAGTTTGATAAACTGAATCGGATCGGGCGCTTCCTCAAATTCAGGTTTAATTCTTTCGATCCAGGCCTGAGCTGCTGCACGGTCGTCATCCGAAGGAACGATATTGAATACCACGTACTCAATGTCGCGTGAGGCGGTTTGTTCCCACTGTTTCTTGTGTTTTTTGTAATATGCTTTCAGTTCATCGCTGGAAACCTTAATAAGGCTGTCGGGGATAGATGTATAGTTTCTGACGATGTAATCGAAATCAACTTTTTTATTGATTTCCTGATTTTCATTTTCTGCCATGAAACCGGGTACAAAAACGCCTTTCCCTACCAGTGCGGTGTATTTTTGCATGAAACGCTGGTCGAGAATGTTTTTCTCCAGCATGTTCCATTGGTACTCATAATTTGGATCCGTTTTTTTGTTTTTCAGGAAATTCATCAAAAACGAACGGTCAAATTCGCCTGTTTGCGGATCGGAAAAAGCCTGCCTGATGAGGGGAGGAGGATTGAACCCTGTAATCAAATCCAACAATTCTTCGGGAGAAACCGTCAGACCGATCTGTTCGTACGCCTGCTGCATCACTGTTTCGTTGATGAGCATTTCCCAGGCCTGATCGTGGATCATGTCCCGCACACGATCGTCAACGTTTTGACCGCTTTGCTGTTTATACCAGTTGGTTACTTCTTCGATTTTGGCTTCGAAGGTATGCACGCTCAACGTCTTACCCGCTACTTTGGCAACGTCGAAACTACGCCCGCCACCTCTGTTTTTTCTCCCGCCGGGAAGAAAATCGCCAATAATAAATGCAAACAAAGCAAGACCGATCACTATGGATATCAAGATCCCGCCTTTCTTTCTAATGTCTTCTAATACTGCCATTTGATAGTTATTTTTTAACGAATCCTACAAAATTTGAAGGCGCGAAGATATAAAAATTTTCGATCACACCTACCCTCTTTTCATTTTTTGTTGTATTCATAGTAGTATTTTAATTATTTTCACGCATGAAAACAAAAAATGGTGTTCCGGTGATCACGGAAGAAGAATTAGGACCTTATTTGGAGTCTTTGAGAGCTGTATCAAATTTGATGGATGAAAGCATATATGTTGTAGACTACCATCAACGGCGTTTTCGTTTTGTTTCGGAAAATGGTATTTTTTTAAGTGACCTCAGTTCAGAGGAAGTTTTGAAGTTGGGTTATGATTATTATCAAAAAATTATACACCCAAAAGATTATCCGGTAGCGGAAAAATGCTATCATGAGATTGTCCGGTATTTCAAACACCCGGCATCCCTGAACGAATTGATTTACGTTATGTTCAATCTCAGATTGCAGAACATAAAAGGATTGACAATGAAACACAAAGTTACACCGCTTATAGTTAATAATCAGGCGTGTATGGCAATTTGTACCGTACACCATACAACGGATGAGCCGGGAAATCTTAGCGCTTTTCACAGGAACAAAGACGTTTATTATCAATATTCATTAGATACAGGTATATGGAACCAAGAGCCGAAGATATGGTTAAAACCCCGGGAAAAACGGATTTTGGATTTAAGCAAAGCAGGAATGACGAGAGCGGAAGTAGCTGATATGCTCTGTATTTCCTTTAATACTTTGCGGAATGACGAGGCGTCAATCTATAATAAACTAAAGGTTAATTCAATGATACAGGCGGTGGGTTTTGCTTCCAATAACCGGCTGATTTTTACGTCCGTCAAGAGAAACAGAAAAAATGGATCTGAAAAACAGCCAAACGGGAAAAAACCCAGAAGAAAAATGACGCCGGACAAACTCCTGCGCATTCAGGAAGCGCTAAACAGCGGACAAAGCATCAATTCCATCGCTAAACAGGAAGACGTCTCGGAATTTTCCATACGGTACGCAATAGATAAACGGAGGTTGAATAAAATATCGGAAATTTAATTCGTGAACTCATTAGATGAATTGACAAATCCGGCGAAAACGCACGAATACGGAAAATGAATTCGCTAATATTTTTCTTCATTTCCCTTACCTCAGATACACGACCTCAAACCGTGCCAATGGCGCCATTCTTGCGCGGTTCAGCGAAAGGTATTTTCCATCGGCTGACAGACTGTAGTTGTCTGCCATTTCGAGCGCGCGCTTCAACTCGTTTTCAATTTCCATATTGATACATGCCATCATGGTGGACGCCATTTGCGAAAATTTGATGCGGCTCGCCGTCCGGTCGATTTCATAAGTCCCGAATAACGTGTTGCATCCTCCATTTCCATTGACTCGATTGCCCTCGTCTTTCAGGATGATAAACGCTTCACGTGTTGCACTCTCATCCCACACTACCGGTTTCCCGTTGATTTCAATGAGTTTCCAGTATTTTTCGGTTATGCCCTCCTGCTGGGTTTTTATACTTGAGGAGGCGGTTTTACACGCTCCCATAATGAAAAAGAGGGCAATTACTGTCGAGAATTGAAATAATGTTTTCATGTCTTTTGATATTTGATAATTTGAATTGGCAAAAATAGTAAAAAATCAAATATATTTGCATCCATAAAATTTTGATCCTGAAGAAAGCAATTAGTATTAATTATCAATATATTACCATCATGAATTATAAAATTGCAGACATTAGCCTTGCCGGCTTCGGACGCAAGGAAATTGAAATTGCAGAAAAGGAAATGCCGGGACTGATGGCTATCCGCAAGAAATACGCTGCCGAAAAGCCTCTGAAAGGCGCGCGCATTACCGGTTCTCTGCACATGACCATACAAACGGCGGTGCTTATCGAAACATTGACCGCTCTGGGTGCAGAAGTCCGTTGGGCAAGCTGTAACATCTTTTCCACACAGGATCATGCTGCGGCTGCCATTGCTGCTGCGGGTATCCCTGTGTTTGCATGGAAAGGCGAAACTCTGGAGGAATATTGGTGGTGCACCGAACAGGCACTCACGTTCGAAGGCGGTTTAGGTCCCAACCTGATTGTAGATGACGGCGGCGATGCTACCCTCTTGATTCATTGGGGATATCAAGCCGAAAACGATCCAAAAACCATCGACCGCACACCCGCCAATAAAGAGGAAGGCGTAATTCTCAACCTTTTGAAAAAGACACTGGCAGCCGATCCTGATAAGTGGCATCGCGTGGTAAAAGACATGCGTGGCGTTTCGGAAGAAACCACTACAGGAGTACATCGTTTGTATCAGATGAAGGACCGGGGCGAACTGCTTTTCCCCGCCATCAACGTGAATGACTCTGTAACCAAATCGAAATTCGATAACCTCTACGGATGCCGCGAATCACTGGCTGACGGCATCAAACGCGCTACCGATGTGATGATTGCCGGAAAAGTAGTGGTGGTATTAGGATATGGCGACGTTGGCAAGGGTTGCGCCAAGTCGATGAGGGCTTATGGCGCGCGTACCATTGTCACTGAAATAGACCCGATTTGCGCGCTGCAAGCCGCTATGGAAGGTTTTGAAGTAACCACCATGGAACATGCCGTGAAAGAAGGTAATATTTTCGTTACTACCACCGGCAACCGCGATGTGATTACTATTGAGCATATTGTTGCTATGAAAGATCAAGCCATTGTATGCAACATCGGGCATTTCGACAACGAGATTCAGGTAGACAAATTGGAAACCTATCCCGGTATCAACAAAATCAACATTAAACCACAGGTAGACAAATACATCTTCCCCGACGGACATGCCATTTTCCTGCTGGCCGAAGGTCGGTTGGTCAATCTCGGTTGCGCAACAGGGCATCCTTCGTTTGTGATGAGCAATTCGTTCAGTAACCAAACTTTAGCACAACTCGATTTATGGAAAAACCAGTACGAAATAGATGTTTATCGCTTATCAAAAAAATTGGATGAAGAGGTTGCGCGGCTACATTTGGAACAACTTGGCGTAAAACTCACCAAATTGACCGATGCGCAGGCTAATTATTTAGGCGTGCCGGTGGAAGGCCCTTACAAACCGGAACATTACCGGTATTAATTCCTTCTGAACTCTGCGCATACAATTGCCGCAGCCGTAGCCACATTCAATGATTCAGATGTTGGTTCGCCGGGCGGATATGATGGTATTAACAAACGTTGGGTGATGAACTGCGCCACTTCGTCGCTGATTCCTTTCGATTCATTTCCCATCACAATCATGGCTTGAGATGACAAGGGTGTATTGTAGAGATTCTCACCATAAAGAAATGTCCCGTAAACAGGGAAATCAGGATGATGGTTTTTTAATAGTTGGAAAAACGATTCGTCAGTCGTGTATGTTTTCACCCGTATGATTGCGCCCATGGTTGATTGTACAGTTTTGGGACTGAACGGATCAGCGCATCCTTCACCACAAAATACGTGGCGAATGCCAAACCAGTCAGCCAAACGGATGATGGTGCCCAAGTTGCCCGGATCCTGTACTCCGTCCAAATACAATGAAAGTCCTTCGGTTATTTCGATTAGATCAAATTGATAGTTAGGAATTTGCACCAATGCCATTGCCTGATTGGGTGTTTTTTGAAAACTGATTTGCGACAATTCTTTATCGTTGATTTCGATGATTTGATTTGCTTTTATGTCAGGCAGTTGTTCTAACCATTCAGTTTTAGCCAGTAAATATTCAACATTCAGCGAAGAATCAAGTATTTCACGCACAGTTTTATCGCCTTCTACAACAAAGAGACCATGCTGAGTTCGGTATTTCTTATGCTCTAATGAGCGAATGAGTTGGATTATGGACCTGCTTATCAAAAACTTTAATTCCCCTGAAATTTAAAAATATAGGTAATCGTTCCTGTTTGTTCGATCGCATCGGGTTTACGGTCGAATTTTGTTTGACGGGCGGCTTTTACGGCAGCATCACGCAAGATCTCATTCAGTGTGTTAGTACCTCTTGCACCTGCCACTGCCCTGGTCACATTTCCGTCCTTATCCACAGTGATAGTCACCACCACCGTGCCTTCTTCATTCACTTTATAGTCGGGCAATGGCAGCCGTCCGACAAGTTTGCGACCCGTAAGCACCCATTTGTTACCACCACCTACATCTCCGCCTTCGCCATACACATGTACATCGGGAGCGCCGGTGGGCACGCCCTGATTACCCAGTCCGCCTGCCTCGCCCTGACTTGTGGCTGTGCTTGCAGGATCGCCGCGACCGGGTGTGTACAATGCCCGCTGGTCAACAGTGCGTTCTACAGGTTTGGCTGGTTCAACAACAGTTGGCGCTGTTTCTTTTGCAGATTCGTTAGTTGGTGTTACTCTCTGTGTTTCTTGTGTTTGTTTTGGTTTTGTTACAGGTTTTGACGGTAAAGTTACAGTTTCTTCCGTGTCCTGCGTCAGAATTTGTTCTTGCTGGCGGGGGGCTGTGGATGTTGCTGGTTGAGGTTGGGCTTGTACCGGAGCAGGATCGCTCATTCGTGGCTCGTAATCTCCGAATCCCGTTTCGCTGTTCCCAAAATCCACCAAAATACCCATTTCTGCAGGCAATGGCAACGGTGTTCGAAAAGCCAGATACAGCAACATAATGAACAGCATCCCGTGAAACAGGATGGTGCCCATCAATCCATTGCGATATTTTACCGGTGTTGCCATTATGTTATTTGACTTTATAAAAATTAGGGTAACCCAAAAATGCCTCCACTTTAACGCTTGGGTTGTTTTTCAGCATTTCTACTTTTTCCTTTTCGATTTCCAGCGCCCTTAACGAAATAAACTGATCAGCCGAAAGACTCATCTCTCTCATGTAGGCCTTATCGGCTTTTGCACGCGCCAATTCTGCTTCTTCACGCGCCTGTTCCATTTTGATGCGTTTGTTCTGGGTCAATTCGGCCTGCATCTGTACGCCGGTACGGTCTATTTCTTCGAGAACGCCTTTGCTCGGTTGTGCGCGACTGATCACCACCGACTTGATAGCGACAGGTAACCCGCGATCGGCAAAGTATTCGCGTAAACTCTTGTCGATATCGGCGTTGATGTCGGTATATACCTGCCGGTTGGTGGTTAACTCGAACATACCGTATTCACACAGTTTATCGCGCGTAATTTTACGAAATGTTTCCTGCACATTGTTTTTGTACCAATTTTCACCGAATTTTCTCAACAATTCAGGTGTACGTCCCAGTTCAATCTGTAACGTTAAATATGCGTTGGTATTGACCAAATTGTTGTCTTTGGCCACCAAGTCTTCAAAAGGTTCTTCGTACTGCACCGGCGACATGATGAACTTGACAAAATCCGTCGAAAATACTTTCCACTCGGAGCCTTGCAGCAACGGTTGATCTGATACTCCACCCTTTCCGAAGAAGTATGGTTTTTTGATGAAAACGCCTTCTTCGTTAGCGTCGACTGCTTCGCGCGAGCATCCGAAAATTACTGCGATTAAAACTACTGTCAAAAATGTGACTGTTTTATTCTTCATTGAGTTTACTTTTTTACTGTTGTTCATGATATCTATCTTTTTTCGGGCGCTGTGGCCAGAATCAATTTATATTTATTACGTGCTGCGATATTCATCACTTTTACTACTTCTTCCATCTGAACTGTCCTGTCCACATGCAGAGAAATAGTTGGATCTTGTGCCTCCATCAACTTTACCTGCAACTGTCGTTCGAGGTCATTTAACGCAACAGGTGTGGTTTCGATATAATAACGAAGGTCTTTGGTGATGGACACGCTGGTAATGGCTTTTGCCTGGGTTTGGTTGTTGCTTTGCGGAAGAAGCAGTTTCAATGCATTGGGACTGACCATCGTGGAGGTGATCATAAAAAAGATCAGCAACAGGAACACCATGTCGGTCAAGGAAGCCATGCTGAACGACGCTGAGATTTTATTGGAAGAACGGATTGCCATATTCAAACTATTTTACCGGTTCGTTGAGTAAATCCATAAACTCAGTGGTATGCGCTTCGAGGCCGTTTACAATTTTTTCGATGTTTGCCACCAGAATATTATAAGCAAAAAAAGCGATGATACCTACCACCAATCCGGCGACTGTTGTTACCAAAGCCTCATAAATACCTGACGACAATACCCCTACGTCGATATTATTGCCGGCCATTGTCATATCGTAGAAAGATCGGATCATACCGGTAACCGTACCCAAGAACCCGATCATGGGAGCGCCGCCGGCAGCAGTTGCCAGAGCAGGCAAACCGCGTTCGAGCTTAAATATCTCTAATCGCCCAACATTTTCGATAGCTGCATTGATGTCATTCAACGGACGTCCAATACGCTGGATACCTTTTTCGATCATGCGGGCAATCGGGCTGTCGGTTGAATTGCACAAGGCTAATGCCGAATCGATCTTTCCATCATGAATATAATCTTTGATGCGGTTCATGAAATTTTCATCTGTTTTTGCCGCCTTGCTAATAGCAAAATAGCGTTCCACAAAGATGTAAACCGCAATGACGGACAATACTGTAATAGGAATCATAATCCACCCGCCTTTCAGGGCTAGATCCCACAATGGCAAACTAATCTCTTTTTGAGCATCCAGGACACTGGGAATCTGCTCGAGCCCGGTTATCTGTAATAATACACTGACTAACATTGATTTTTTATATTTATAATTGTTTATTTTACTATCAAACAGTATGCCGCAAATCCAGAAAGAAATCCGGCAAAAGCTAACCAACTTATTTTTTTCAGATACCACCTGAAGTCTAAATTGGCCAACCCCATCGCAGCAACTCCAGCTGACGAGCCGATGATCAGGATGCTCCCGCCGGTACCTGCAGAATATGCCAACAATTCCCAAAAGGAACCATCTACAACGAAATTCTTCAAATAGGCCGCTTGTTCCGGGTTGGAGATGGCAGCCCATGCGTCGGGAGTTACAATTTCATACATGCCCATTGTTCCGGCAACTAACGATACATTATCCACTACTGATGATAACGTACCAATGATCAAATTTATTGCATAAGCATTGTGTACTTTTTCATTAAGGAAGTTGCCGGCTATGTGAAGATGCCCTGCTGATTGGAGACCTGCTACGGCCAAAAGTACACCTAACAAAAAGAAAATAGTGGATATGTCAATTTTTTTGACTATTTCGGGTAATGTCAGACGTATTTTTAGTTCTTTCTGTTTTTTTCGATGCAGAATTTCTGTCATCATCCATAAGATACTCAATACGAGCATCACACCAAGATATGGTGGCAACTGTGTTACTGATTTGAAAACCGGTACCAGCATTAACCCGCCGATACCCGATAGAAGAAAAGTCCAGCGTTCGCGATCGGTAGTAGGCACCGGCGATTTGGCATTTTCGGTACGTGACGGATGAACTGTTTCTCCTTTCAAGCTGATCGATATGATGATCAACGGCACCAACATACAAATAAGGCTGGGAACAAACAGTTGCATGATGATGTTCCAAGCGCTCACCTGACCGCCAATCCACAATATAATGGTGGTAACGTTTCCGATGGGTGACCATGCGCCGCCGGCATTGGCTGCAATCACAATCATGCCGGCAAAAAAACAGCGCATTGTATTACTGCCAACAAATTTCCATATCAGGGTAATCATCACGACAGTGATGGCAAGGTTGTCAAATACAGCCGACAAGAAGAATGTGAGGAACGAAAAAATCCAAAGGAGCAGAACTTTCTTGGTGGTTTTGATGATTTTATGTAACAAGTTGAAACCACCATGACTTTCGATAATTTCAACGATGGTCATCACACCAAGCAAATAAAACAGCATCTCGCCAATTCTGCCCAGATGCCCGACTAACTCGTGACGGGTTACTTCCATAGTATCACCGCCAAAAGCGATACATACCCAGATCAAAACGCCCGTAACCAATGCAATGGCTGCTTTGCTGACAGGCAGATTTTGCTCAAACGCAATTGCCGTATACCCTAAAATGAAAAGAACAATAATGAGGTAAAACATTCTATTTTCTTATAAAAGTGCACGACGTAAAAAATGACCGACAAAAGTACAAAAAAATATGATGATTGTAGTTCAAAGGAAATAAATTTCTCAATATTCTACTTTTTCATGATGTATTCCCTGTATTTACGCATAATTTCCCGCTGTATCTCCATTTCGGAAGCTACCAGCAGGTATTCTTTTGTAAACATGCAAAATGACATGAATTGTACAAGTTCATCGTTTTCAAATCCGGTAAGATTTTTGACAAGCAAACCGTTAAATTTTTCGCCAATGATGATAAATTCGGCGGTACCGTTGATGACACTCTGATAATGACGAAACTGTTTTCCTTCCTTGCTCAACATGTCATAGAGGAAGGTAACCGGACTGGCTAAAGCGCCAATTAACGGGATATTAAAACCGCCCTGATTAGGCAACGGAGTCACATACACATCAAATTGGTTCACAAGCGGCGCCATTTGATATGCTTCTGCCGCTTCCCTGCTCAATATGTCGCGTTTAAACCTGTCGTATGTCGAAAGGAGACCAATATCTACCTGGGTAAGCAAATAAACAGCCGGTTTCAATTTGACAATACGGTTGTTGGTGTACATCGAATCGTGCACAGCTATTGTTAATCTTACATAGCCAATGGAACTGAACAGGATGCTGTCGCCTACGTTGGCTGTGACGGTAAAATTGCCAAAATCGTCGCTCACTGTCCCCAAAGCCTGGGTTTTGTTGATAATATGGCAATGGGAAACTGCCACGGCAGTATCGGCGTCCATTACCCTGGCAATGAATTTGTAATTGTAATCCTTCCGTTGGGCTTGTACTTCAAAACAAGTAGCGAAAACAAGCAGAACGGAAAGTAATATTTTCCTGCAAAGACGCAAAGACGCAAAGAACTTATTAATCATCAATTTACATTTATCAGGACAATTTATTTTTATAGTCTTCATATCCAAACCTTTTCAATAACTTAAAGCCCTGTTCGCTCCATGTTCCGATGGAAGGATGCGGCACCCCGTTGAAAGTGGTGGTTTTTACCATTGTATAATGTATCATATCTTCGAATATAATACGTTTTCCGATGTATGGCTCTTCATCGAACGACCATTCACCCATATAATCTCCGGCGAGGCAACTGTTTCCGCCAAGACGCCAGCCGGTTTCGCCTGTGCGGATGTCCGATGCGCCCCGAATACGGGGTTTGTAGGGCATTTCGAGGCAATCGGGCATGTGTGCAGTGAATGATACATTGAGTAGGACTGTACGGATGCCGGCATTTTCAACTATATCCTCGACGGTGGCTACTAATACGCCTGTTTCCCAAACAAATGCGGCTCCGGGTTCAAGAATGAGTTGAATATGCGGATATTTGATTCGAAATGTTTTCAATGCATCTATCAGGCATTGCGTATCATAACCTTTCCGTGTCATCAGATGTCCGCCGCCGAGGTTGAGCCACTGTATGTATGGAAAAAAATGTCCGAATTTAATTTCAACTTTTTTCAGCAAGTTTGCGGTTGCTTCTGCTGACGATTCACACAGGGCATGCACATGCAGCCCTTCAATATCTTCCGGCAGTTTTTCGCCGATTTGTTCTGCTGTAAGTCCAAGCCGCGAACCGGGTGAACATGGATTGTAAAGGTCTGTACCTACCACTGAAAATTCCGGATTGATGCGCAGTCCCATCGAAACATGACGTTCGTAATCTTTCACTCTTTTACGGAAACGTTCATACTGGGTCAATGAATTGAATGTGACGTGACTGCTGTATTTCAAAATGGTATCAAAATCGTCGCCGGTGTATACAGGCGAATAGGTATGCACCAGAGTATCCATTTCTTCGCATGCCAGACGCGCTTCGTGAATCGAACTGGCCGATACGCCTTTTATATATGGTTTCATCAGCGGAAAAACGCCCCACATAGCAAATCCCTTGAGAGCAAGGATTATTTCCACATCGCTCTTCTTGCCGACTTCGCTGATCAACTCCAGATTAGCCGCAAGCAACGACTCATCGAGAACATAACATGGGGAGGGTATTTGAGATAAATCCATTTCTGAATAACTGAATAACTGAACCTTAAACGTTAAACCCGTTTGTGTTTCCACCTTCGGTGGCTCCACAGCCAATACTGCGGATTGCGACGGATGGTCTCTTCCAGTAACTGCACATGCCTGTTGGTGATTTCCTTATCGCCTGTTTCGGCGGCATTTTCACAAATCAGCGTGACGTCCACTTCATAATATCCACGTTTTACGCGCCGTATTTCGTAATATAACACTGCTGTATTGTAACGCTTGGCTAACTTTTCGATACCCAGGTGTACAGGAGTTTCCTGGTTCAGGAAAGTAGTCCAGTACTGAATGGCATTGCGGGGTGGCGCCTGGTCGGATATGAATCCCAACAGAGTCAGCCGGTTTTCCTGATGATATTTAATGATCGCCCTGATGGCGTCATTTGAAGGAATGAGTTCACCGCCGGATTTGGTACGCAGGTGGTAGAAAAACCTGTCGAAGATCTTGCTTTCCAAAGGCTGGTATAATGTGGCATGATGGTAAGAAATGCTACCGGGCAGTGTAGTCACCCATTCCCAGTTACCGTAATGACCGGCAGCCACGAAAAGTTGTTTGCCTTTGCGGTACAACTCGTCGAAAATTTCGGGATTGCTGTAATGAATACGCCGGCGCATCTGTGGTGTATCGATATGAATCAACTTGATGGTTTCGATAAACAGATCGCAAAAAAACCGGTAAAATTTGCGGGCAATTTTTCGGCGTTCCTTTTCCGTCTTTTCGGGAAACGAGTTGCGCAAATTTTCCAGTACCACTTTACGCCGGTAACGCACAACATAGCATACCAGCACAAAAAGAAAATCGGAAATCAGGTAAAGACAGCGTAGTGGCAATAAGGCCAACAACCAGCAAAATCCATAAAAAATCCTGTACCAGAACATATTT
>Ga0209628_10002708_pt1 | contig 12146 bp, 7 predicted proteins | sample TergutCu122P4_FD_187285 | JGI IMG/M metagenome (GOLD analysis project Ga0209628, IMG submission 187285) | Cubitermes ugandensis P4 segment gut microbial communities from Kakamega Forest, Kenya - Cu122 P4 (SPAdes) (version 2) | ecosystem: Host-associated > Arthropoda: Insects > Digestive system >...
AACATTTTGTGCCCACGGGAACGGCGGGTATTTCAATCAAAACTAGGAGTATCTAGTAGCAATCAGTGCAACTTACACCACTCTCCACACACTGGGCACCTAGAAAAAAAAAATAATAATTAAAAAAAGGGTACAATCTTTTTCGGACAGGGTGTACTTCAGGTCATCTTAGTCTGTCGATGGTTTAAAATTTCACTTGTTTCCGTACAGGAAGCACAACTATTGCTGTATAGGGCAATCTTGTTGTAAAAAATCATACGAGATTCATGACAGACTTCGTATAGAAAATCGAGAGTTACTAACTTTACAGCAGTTGGTAAACGCAGTTACCACTGGCCAGTAATGGCTAAGGACTTCAGATACACAAATATGTTTGGAACGCATTATGTCTAAAAGACAGAGCAGTCGCCATTGTGCATGTAGCCACAATTGGTGAAGGGCATGATGAAACGGCAACATGGAATTCAGAGCGTGCTGGTCGAAGAATAAATCACGCAGACAGTGGGAGAAAAAAAAATTGGACGCCGGTACAGGCATACCAAAGTTTAAAAACTAAACTTGTACTGAGATTTTAGATTCTTACAGCGATCCCTTAGGTTGACACCGTACAGTCCCTTGGGAGAAAAATATTACTTCCATCTTCAGGGTACATAAAGATGAAGCCTATACCTCCCTTACGTAACTGTACAGATACTGCACTAAATTACTTATCCTTCGGTTCTGCTTAGTACCCAGCATGTTTAGAATGTTCCTATTGACGGTTGGAAACTTAATGAGATTACACAACTGATACATATGGGCACACAGCGGGGCGATATTGCTACCGATTCCTAACAGACAGGAAACTTGTCACTGGTTGACGCGCGGTCCACGGTTAGCGAACTCAGTAAGCTGTGTGGGAACGGGCCTTGAGAACAGCAGACGTGAGCTCCGTGCGAGCTACGTAATTCATGCTTGTGTCCTGTACAGCGCGCGCGGAATTTGTAAGCGAACGACAGCGAATGGAAGACAAAAGAGAAGACAAGATGTGAAGAGAGAGGGTGTGGAAAAGGACAGAACGAACGGAGAACAAGGGATATAAAAAAGGAGCACAAGAGGGAAAGGAGGAAACGGAGCAACGAAGAGAGAAAAATAGATAAGAGAAACAGCACACTGAAAACAAGCTGATGGACAAAATAAACAAGGACGAAAGGCGTGATGCGGACATACGCACAAGGAAGGGAAACAGGAAACAACAAGCGAACACAGAATAAAAAGTATGGCATAAGAGAGAGAGGAGGGAATGAAATTCAGTACATAAAATCTTCAGTTCCTGATCTATATCATGGGTCTCCAATCAGTTTATGGCAAAGGGCGCTATCCGTCACTGTGGGCTGGTTCGCGGGTCGCATGTGGAAAAATAATGAGTGGTTTGGAGGTAAAAAGGTAAATCAATCCCTCTACAGGCGTATTGCAGCCCCAGAGGCTTCCAGGAGATCGAAGCTCCCTGATTTCGAGACAATCGGCACGTTAAGGAGGTGAGGTTGTGACGGCCTAACGCATCGGCCGCCTTTATCTCTCAGGAAATGTTCCTGGTACTCACTTCTGCTAGAGGCTGAGTCAAACCCAAAAGGATTACGTCAATAAAAAAATTCCAGTGGCACCGTCGGAAATCGAAACCGCGACCCTCCGGCGTGTAGCGCAGTACCTCAACCAACTGCGCCACCGCCATTCTGAGGGTTATATTACCTCCACATGCAAGGTGGCTTCCCCGTCCAGTACCTTCCCCGCAACGTCAGTACATTTCTGCCAGATGACAGTCACATCCCAGACCATGGTAATCGTAACTAGTCCAGAATACGGGACCCACTCAGTGTTGGCAATCCTGGTGTACGCAGATGTATTATAACACAATATTCGTTACATTACTTAGAGTAACGAATAATAATAATAATTCTATTATTAATTACACAAAGCTAGACATTTGAATAAAAACGGTTATGTAAGTACAGTACTTACGGTCTTGAAGATCAGGGTTGCCAACATTAACTGGCTCCCGTATTCTGAACTAGAGCTACAAAATCGTCAGACACCGTTGTGACAACCAACCTCAAATCTCAAAAATATGTGGGGAATGACACAACACCCTTCTTTGGTAGAATCAGCGAACAACACGTCAGCGGAATACTTGTGTGAATCATTAAGTCCATTCCAACCTATCCTGTCCGTCAAGGTTAGGAAAGCTGTCACTAGACCTAACCAAGATGTAAAGAACCAACTAGCATTTTATACCTCCTAAATTATCTGAAAATTAGTAATCAAATAATGTACTCGTCAAAATGTTTTAAGATTGCCAAATGATGCTGTACCCTACATGTATTTATGTCGTACCATGTAAGGACCGTAACACGACTAGCCCCTATTCAAAATGTCGACCGGAAAAGGTGGCTAAAATATAGCTACTACATACAGTACATACCAGTCTTCCAACATCCGCTAAAGGTCTGCATAATCCCGGTTACTAAATTCACTCAATCACCAATTAAAATTAACAGTTTCATTTACAAACTAACACCAAATAACAGCACCAACCACATCGTTACCGCTAAAACATGGCGTAATATAAGCCATTAGCCTCAAAGATGTGCTACTCCACAAGCTGCGACCGCCTGTGTGCCATATAAACTGCCTAATCATAATGCTATAGACTGCAGATTTAACATACCGATTGAATGAAACAATAGAAGCATAAAATTAATACAGAGTTACAACAGTAAGTCATTCTTTCTCTTTGAGCTGTGCATACAGAGAGCAGGGGAACAGAGAATATGGCACTGGAAGAGACAATTACTGCAAAGTGTGTGTTCTCTCACGTTGAAGCTGTTTGGAGATATTCTAACTATGCATTAAGAATGACTAAATGAGGAAAAGTGATTAATTATAAAATACAGGGGTAAATAACATACCCTACATCCCTAAAATAATATGTAACAAGCTACTTACAACACAAGATCTGATCTTCCCCTTTCACACAGGGGATACTCCCACATTGCCCTGCAAGGATATGTGACACTGCATTTGTTACGAGAGTAATCATAAACAAAATGCAGAGGAGAATATCTTGAATGTAGGGAATATTAATGGGAGAATGGACATATTTCCATGGTAATGAACTTCAGAATTTGCACTCTTCCACATGATACTTACTTAACGAAAGATGAAAAGGACACACAGCACATAGCGAAACAAATGAAATCAAATTTCTGGAAAAAACCAGCAAGAACAGGAACAACTTTGGAGAACCTTGCACATACAGAATGATGTCCATTTCAGGACCAACCTCAATTAAATTCTCCTCCAACTAGTTTGCACACTAGGACAAGAGTGGCACACAGTACTGTAGTCTTCTTGATCTCTTCCCACTTCCTTGTTACATGTTCTTTTTGCCGTCTAAATACTTGCATTTTTGCTAGGAATGTTATGTTGAAGAGGAAGGTCTATAAACCCTTTCTGTGCTAGTTTTCCTTTCCAAATTCTGACCAAAAAGGTGTCCAAGCCTTAATTTAACCTGGCCACATCTGGCATATCATGCTGATGGACAAAAAACGTATAGCCATTGTAGCAGAAGGTACTTTTCTTGAAAAATACATGGAAACAGTGGTAAAATGGATTTGGTCTGGAGGATATACAGGGGCATTATTATATCTGACAACTATCAGCAGTCACTTCTCTTAGCTTGCATAACTTACACAGCAATGTACACAATGTGTTTGTTAGATGTGATGTGTGCCTGCAACCAAAAGCGAAATACTTGCGGCACACTATTTAAGTAAAAACCTAATAGGAACTGCACTGCATTGAACTACATGGCATGAAACCTGACTGACTGCAAATTGGCACTATGGCAACTACTGCCACTACCTGCTCTCATCCAAAAAGGTCTCAGTAAAAAAGTGATGCATATGGTGAGATAAAATAATGCCCACGTAGTACTGCTTAAAAAATATGGAACTGAAAGGTATAAAAAGAAAGTAACAAAGATGGAAATGTTTGTGGAGTTTGAAAATTTGGCTATGAACCTTTCAGGATTCTTGGGTCAGTTAAACAGCTCCTGTACCATGGAACAATGTGACACATTGCGAAAACAGGAAGATTTACTGGGATAAAGATAAAGGCAAAAACATTTCTTTCAATTTGCTGAAAAGAATCAAGTTTTACTAAACTTGTGCCGGATTTCAACAACACAATTGGACAATATTCATAATCTTATATATCAGGAACAATATTTGAATACTTGAAAAAATAGCCGAACAATGACAATTTTATTACTGAAGATGAACTGCCACAATGGCAATTCCTTTGTTTAAACTATGTACATGATATTACACTCTTCACTATAAATATACATTATTTTACAAAAAAAGAAAAAAGTCACATGACATGTTTTTTAAAGTCTTTACAATTTTTAACTCCTCCGAGGGGAAAAAAACAGTTAAGTACAAATTACAACAAGTGGCATTATTTGAAGGGTTGCAAGTTGTTCTGTGCACGTTAAAACAACATAAGGCTCAGAAAGTGTAGGGCCAGTGAACAACAAACGACTTGCTACCTCCTCAAAACCTGGAAAAATGACTTAGCTTTCATAACAACAGGAACATGATAACTTTGTTCAAAAAAATTATAAACAAACAGCTCTTTAATCAAAGGTTCTGCTTGTAATACCTTCCACAAACTATCATGGCAAATACTTCAGATCTTAACCACATAAAAACACACATCCCTCATTCACAAAACCTGCCTTTTCATTAATATATATATATATATATATACATACACACATACATATATACATATATATGTATATGTATATATCTACATACATACACACACACACATATATGTGTAAATGATTTCAATTTTCAGTCATCAGTCATTTACGAAACTGGAATTCCAACAAAAACACTGCATCAAAAACGTCTCGTCCATTATTTAGATCAATTCTGACTTAGTTTCATTTCAATCAGATCACAAAATTATGTACGTACAACCACGCACACAAAGATATTAATTATTACTATTATTACTCAGCTTCACCAATAGGGGCTCTTCAAATTCATTTTAAATTACCGTTTATGTATTTTTTTTTTGTTTTGTTTCTGAGCCTATTGCTTAATGGTCTAAAATATACCTTCTCGTACAGGGTACACAGGGGCTTTTGAGGCTTCTTTAAATTATGCGTGTGACAACGTACCTGCAAACTGATCAATTCTGCATGCCCAACAGTTAATTATTAATTTCAGTTGTAATACTTTTGCTTTTAAATATGTCTACTATTAACAACGATCATTCTATTTGGTGGCACATCTCAGCTAAATTTCTTTTCTTAAATAAGAGATGAACCTTTGTCAATGCTCATAACAGGAACAAGAACATTCAAATGTGCATTTCCAATAAAGGAGTTATCAATAAAAATAAATAAACGTACAGGTGCTTCTTTATTCATTTGATATTCTCAGTTCCGCACACCACCATCCTCAAATCAACCCTTTATATTTGCTGTGTACTTTCAGTCAATATTGGCGTTCGATGTGTACACACGTTCAGTCTTGGGGTGTAGAGGAGGCTACGAAGGGGTGCACGATGTGTACGGGGCATTCGTCACCAGTCACTTGGAGTTAGAGATCACATTATACATACACACAGTCTAGCTACACCTCGGTAGCAAGAAGACCCTCTGGGTGGTGGAAATGTTCGTCTATCACAAACACACTGCTTGTCGGCCCAGGGCTAGCCGCTGCCGACAGAATACTATTACTGTCTTTGTCGAGACATCGCTTGACTAATGTTGGGTCACTGGAACACACACACACAAGACACGATACATCAGTTAAGACATTACACAACCATAGTATGTGCGTGTGAAATGGATGACACTTTGACAGCTTGGAGTCTACCTAATCTCAGTTAGATACTTACAGTTTTGTAGGATTCAGAACCAGGCTCCTGTGAATACGGTAGTGAACCTTAAGGTTCCAGTAAAGCAAGAAATTTGTAGACCATGCAAGTGACTAATTAGTTTCTCAATAAACACTATGCTCTGTAGAAACAAACTAAAGTTGTGTACTTATTGCACAATATTAGCTGCACATATTTACAAAAGTTTTTGCACAAATTTGAGGCATTACTGTGACACATTTTACTGCATTCTGTCAAGTACTTCAAGTACACAAAGAAGTACTGAAAACATACAGAGAATTAAAATAACTTTTGTATCATTTTGCAAAAGTGCTTCCATGTTCATCACTTGGATACTTCGACGAACATTTTTCTCTGTAACAAAACCAACTAGATGCACCAATTTCACAAATTTATTTTGTCACGAAACTCTACATGTTTCGGACAGTTCGCCTGTCCATATGCTCCTGCTCGAAAGCTGTCTACAAACCTGTATGACATATACCATTGCTGAGTGTACAGTGAATAAACTCCTGATGGTGGACAGGTGAACTGTCCGAAACATGCAGAGTTTCGTGACAAAATAAATTTATGAAATTGGTGCATCTAGTTGGTTTTATTACAAAGAAATTTGTTACGATGCACGGTCACATGAACGTAAAATTCGATGCACGTGTTTATTTATGTTTTAAATTAATATTTACAACAAACTCCACAAAGCACAGTCCTCCTTGAGAAACCAGCAGTTGATTAGTAAATCAAAACATGCCCTACGTTTTATGGAACCAAATGGTCCATTCCATTCTTCCCAAGAGCCTGCCACTGTTTCCTTTCATAGCCAAATGAAAAGTTTAGAAATGTGCTGATTTCTATTAAGTTAGAGTTTTTTTAAACTACTTTACTCTAATGGAAAATCACGATTAAAACAAGTCACACTAACAATCATCTACCTGGTCACAGAATCACATTATTTATTTTTTGCATGATTATTAAATTTACAAAGCCCCTACACATATTTGGCCAAATAATACAAATTCCTACTCTTGTAATTTGAATGGCAGTTTGTCAGAATACCAATACACACAGAAATGCAGATTATCTTCAAATGTGACTCACCTTGCATTGCAGAGTGATGAATCCACGGACAGGATGGATATCCTCTTGTCCGCGATGGTGGACGATGGCGTCCTCTGCTGTTGTTGCGCGTTGCTTGGACACAAATTATCAAAGTCTTTGTCCAGTTTACTAGCAAGCAATACGGTTGAGGTTCTATTTGACTGGCTGCCACGGTGGACATCAGTGTTCAACTGTTTATGTGACCTCGATCGCTGTAGCGTATACACTGGTCCACTACTGTCAGCAACCTGCTGCTGTTGTTTGGGGTAGCACAAGTCACTACCATTACTCAGATCTGCACTTACACTCACAACACTTGCACCACCCCCTTCATCCCCAGCTGCGAGTACATTATTTATACACTTCCCCCACGTGTTCTTTATCATATGGGCATCACCACCTACTGTACCACTCCCACTGCGTTTTGCCATACTACTGTGCACTGCGTTCCTCTCGTTCTGCATCCTCGCTTCTTCATCTGCCCTCTGCTGTTCACGTTTCCTCCTGCGCTTCATACACATCACTACAACAGCTGCTACGAGCACAAGAATTGGTACGGCTGTGGATAAAGTTGCAATGACAACAACGTGTTCAGTTGACAGACCAGCGTCCTCATCAGACTGTTCCAAGACATGTCTTGAAATGTTACCAGGCGTTGCAAGATATGCACCAGCACTTGAAGCATCTTGGTGGGGAAGTACAATATTATCTTCATCACTGCAGGTCATACCGTGGTACCCTGGCGGACATTGGCACTGGAAACTGTTGACTCTATTTGAGCACGTGCCACCATTTTTACAAGGAGACGAGACACATTCATCAACATCGACACTGCAGTCCTTTCCTGTGAATCCTGGCCGACAATTACAGCTATAGTCATTGAGAAGGTCCTTACATTCACCTCCATTGGCACACGGTTTTGTCTTACAGTAATCTACTTTGTTCTGGCACAGAGGTCCAACATAACCCGGGACGCACTGACAACGGAACTGGTTCACCATGTCCACGCAAGTCCCGCCATGCAGACATGGGTTTCCCTTGCAGTCATCCACATTAGTCTCACAGCGATCCCCAATAAATCCGACGGGACAGATGCATTCAAAGCCGTTGATGCCATCTACACAACTGGCATTGTTTTTGCATGGTGATGAAGCACATTCATCTATCTGGTGTTCACAGTCAGTGCCACTGAACCCTGGAGGGCACTTGCAGGCGTAGCCCTGGGAGGTGTCAGTGCAGGTCCCACCATGCCTGCAGGGCTGATCCTCACAAGTCTGGGCAGATGTCTCACAATGAGGACCATGCCAGCCTTTGGGACACTCACACTGGTAGCTGCATGTCCCTGTGTCCTACAGACAAACCACAACACATTCCTATTAACCCCACACAAACATTTTGTATTCTGCTATCAAAACAAATGCTTCATTTGCCATAGGCGTTGATGTTTATATATTATTGTTGCAACCAAAACTGCATGGCAAACAAAACAAGAATTACCGTATTTCCCGGTCCATAAGACGCACCTTTATTTTTCCCGGAAAAATGTGACCTACATTCGACCTGCGTCTTCTGCGCTGGGGGTAAGTATTATTTCCAAACTTATAAATACCCGTACATACATTATACATCATCTTTATCGTGAGATAGTAAAAACAGACATGAAGTTGATTGTAGTGGCAGTGACGACGATTTTCTGAGTTTCTATGATGAATAAATTATATTATGGTTGCTAATTTTGGAATGTAAAAATCCTGTTTTCTTCCAATAAATTACTAAAATTAAACTACATTCCTCATTATTTTTTTTAAACTCCTAGCGAAAAAATTACGGTGCTTCTTATGGCCCGGTGCGTCTTATGGGCCGGGTAATATGGTAATTGCATTTGTACCGTTATATATTAACCGCATCAGAAAGTTACTTGAGATACAAGCTGTACATCTAAATGATACCTATATTTTGTGTCATGTACCCATTTTTTTGTAACATGAGCAGTCAGCAAATCAGTCTGATTTTGAAATTCATGTACATCTACCCTAATATCTGACTGGATTACATCAAAGTTGATCTAAATTAACCCATAAACGTTTACCACTGTCTACAAATGCCAACAATCATCCAAATTAACTCAGGAGTATGGAAGACCCATCGGCTGGAAGATTAAGAAAATACGGTTTGATCCCTAGCAGAACCAAGACAGTTTTGTTTTCTCTGAAGCATCCAGACCCGCTCTGGCGCCCCTCCAGCCTTTCATTCAATGCATACCAGAGTTACTTTCCTCCATCTAGCAAGGAGATAAAGAATGTGTGGTGGTAAACCTCCATTCACCCATACGTCTTAATGGGGTGGGACTTAATTAAACACACCGACAGCTTTGCCTCTCCCCCCATTCCTCACCCTATGAGCGGTGCGGTTGTTCCTTTTTGAGCCACCACCATTTGGCGGTCTTCTTAGTTAGCCACTGTATGTTACGTTAACAGTTAATTCCCGTTACCTTGCAGGTTCCGCCGTTCTGACATGGGTGGTGGGCGCAGTCATCAAGTTCCCGTTCGCAGTCCGTTCCTGTAAACCCCGGCGGGCAACTGCAAGTGTAAGAACCCTGGCCGGTGTTAAAGCAAGTACCACCATGCTTGCATGGTTTGTGATTGGTGCAGTAATTCAGATCCTGGTTGCAAAACAAGCCGCCCCATCCTTCATTACACAGGCAGTCCCAAGGCTTCTGGCACGTACCGTGGAGGCAACCAGGGTACCTCTCACATTCGTCACACAAGCGGCCTTTCCATCCACTGTGGCACCTGTAAGGAGAGCAAGTGTTGCAGATTTAGAACGGTTGTTTGGGGCTCAGTAGTTGCTACAGCTAAGACAAACTGAAAAATACGCTGAAGATGACAATACCAAGAACTACGGATCTAAAAAGTTGGGGTGGGCCCTAAATTACACGCCGCGCACGGCAGTTCCTTAAAACACGTATCCTCTTTGAACCAGCATACCTCAGTCGGTATGACAATGACATGGATTTTACGACCGACGAATCGTGGTTCGACAAGACATTTGTTTCGTCTCCAAAACCCCCAGACCGGCTTTGGGGGCCACACAGCCTCGTATCAGTCTGTACGGAGTAAGGGGGCGCTTTCCACGGGAACAAAACAGCCGGGGCGTGAAGCTGACCGTTCATCCCATCGAATGGGCAGAGGGGCAAATTAAATCTTTTACATGTCAATTCATTAAAGTTTTTACAAATCCTCAGAATATGACGAAGCAAAGACGGGAAGAAAATGGCCACTAACAACCCGTCACGATAGCAAACCGGTCGTTCGAACCCACACACATTCAGAATTTACGGTTAAAATATACGTAAAACTGATAACTGTGACTAAAAGAACACGATTTTTCATCAGCAACGAGTATATGCTGAAAAGTTACGAAACGGCTTTTGAAATAATGCAGCATGTACGCTAACGGAGCAGTTGGCAACCCTGCAGCGGATGGCCCGGTGCTGGGAATTCCTCCGCCATTAACAAGTTCTCTTCACACGCTGATGCCAAATACATCTTCACCCATAAAACAGTAAGCACACACCTCTCGTCTCATCCCCGTGCAGTCATTGGACGGACAGGTTGCAACATCCGGTCTCAGCTCCCATGCCACACTTCGCCTTGCACGTACTCTCTTCCTCTGACGCTCTCGAACCTACTACTTCACGAATATCTCGTTCGTATATGTATTCTACATGTCCCACCCATCTAATTCTCCATCTAAAGTCGTATAAAGACTACGACGGCGCTACAATTACAGTAAAAGTACGCACGATTTTTTTACAACACACAACACGTTTAACATCATCAGTGGCGTTGATTGGTTTTTTCGGCGCCTGGGAGGGGAGTAATCACAAAGACGGGCTCTAACAGAAAGTATGAGTTTAGATAGCACATTTATTTACTGAATTTCCTTTTTTTGGGGGGGGGGAGGCGGCGCTCAATAATTCAAAATCTGTTGAAAGCAGGATATCATTTTTCTTTATTTACTACATTTGCCACCCACTTCGCTGACCCTTGGACACTGCCACCCCGAGCGGCAGAAACACTCGCCCCATAGATATGCCACTGATTTTACTACCATCATCACCATTATCATTACTGTTTTTCGTGTTGTATTTGTCTCTGCTCTTGCTTTATGATAGGTACTTGTGTCGTTCAACCTACACGTAAATAAACTGAATTAAGATAATCATCATTATCATCACCGCCAGCGCAGCACACTACACGGCTGTCCATAAAAAGGCACGACAAAAACAGAAGTTACAACCAACGAAACGAAATTTGTGGTGCTGGCGGCGGTAGGAATGAGTACTTGTGGGTTGTGACACCGTGTAGATGGGATAATGGTTTCACCCACACGGCGTCATATCCCACCGCCACATAACCGTGAGAAACAAAAAAAGTTTCCTCTCAAACTACTGACACGACCATAAAACCGTTGTGGCCCATCCAATATATCAATATGCGGACTTAGACAGTACACTGTACTTGTGTATGCTGCTGGCAGAAACAAGCACAAGAGCAGTGCTTTGTAATGTGCATGACAGCAGGTGGCGAGTTCCCACGGGCGGGTCTATAGTGCGCTCTAACTAGCCTGCCTGCAGTAAATCCACTGCACTCACTCTTACCGCTCGGATATGCGGTTCTCACGGACGGAATGCGGTAGATCACACCAACGTTTCGGTGAAACATACTGCTTCCATCTACAGGCAGACTCTGAAAGTGCGTGCAGGAGGTACCTCAGACGCGTTATTTACCATACTGCATGGTATCACGTCACGGAAGAATGTAATGTTCAAACGAAATGAAAATAAAATTCGCACAAAAAAATTGGGAATGAGAGGAGGTTGGCCTCCGACCGCCAATGCAAAGCGACCAACAAAGAAGACGGGGATATTACATATTATAACACAAAGATATGGAAAGGGAATGCATAACGGAACGCCAGAGGATAATATGAAATTATAAATACAGGGTTATTCATAAGTCCCTCCGGAACTTCCGAACTCGACTGCGCAACAACCAAGAAAGACAGGGCAGAAAGGAGCATATCAATAGGTA
>Ga0209628_10002709_pt1 | contig 12145 bp, 7 predicted proteins | sample TergutCu122P4_FD_187285 | JGI IMG/M metagenome (GOLD analysis project Ga0209628, IMG submission 187285) | Cubitermes ugandensis P4 segment gut microbial communities from Kakamega Forest, Kenya - Cu122 P4 (SPAdes) (version 2) | ecosystem: Host-associated > Arthropoda: Insects > Digestive system >...
GCGGTGATAACTGGCACCCGGGGGTAACGGGGATAACGGCAGCCCGCCTGATGGAATATTATGGTAAACCTGTAGTGCTTGTATCATATATGAGCGTCACGCCTGATATAAACGTCACGCCTGATATAAACGTCACGCCTGATAACGATGATTCTGAAAATAACGCCCAGACGCTATCCGGGCTTGATACAGGGAAGGGGAGCGGAAGAAGCCTGCCCGGTTTTGACCTTCACCGATCTCTCGCCAGGGTCGCGCGCTTGCTCGAAGCCTATGGCGGTCATGAGTTAGCCTGCGGGTTGACGATAAAAAAAGAGAACTTTACGGCTTTTAAGACGCTTATGGAGGAAATCGCCGGGGAGAGTCAAGGATCAGGCGATAAGGCTCTTGAGCAGGCGATGAGCGCCGATATCCTTGTCAGCCAGTCACAGCTCACATATGAAGCTATAAGCGAGCTGGGACTCCTGGCGCCTTACGGGCGGGAAAACGGGAAGCCCGCCTTTGTATTAACGGGCATGAAGTTTACTGACTATAAGCCTATAGGACAGGGAAGTAAACATTTCCGCCTGTTTTTCAAGGATTTGGTCTTAACCGCGTTCTCGCTTATGGACTTCGCCGAGTTTCCCGAGATAGGCGGGACATATGATTTATTGTTTGAGCCTGAGATAAACCAATGGCAGGGAAGAAACACTGTTCAATATATACTCAGGGATCTCAGAGTCAGCGATACGAGTGGCGGCGACGGGCGCGCGAGCATGGATTCGAGCGCGAACGCAGATTCCAACGCGAACGCAGGCTCGTTTCCGAACGCGGGCTCGGGCGCGAACACAGACTCGCTCCAGGACTTGGACTCAAGCGCGAGCCCGAACCCATACTCGAATGCGGGCTCGCTCCCGGACGCGGGCTCAAGTGCGGACGCAGACTCGCTCCCGGACGCGGGCTCGGGCGCGAACACAGACTCGCTCCCAGTCGCGGACTCGATCGCGAAACCAGACCAAAGCGCGGACTCTGACTCGCGCCCAAGCTCAGGCTGGGATCAATACAGGCAGGCCATTCTTGACGGGCGCTCTTTCCGCGAAAAACAAATCGAGGCTTTGGACGCGCTGGCCTCAGGCGCGAATACTATGCTGCTGATGGCTACCGGCAGGGGCAAGACCGCGGTTTTTCAGGCAGCCATCGCGTCGCTGGGAAAAAGTAAAATAAGTATCGTCATATATCCCTTACGCTCCTTGGCCCGCGATCAGCTCGGCAGGATGCGAAAAGCCCTTGAGCCCTTTGGACTCTCTGTATTCCTCGCGTGGGGAGGGCTTGACCATTGGGAAAAGAAAAGTTTTTTTAATGACCTGTATAACGGCAGGATACAGTTGGTTATCACGACGGCGGAGTTTCTTCAGGCTCACCTGACGAAGTTCACGGTGATCGCGGACAGGTTAGGCTTGTTTGTGGTGGATGAGGCCCATCATTTAAGCGACAAACACAGGCAGGCGTATAAAGACTTAAAAACCATATGGACCAGGCTTGGAAGCCCGCGGATACTCGCGACGACCGCTACCGCTGATGATGATTGCGCCCGGGTGATCAGAACCAATTTCCGGATCAGCCGGCTGGTGCTCGAGGATCATCGCAGGGAAAATTTGTCGGTCATCGACGCGAGGGGTGGGGACAAAGATCAAAAGCTCGCGTATTTGCTGAAGATCATAAAAGAAGACAGCAAGCTTATCATATACGTAAACAGCCGGGCTTTAACCGAAGAACTCGCCGAGGTATTGCGGGACAGCCTGCCATGGATGAGGGACTCAATCACGTATTATCACGGTGGCTTGTTATCTGAGGCGCGCGCGGAAAGGGAAAAAGCGTTTTTCGCGGGAGAAATCGCGGTGATGGTAAGCACGAGCGCTTTCGGCGAGGGCGCTGACATACCGGATATAAGGGGAGTCGCGCTTTATCATCTGTGTTTTTCTAAGGCTGAGTTTAATCAGTTGTCTGGCAGGGCGGGAAGGGACGGACTGGCAGCCAGTATACATCTGTTGTATAATAAAAGTGATCAGGATTTAAACAGATTATTGTTAAGCGAAGAGGCTCCCGACAGGGACGCTTTAGGCAGTTTTTATTTATTACTGAAAGAAGCGGCGGCGGTTTCAAATCCTATAAACTTCTCTGACGCGCGTTTAGCTGAGGACATGAAGCGCAGAGGTTACCCCGCTTTTTCGGAGACAAGCGCCGGATATTGTCTGGGAGTATTGGAGGAAATGGATCTGTTACTCAGAGAGCGGGACGGCGACAGCCGGGTAGTTCATTTCGCTCCGCCGCCGCCATCAAGACTGAATCTTAGCCAATCATCTCTTTTCATGGAAGGCCAGAGAAACAAGCAGTTGTTTGAAGATTATATGGATATGGCTTTTACGGAAGACTTGTCCGTATTGTTAGCGGGAATAAACCGTCCGATTCTGCCGGACGCGAGGGGGGAAGGATATGGCGATTGAGCGATTAATGGACGAGCTCCTGATTTATGAGTCACTGACCCAGGAGTACAGCTCGCTTCACTGGCTTAAGTCTAAATACCAGCAGCAAGGCGAAGCGGATATGATACAAATGGCCTTTGACTTCGCGTATAACGCGCATAAAACCCAGGCCAGAGTATCCGGGGAACCGTATATCACCCATAGCCTGGAAGTGGCTTGCATCCTGGCTGACATGGGCATGGACGCTACCGCCATACAAGCCGGGCTCCTGCATGACGTGGTAGAGGATACTGATATTACCGTTGAGCAGATCAGCGAGCGTTTCAATCCCGCGATCGCCGCGATCGTGGATGGGGTAACAAAGCTAAGCAAGCTTGAGACCCGCACGCGGGTTGAAAGGCAGGCGGAAAGCTTCCGGAAAATGTTTTTAGCTATGGCCAAGGATATTCGGGTAATCCTTATAAAGCTGGCTGACCGTTTGCATAATATGCGCACGCTCTCGGTCCTGCCGCCCGCCAAGCGCTATGAGATCGCGATGGAAACCATGGAAATCTATGCTCCTCTGGCTCACAGGCTTGGCATTTTCAGCATAAAAAATAAACTTGAGGATTTGGCTTTGCTGTATATTGATCCGGAGAAATATCAATATATCTCTGAGAGGATTGACGGTCTGAGAGAAAAAAGAGAATCCTATATGCTGGAAATAATCGCTACTATCAGAAAAAGATTGTCTGAAGCCGGCATACAGGCTGAGATCACGGGCAGAAACAAGCATTTTCACAGCATATATAGAAAGATGATTACTCAGGGCAAGGATATTGATGAGATTTATGACCTTACAGCCGTGAGGATTATTGTAAATACCGTGCTGGAATGCTACGCCGCGCTCGGGGTCATTCATGATATATGGAAGCCTATACCCGGGCGTTTTAAAGATTTTGTGGCCATGCCAAAAGAAAACATGTACCAATCCATTCATACTACGCTGATGGGAGAAAAAGGCGAGCCTTTCGAGATACAAATACGCACCGCTGAGATGCACAAGATCGCTGAGTATGGCATCGCCGCGCACTGGCGTTATAAAGAAGGCGTTGAGAAGAATTACGAGCAATATTTTGACTGGCTGCGCCAAAGCCTGGAATGGCAGTCGGAAGTGCAGGATAATGATGAGTACCTTGAGATGCTCAAGCTTGATATGTTTGAGGATATCGTATTCGCGTTCACGCCTAAGGGTGACGTCATCGAGATGCCATACAGCTCCACGGCTCTTGACTTCGCGTACCGGGTACATACAGGCATCGGGCACAGTTGCATCGGCTGTAAGGTAAATAACAGGATCGTCCCGCTGGATTATGAGCTTAGAAGCGGCGATATAGTCGAGATACTCACGTCAAAGAACTCAAGCGGGCCAAAGATGGATTGGCTCAACATAGTGCGCACGTCAAACGCCAAGGGTAAGATCCGGAACTGGCTAAACAAGGAACGCCGCGGCGAGTATATGGATAAAGGCAAGGAGATCCTGGATCAGCTCCTGCAAAAAATGGGTAAGGAAGCGCAGGCGCGCCTTAGCGATGAAGATGTCCTTAAAGTAGCCAAGAAGCTGTCTTGCCCTACTATGGATGATCTGCTTGTCTCTCTGGGTGACGGCAGTATTTCGACCGCCGCTCTCACAAACAGGCTAAAAGAGGAATATTTTAAAAACATCCTGCCAGCCCTCAGCGACGCGGAAATCGAGGCTAAGGCCAATGAAGAAGGGGCTTTGGCGGCGAAAAAGCAAGAAGAGACTACCGGGAGAGCGCCCGGCGGCGTTGTCATAGAAGGGATCGACAATGTGCTTACGCGCCTGTCCCATTGCTGTAACCCTCTCCCAGGCGATAATATCATCGGGTATGTCACCAGAGGCAAAGGCGTATCCATACACCGCTCCGATTGCTCCAACGCGAACCACTATCTGAAGAATGAGAAAGACCGGATAATGGATGTGTATTGGGGTCCAAGCCTGATAGGCTCCTTCATAGCTGAGCTCGAGATAGAGTCCAGGGACCGCAGGCTGCTCATCAGCGATATATTGGCCGCCGTGCACGATATACGTGTGCCGATGCATTCGATCAGCTCTCGGGGCGGGCGAAGCGGATACGCGCTGACCAAATTAAAAGTGGAAATAAAAAACACAGAGCATCTACAGTATGTGATAGAGCAGATACAGAAAGTGAAAAATGTCGTTTCCGTCCGCCGGGTAACTCCGGGAAGGGATATGTTATCCGCGGGATCAGCGCCTGGCGCGGGATTAAAGGTAATATCATGAAAGCGGTCATTCAGCGAATAAAATCCGCCTCAGTCGCGGTAAACGATGAGATAATCGGGCGCGCGGGGAAAGGTTTTCTGATACTTCTCGGCGTGGGAGAAGCCGATACATCTGTTGATTTAAATTTTACGCTCGAAAAAATCATCAACTTGCGCGTGTTTGAGGATGATCAGGGCAAGATGAATCTATCCATACTGGATATCGGGGGGGAAGTCCTGCTCGTGTCCCAGTTCACGCTTTACGCTGATACAAGCCGCGGGCGCAGGCCGAGTTTTACTTCCGCCGCGAAGCCTGAAAAAGCGCGGGCTCTGTATGAAGATTTCGCGGAGGCGCTGAGAAGCCGCGGCGTACATACGGAGACAGGCGCGTTTGGCGCCCATATGGATGTAGCGTTAGTCAATGACGGTCCTGTCACCATCATGCTGGACAGCGGGAGTGGTGACAGATAGAACCTTTACGCTTCGTTTCAAATCACGCCGGAGACGCCAGCGTGATAGCCGATTTGCTCAGGGAATACGGCTTTATCCCCGCCGATAGCGAGGGCGTCGCTTCCCTGCGCGTGACGTGGGAACCTTCATTTGAATCTCTGCTTGTCGAATGGTTATCGGACGGTTTTACGCTGTCCAGGCGCGAAAAGGTCACTGTCGCCCCCTTTGAGGAAGGTGAAGAAAGCAGGCGCCGAAGGAAACTACGCCTCGCTATACATAATATGTTCGCGGGTAAGCCTGAAGCCTTGTCCCGATACGGTCAGACTCTCAGCCCCTGGGGAACGCTGACTGGGGTCAGACCCGGAAAGATAGCGCGGCGCTTTATCGACCAGGGCTTTAGCGACAACGAAATCGCGGCTTTATTTCAAGATGAGTTTGGGCTTGAGGAAAGCCGGGCGTGGCTGTTGCTGCGGGTATGCCACAACCAGGCGCCTTTTCTGCCGGGATCGCCGGGTGGCGGAAAGCGGATATGCCTGTATCTGAGCTATCCTTTTTGCCCGAGCCGCTGTGAATATTGCTCATTTCCGGGTTATGAGGCGGCCCGCTGGCGCAAGTGGCTGGAGCCTTGTCACAAAGCGATGATCAATGAGATCCGCTCAGTCGGGCAAGCGGCGACTTCTATGGGATTTGAGATCGGTACCGCGTATTTTGGCGGCGGCACTCCAACCTGCATGCCACCTGAGAGCATGGATCATATCCTGAGCGCTATCAGGCAATCCTTCAATGTAGCTCCGGGCGCGGAGTGGACAGTTGAAGGAGGGCGTCCCGAGACACTCACCGGCGATATGCTGGATGTACTGACATCACACCCGATAAACCGCGTATGCGTCAATCCTCAAAGCATGAAGCAGATCAGCCTTGACAGGATAGGGCGCTCTCACAGCGCGTCTGATATTGAAGCGGCTTTCATCAGGATTCAGGACGCGCTATATAAGGCGAAACGCGATGATTGGCGCGTAAACTGTGACCTGATACTCGGCCTGCCCGGGGAATCGCTGGATGACGCGAAGGAAAGTCTGAGACAGACGATCGCGCTCAAACCTGACAATATAACCATACACGGCCTGGCTATAAAAAGAGGATCCGCGTATAAAGAAAATCAGGAGACTTTGCCTGACAAGCTCCTGGGGCAATCCATGATCAGCGAGAGCAGGATCATGATGTCACAGGCCGGCTATCTGCCGTATTATCTGTACAGGCAAAAAGACAGCCTGGCCGGCGGTGAGAATGTGGGATACGCGCTGCCGGGAGCGTTTTGCGTTTACAATATACTGATGATCGAGGAACGCCAAAGCATATTAGGTCTTGGAGTCGGCGCCGGCAGCAAATTTCTTCGACCCGGAAACTGGCTGCTTGATAATGTATACAACCCCAAAGACTTAATACAATATATCGAAAGAGTCGATGAATTAATAAAACGCAAAGTTGACAAGCTCGCGGAGCTTGTGTAGAATTACTCAAATCCAGACAAACTCAGCGTGAGCGGTTCTCCTCCGATATAATGAAGTCGCGTTAAAGGGATTAACGGGAAAGAAGGATTTATATGAAAGAGCAAAAAGGTTTGAGCAAACGAAGCTGCTATTGTGGAGATCTGACGGTCAACGATTTAGATAAAATCGTGACCTTAAACGGCTGGGTTCATCGCCGAAGGGATCACGGAGGCGTTATCTTTATCGACTTAAGGGACAGGGAAGGTCTGGTACAGGTCGTCATCGACCCCGCTATCGGGGCGGAGCTTTTTGATGTAGCGGGATCAGCGCGAAACGAGTTCGTTATGACTGTGACCGGCAAGGTAAGGCGCCGGCCGGAAGGCTCCGCGAATCCCGCTCTGAAGACAGGCGAGGTCGAGGTTTTAGCCTCTGACATTCGTATTTACAGCATGGCGAAAACGCCGCCTTTTTATATCGAGGATGATATCACGACAGATGAAAGCGTACGCCTGAAGCATCGTTACATGGATTTGCGACGTCCAAAGATGTATCACGCGATGGCTTTTCGCAGCCGCGTCAATCAGTTGGTACGCAATTTTCTTGTTTCCAGGGGTTTTCTGGAAGTGGAGACGCCTATTCTCATCAGCAGCACGCCTGAAGGCGCGAGAGACTTTTTGGTCCCCAGCCGCATGCATCCGGGCTCATTTTACGCCCTGCCTCAGTCGCCTCAGATATTTAAACAGATACTCATGGTTTCCGGGATTGACAAATACTTTCAAATCGCGCGCTGTTTCAGGGATGAGGACCTGAGAGCGGACAGGCAGCTTGAGTTTACGCAGATTGATATTGAGATGTCCTTCGCTGATCAGGCTGATGTCATAGAGCTTATCGAGAGCATGATGACTGTCATTTTCAAGGAAGCCCTCGGCGTCTCGCTGTCTACGCCTTTCAGGCGCCTGACCTGGCAGGAAGCCATGGAACGCTACGGATCAGACAAGCCGGACACAAGGTTTGATATGGAGCTTATAGAAGTCGGTGACCTCTTCGAGCGCACGGAGTTTCCCGCTTTCAAGTCTGTACTGGAAAAGGGCGGACGGGTAAAAGGAATTAACGCGAAAGGTCAGGCGGGCTTCTCCCGCAAGGAGATCGACGATCTGACAAGGTACGCGATGATATACGGGGCGAAAGGCCTGGCGTATATCAGTATCAGCGAGGACGGAACATATAAGTCAACTCTGAATAAATTCATGAGCGATGAGCTGGCCGCTGAGATCGTGGCGCGGATGGGCGGAGAACCCGGCGATATTTTGTTCTTCATCGCGGACGAGTTTGAAGTGATGGCTACCGCTCTCGGGCAACTGCGCCTTAAGCTTGGGGATACGCTCGGCCTTATTGATAAGGATAAGTGGAACTTCCTTTGGGTGCTTGAATTCCCGCAGTTTGAGTATTCGGCTGAGGAAAAGCGTTATATGGCTATGCACCATCCGTTTACTTCGCCAATGGACTCTGATATGGAGATGCTGGAAAGCGAGCCCGGAAAGATGCGCGCCAAGGCTCACGACCTGGTGCTCAATGGCAACGAGGTCGCGGGCGGAAGCATACGTATACATGACGGATCTTATCAGGAACGTATGTTCGCCGCGCTGGGCCTGACAAAGGAAGAGACCCAGGGGAGATTTGGTTATCTGCTTGAAGCCTTTGGTTACGGCGTTCCTCCCCACGGTGGCATAGCGGTGGGATATGACCGGCTGATAATGCTTATGCTCAAGCGTGAGTCCATACGGGAAGTCATCGCGTTTCCTAAAAACGCGAGCGGCATAGACCTTATGAGCAACGCGCCTTCAGTGGTCGACAAAAAACAGCTTGATGAGTTAAGCATTCAGGTTAAAATCGAGGAAAAAGCGAAGGAAGCGTAAGCGAGCGTAAGCGAGCGATTCATGAAGTCGCGTTAATAGTAGGGCGTAATGACTAAAAGTCACCATCCTTGCGGTCTTTTTTCCGCGATACCGCGTTGCTCTTCGGTTTAATGCCACAACGGGCATTCGCCCTCATCGCGCCTTGTCTCGCGAAAAAAATCCACGCAATGATTAGCGCCTTTTAGTCATTACGACCTACTAGCGACTCTGAACTGTAGCCTGCGTAGTAGCTCAGAAACTGAATTTTTTGGTTTTCTCTTGAATTGGTGTTGAAAAAGTGATAAAATAGTATCAAAGGTAAACATTTGTTGCCTTCCCTGCGATGACCGTGACCGTGCCTTCCGTGTTTTGAGCCAACACATTTTGATAGGGACCTCAATCTCCGTCTGACAGCTTGCATGCCCGCTACGCGCGGGAGCGATAAGTCAGCGGGAAGGGCCCACCTGCGAGAGCAGGTTCAAAACAAAGGCCTCCACGACATTGTGGGGTTTTTTATCGCCTTTTTTCGTGAATTTCAGGCGTTACGCTCTGCTAAGAACCTGTGGATTTATAACGGGACAGACCAAAGCGCCATACCGCGTAAGCCGGTATCAGAAAAAACAGGCTCGCGACAGGCAAAAGCATGTAAAGCTTGCTTTGACGCTCTCCTAAAATGTACAGTAGCGGATAATATTGAAACAAGGCCAAAGGCACTACATATGTGAGAAAGCGAAGTATATTCTCGCCATAGATTGAGTAAGGATAGGCGCCAAACTCCCGTCCGCCGTCTGTCAGTATATTCATAAACTCTATGCCTTCGATCGTAAAGAACGCGACGCCCGCGTACGCGATAAATAGCCCGAAAAAAACCAAAAAGCCGCATGACACCATGAGCCCTAATGTCAGGATCTTGTCCGGAGTCCACAATACGCCGCTTCTTGGGATAGCGTAACAAAAAACCATGATAGCTTGCGCGAAACGACCAAGGCGGTGAAACTCTACCTTCCCCGCCGCTACCTGAAAGATAAGGCTTCTGGGACGGGTCAAGGCCCTGTCAAACTCGCCGTTTGATATCATCTGAGGAAACGTATCGAAGCCCCGGAAGAAGCACTCGGCGAGCGAAAAGGCCATCAACACTGTAGCGCAGCAGAGGAGGACCTGCTCGAGGGTGAAGCCCGCGACATTATGGAATCTGCTCATCATGAAAAATAAGCCGAGCAAAACTGTAAAAGACATCAGAAACTGCGCGAAAATGAGAAAGAAAAACGAAAGCTTATACTGCATCTGGCTTTTTAAGTGTATCGAGACATACTTAAAGTACAGCATTAACTCTTTTCAGCCTCCTTGAGTTATGACTTTGCGCAGGGCTTTACTCATCCATAATCTGCCCGCGATGATCAAGGCTGTAAGCCAAAAAAGTTGAAACAGTATGACCTTAGCCGCGTTCACGCCGTAAATATTGCCGGAGTATATCCTTAGGGGAGCGTTTTGCATGGCGGCGAAGGGAAGGACTTCCGCGACAGCCCTGAGCCTGTCGGGAAAAAACGGTAAGGGTATGGTAGCGCCCGCCATAAAATCCATTAAGACAGCGCTCATCAGCCGCACGCCTCCGGCGTTTATGATATAAAACGCCGAGATGTAAACAAGCATCTGGAAGGCGATCACTACGCATGAGGCGAGCGCGGCGGACATTATAAAAAGCGCGAGTTGACCGGGTTCCGGCGCTACCAGTTTATATGGCGGTGGCAGGAGGAAAGCGAATAAAAGTATTGGCGCAGAGCGGAGCAGAGCTTTTGACAGCCTGCTCGCGATACATTGGCAGTACCATTTGCCGTACATATCGATCGGTCTGGTTAAGTCATAGGCGATCTGACCAGTCGTGATAGCCGCGAATATATCATATTCATAAAACCAGGTCATATAAAGGGTTAAAAACGCTTGCTGTATCCAGACATAGGCCACTACGTGGGATATGTCCATGGGATAGGCGGAAGGGTTTGCCTTGTAAAACGCCAGGTGCATGCTGATAAACATAAAGCCAAAGGCGTATTGTGTCGTCATTCCGGCTATAGCCGCGGCCCTGTATTGAAGTCCATGAATAAAACGCGTTTTTATGAGGGACGCGTATACTGTCATATATTGAACTCCTTGTATAAGCCAGCCGCCATCTCCTCGGCCGTGATCCCGCTTACTGAGATATCCTGTATATTGGTATTGGCTGAACAGGAGGATCCGGACAAATAGCTTATCGCGTCCGCTACCGGAAACTTCCGCGCGTCAAAGCGTAAGGATAAACGCCCTTCCCTGCTGTCAAGGACAAGCCATTCGGGATGGGGCATGGGCGCGGGCCCGCTATACTCTATAGTTAAAGTTTTGAACCCGGATATGCGCGCCTTGAGCTCCCGCATATTGCTGTCGAGCAATATATGGCCTTTACCGATGAGTATAATCCTCTCGGTGAGCGCCTCTATATCCTGCATGTCATGAGTGGTAAGTATGACTGTTGTCTTTTTTTCCGCGTTGAGCCTTTTGATAAACTGACGCGCGGCGATCTTTGAGATCGCGTCAAGGCCTATTGTAGGCTCATCGAGAAAGAGAATCTTAGGATCATGAAGCAAAGACGCGGCTATCTCGCAGCGCATGCGTTGTCCCAGACTAAGGCTGCGGGCCGGCGTTTTTAGAAGCTCCGACAGATCGAGCAAATCTGTCAGCTCGCTGAGATTTCTTTTATAGTTTTCTAAGGGAACCTTATAGATGCTTTTTATAAGCTCAAGGCTGTCTATGACAGGGACATCCCACCAGAGCTGGCTGCGCTGCCCGAAAACCACGCCTATCTCGCGCGCGTGATCGACCCGTTCTTTCCATGGCACGCGCCCGTTGATTTCGCATAGGCCAGAGTCGGGAGTCAGCACGCCGCACATGATCTTTATAGTCGTGCTTTTTCCGGCGCCGTTTGGCCCAATATAGCCGACCATCTCGCCGTTGCCGACAGTGAAGCTGACGTCGCTCAAAGCGTATACAGTCTGCGTTTCGCGCGAAAACAAGGCTTTCACAGCTTGTGAAAGCCCCGGGTTTCGTTTAGCGACTTTAAACGTTTTGTTGATACCAGTCAGACGAATCATTTATTACCGCGACCTCCTACCATTCGTCGCGTCAGGCGTTCGCTTTTTTGAAATCGAGAAAACTCTTATACTGCGCTTTGAGCACCTCGGGCACGTTGAGCTCATAAGGGCAATGAGCCAGGCAATGGCCGCATTCTACACACTCGTTAATTCGCTCCATCTGCCTTGCCCAGTCATCGCTCAGGTAGCGCTCTATCCTGCTGCGGCCCAGCATATAAGACAGTCTGGCGGCCATAGGTATAGGTATATCAGCCGGACATGGCAGGCAGTATCCGCAGCCGCGGCAAAAGGAGCCGGCAAGCTCAGCTTTGGTTTTTTCAATATCCGCGAGGAGCGCCGCGTCAAGCGGAGGAGGATTTTTCTCATACCCTATGAACTCGTCAAGTTCCCATTCATGCTGTATGCCCCAGATTGGAATCGCCTCTGTCTTATGGTATAAGGCGGCG
>Ga0209628_10002710_pt1 | contig 12144 bp, 12 predicted proteins | sample TergutCu122P4_FD_187285 | JGI IMG/M metagenome (GOLD analysis project Ga0209628, IMG submission 187285) | Cubitermes ugandensis P4 segment gut microbial communities from Kakamega Forest, Kenya - Cu122 P4 (SPAdes) (version 2) | ecosystem: Host-associated > Arthropoda: Insects > Digestive system...
GGGCTAAGTCGTAACAAGGTAGCCGTACCGGAAGGTGTGGCTGGAATACCTCCTTTCTGGAGCAACTCGTTCAACTTGATACTGTTTGCTACATTAATTCATTCCTCTTTATATACAAAAAAGGCTTCAAAAAAAAAGAAGCCTTTTTTGATTTAAAATAATATCATGAATGAATTTATTATGGAAAAACTTTTAACAAACCCCGGTATTTTTCCCTCAAAGGAAGTATTAAGTCAAATTCTTGGCAATGTTTACAGTGTATTTGAAGAGTTTGAAATAATACTCACAAAAGAAACTTACTCCTTAACATTTACTTGGCATTACTACAAAGATAGCAAAGCGTGGCTGAGTAAGGTGGCTCATAAAAAAAAGACTGTTTTTTGGTTATCCGTTTGGGATGGATTTTTCCAAACAAGTTTTTACTTTTTAGAAAGACATTTGGAAGGCATAGCCGCATTGCAAATTGACGAAAACAGTTTTACCTTGAAAAAAGAGTGGGGAAAAATGATTCCGGTTATTTTTAAAATCAACAACCAGAATCAATTTCCCGATTTTTTGAAAATGGTAGAGTTTAAGAAGAAAACAAAGTAAAAAGTGAATTATTTTGCACTTTGTGTGTTTTATTCGAATAAAAAACTATTTTTGCACTTCAAAAGAGCATTATTATGCACTATTCTAATAGTTATAAAAAAATAACCGAACGCCGCTCATTACTTGGAATTACCCAACAAGATTTGGCGGATATTTCAGGCGTGGGGCTGCGAACCATTAAAGAAATTGAAACCAATAAAGGAAATCCCGCGGTCAACACCTTGTCAAAAATTTTGGATGCATTGGGTATGGAATTAGATATTAATATAAAACGCACAGTTGAATAATGAGAGCCGTAAAAGTTTTTTCACACAATATATTAACAGGAATTTTGACGGAAAACAATGATGGTTCATTCACATTTCATTACGAAGATAATTATTATAAAAATCCCGAATATTCGTCCATCAGCCTCACATTGCCTAAAACACAACAAAAATTTCATTCAAATACGCTTTTCCCATTTTTTTTCAATATATTGTCGGAAGGTGTAAACAAGCAGATTCAATCTCGGATATTCAAGACTGATGAAGAAGATAGTTTTGGACTTTTAATGGCTTTGGAAAAAAACGATATTATTGGCGCAGTTACTATTGAAAAAATAGAAGTATGATGCAAATAACAAACATCCAAAACTGTCCGGGAACACTTGCTGTCGGCTATAATACCTACAGCCCGACAGCGTTACGGCGCATGTTTGATAATAAAAAAGTAAGCCACTTGCTTGATTTTTCGAATGATAATGAAAGCCGCACATTAATTGATGAGAACATCGGACGTATCTCTATTTCGGGTGTTCAGGAAAAAATGTCGGCAGTTGTGGAAAAAAGAAAAATTATTCTTACGCCCGAAGGAGTTCAGGGACGTTACATCCTCAAACCTGCTCCTGATGATAAACGTCTGAACAACAGAAAACAAATGCCGGCAAATGAGCATTTAACGATGCAAATTGCCCGTCAGGTTTACGGAATTGCAACTGCCGAAAACGCTTTGATTTTCTTTCAAAACGGCGAACCTGCATATATTACCAAACGTTTTGATATAAAAAATGATAACACGAAAATAAAACAGGAAGATTTTGCATCATTGTCACAAAAAACAAGCGAAACGCACGGAAAATATTTTAAATATACAGGAAGTTATGCCGATTTAGGTATCATGTTGCAAAAATATGTGGCAGCATGGAAAGTGGAAGTAGGAAAATTTTTCCGTTTAATTCTTTTTAACTACCTGTTTGGAAACGGGGATGCCCATTTGAAAAATTTCTCGTTGCAACAAACTGAAAATGGCGATTATTTGCTAACTCCTGCCTACGATTTGCTCAATACTTCCTTACATATTCATGATGAAAATTTTGCTTTGGAGGGCGGTTTGTTTGGAAAAGAGTTTTATTCGGAAATCTACCAACAAACCGGAAATCCCTGTCAGGATGATTTTATTAATTTCGGCAGAATGATAAATGTTCCTGATATTCAAATAGAAAAAATAATGACCGATTTTCTTACCTTTCAACCTTTGGTTTGTGAATTAACGGAGCGTTCTTTTTTGAATGAAAAAATAAAAAGAATGTATATTCACCGTTATGAGGAGAGGTTGGCGCGGTTACGGCGGAGCTGGGTAGAAAATTCAGTTTTAGAAAATCTAAAAAAATAATCTAATTCCAATTTTATGATCACCACCTCCGTAAAAAACCACTCCCCCCACCTTCTCCCCGTCATGGAGGAATTCTATTCCCTTCAAGGCGAAGGAATTCACACAGGAAAACCAGCTTACTTTCTGCGCATTGGCGGGTGCGAGGTGGGCTGCTGTTTCTGCGATGTAAAAGAATCGTGGAATGCCGGCAAACATACACTTACTCCTGTGGATGAAATTGTGCAACGAATTTTGGAAAATCCGGCAAAAGCCGTAGTGGTTACCGGCGGCGAACCCATGTTATATAATTTAGACTATTTGTGTAAAACATTAAAAAACAATAGTATAAAACTATTTTTAGAAACCTCTGGCTCTGAACCTATTTCCGGAAATTGGGATTGGATTTGCGTTTCGCCCAAAAGAAACCACCTGCCCCAACAAAGTGTTCTTCAACAAGCATCCGAATTAAAAGTTGTTATTTGTAATGAGTCTGATTTTGTCTGGGCGGAAGAAAATGCAAAATATGTAAATCAAGATTGCCATCTCCTTCTTCAGCCGGAATGGAACAGCCGGGAACTCATGATGCCCAAAATTGTGGACTATATCTTGCAACATCCGAAATGGCGCATTTCGTTGCAAAGCCATAAATATATGGATATTTCATAAATAATTTGTTTTTTTGAAAAAGAACAAAAATTCATAAAAGAAAAAACATATTTTTGTCCAAATTTTGTACTCGACTACCTATTTTGGACAAAAATATTATAAAACAATGATAAACAGAATATTAAAAGATAAAGTTTTTGAGTTAAAAAAATATTATCGCGTAATAACTATTACCGGACCTCGTCAATCCGGAAAAACTACACTTTGTCGTCATTTTTTTCCCGATCTGCCGTATGTGAATTTTGAAGATATCCCTACTCGAATGGAAGCAATGAGCGACCCTAAACAATTTATTCAGCGTTTTCCACAAGGAGTTATCATCGACGAGGCGCACAATTATCCCGATATATTTTCAACAATTCAGGTAGAAGTAGATGAGGATATTTTTCAAAAAAAAAACGAAAGATTTTTTATTTTAACCGGTAGCAGCAATTTTTCTCTTTTGGAAAAAATAACTCAATCTATGGTTGGTAGAACTGCAATTTTAACACTTTTACCTTTGTCTGTTAAAGAATTAGGTGAACTTGCAAATGATGTTTCAACGGATACTTTAATATTACGTGGCGGTTATCCGGCTGTATGGGCAAAATCTATTCCGCATGAAATATTATACAGCGATTATTATTCTTCTTATGTGGAACGAGATGCACGACAAGTTGTTAATTTAAAAGAAATTATGGAGTTTCATCGTTTTGTGCGTTTATGTGCAGGCAGAGTAGGCTCAGAATTTAATGCTTCTGCATTATCAAACGAGGTGGGGGTAACTACAAAAACGATTAAAAATTGGCTCAATGTTTTAGGTGCATCTTACATCATTTATCTATTACCGCCCTATTATGAAAATATAGGAAGAAGATTGACCAAAACGCCTAAAATTTATTTTTATGACACGGGTTTAGCAGCATTTTTGCTGGGCATTTCAAATGAAAATCATTTACAAACACACCCTTTGCGTGGTGCATTATACGAAAATCTAGTGATCAATGAAATGTTGAAAGAACGTTATAATAAAGGTAAAGACAACAATTTTTTCTTCTATCGCGATAAATCGCAAAGAGAAATTGATATTATCCAATGGAATGGTATTCATTTGAGTGCCTTTGAGATAAAATCGGGAATATCATTTAGAACAGATTTTTTTAAAAATATTGATTATCTAAAAACAGTTTTAAAAGACAAAATAAATCGTTCAGCTGTCATTTATGACGGTAATACCGAACAAGACCAGCGGGAAAGAGGCATATATAATTTTAGAAATTTTTGTTTAAATTGTTAAAATGCTATTTATCAAAAAATTAAATATTTTTCACACCACAATATTTATAATTTTTTTCGGCACAACGATCACCTTTTTCACCGGTTTATCTTCTATCCATTTTTTTGCTTCTTCAAATTGTAGAATTTCTGCCTCAATTTCTACTGAGGGTTTATCTATCGGAAATTCTTTAAAAAACCTTGTTTTACCATTAAAAGAAACAGGATAATTAAATGTGTTTTCTATTAAATATTCCGGATTAAAATTTGGAAAGCTTGCGGAAACCATAGAGTTCTCGTTGCCCAACAGATGCCACAACTCTTCGCAAATATGGGGTGCATAAGCGGAAAGTAAAACCGTAAGTGGTTCTAAAATCTTACGTTTATTGCATTTTAAATCAGAGAGTTCATTTACGCAAATCATAAAAGCACTCACGGCGGTGTTAAACGAAAACCGCTCATTATCGCTTTCAATTTTTTGGATGGTGCGGTGTAAAATTTTGTATTCTACGAAGGTTGGTTCAGCATCATTTATGTTCCATTGGTTATTGGCATCGTGGAAAAGTCGCCAAAATTTACGAATAAACCGCGAAACACCCTCAATGCCATTGGTATCCCAAGGTTTTGCCAACTCAATCGGTCCCAAGAACATCTCATACATTCGTAGCGTGTCTGCCCCATATTTTTCTATTAAATCATCCGGATTCTGTACATTATACTTAGATTTCGACATTTTTTCCACCTCCCATCCGCAAATATATTTTCCGTTTTCCAAGATAAATTCTGCGGTGGAAAACTCAGGCTGCCACTGTTTAAATGTATCCATATTCAACACATCATTTTGTACCATATTAATATCCACATGAATGGGTGTAACCTCATAAGTGTCTTTTAATCCGTAAGATACAAACTTGTTGGTACCATTAATACGATACACAAAATTTGACCGGCCCTGAATCATTCCTTGATTTATCAATTTTTTAAAAGGTTCCTCTTTACACACCAAACCGATGTCGTACAAAAATTTATTCCAAAAGCGGGCGTAAATCAGGTGTCCCGTAGCGTGTTCGGAACCACCTACATACAGATCTACCTGCTGCCAATATTCGTTTGCCTCTTTCGAAAGAAACTCCTCATGATTATGAGGATCCATATATCTCAAATAATATCCGCTTGATCCGGCAAAACCGGGCATGGTGCTGCATTCCAACTTATATCCCTCTTTCGTTTGCCAATTTTTTGCCCGCGCCAGCGGCGGTTCGCCGGTTTCTGTCGGCAAATATTTATCCACTTCGGGAAGCAACAGCGGCAACTCCTCTTCCGGTAACATATAAGGAATATCATTTTTAAAATATACCGGAAATGGCTCTCCCCAGTAACGCTGGCGGCTAAAAATGGCATCTCTTAGACGATAATTAACAGTTCCATAGCCGATTTTCATCTCCTTAACTTTTTCAATTACTGCTTTAGCACCATCCCCCGCACTCAATCCGGTAATAAAACCGGAATTCACACACGTTCCCTCTTTGGCTTCAAAGGCTTCTTTGGAAATATCGCTGCCGCTGATTACTTCTTTGATAGTCAAATTAAAATGTTTGGCAAAAGCATAATCTCTGCAGTCGTGGGCAGGCACTGCCATGATGGCGCCGGTACCGTAGCCCGCCAACACATACTCAGCCACATACACCGGAATCTTTTCGTTTGTAAACGGATTAACGGCGTAAGCACCTGTAAATACGCCGGATACTTTTTTCACATCGCCGGCACGCTCCACTTCAGAACGGTTTTTTGCCTTAAATACGTATTCATCTACCTCCGTTTTTTGTTCCGGAGTTGTAATTTTTTCAATCAACTCATGTTCAGGACAAAGCACCATAAAAGTAGCACCGAAAATGGTATCGGGGCGGGTGGTAAAGATGCCGATGGTTTCATATAAACTACCCCGCCTTTCGGGCACCCCTTCAAAATTTGAAGGGGATAGGGCCGCACCGTTTTGAACCCTTGAACTTTTAAACTTTTGAACCTTAAATTCTATATAGGCTCCTTCGCTTTTTCCAATCCAGTTTTTTTGAATCTCTTTTAGCGATTCGCTCCAATCAATAGTGTTGAGTCCTTGCAGCAGACGTTCTGCGTAGGCAGAGATGCGTAAAATCCATTGTTTCATTAATTTGCGCTCAACAGAATGTCCTCCGCGCACAGAAAATCCATTTACCACCTCGTCGTTGGCAAGAACAGTACCGAGTTTTGGGCACCAGTTAACCCAGGTATCTGCCAGATAAGCCAGTCTGTAATTCAACAAAGTAGTTTGTTTTTCTTCTTCGGTTTTAGCATTCCACTCCTCTGCGGTAAACGAAAGTTTTTGGGTGGCAGCAGGACGAATGTGCGCAGTGCCTTCCAGAGCGAATACTTCTTCCAACTCGGAAATGGGGCGTGCCTGCTGCACATCTTGACAATAGTAATGATTAAACAGTTGAATAAAAGCCCATTGTGTCCACTTATAATATTGGGGGTCTGAGGTACGAAACTCACGGCTCCAGTCGTAAGAAAACCCTATTTTATCCATCTGTTCGCGGTAGCGTTCTATGTTTTGAGCCGTTGTAAGGGCGGGGTGTTGTCCGGTTTGGATGGCGTACTGTTCTGCCGGTAGTCCGAATGCGTCGTAGCCCATGGGATGCAATACATTGAATCCTTTTTGCCGCTTGTAGCGCGCATAGATATCTGAAGCTATGTAGCCGAGAGGATGCCCCACATGCAACCCCGCACCGGAAGGATACGGAAACATATCCAATACGTAATATTTTGGTTTTGAGTGGTCTATATCCGTTTTATACACATTTTTCTTGCGCCAAAATTGCTGCCACTTTTCTTCAACTTCTTTAAAATTGTACTCCATTTTTATAAATATTAATGAAGCGGCAAAATTAAACTAATTACTAAAATGTTTTCATGTTTTTTATAGGGTTCATTTGTTGTGTTACCATCAAATCAAACCGATGTGATCTCGCAGCTCCTTCGCCTATATTAATGAGGACTGTTTCCCCGTTTTTAATACAACTTTTCTCCAAAGCTTTATAAAAGCCTAATAAACAAACAATAGAAGCGGGGCCTAAAACAATATTTTTCTCTTTATAAATTTTTATAGCCAAATCAAGAACATCACTTTCTAACACTCTAACGAAACCCCCTTGACTCTTTTTTACAATAGGTGCAACGACAGGAAACATACCGGGGTTTCCTGTGGACAAAATAGAAATGGATGTTTGCGGATTGTCAATAACCGGATAATTATTTTCCCATCCGTTCGGAAAATTTTCTTTGGTTGCTTTTTCCCATCCTTGAACCATTGGGTCGCAGGTATCTTGTTGCACCAAAATCATACGGGGTAGTTTGACTTTAGGCTCCAGATGTTCAATTTCACGCACCCCTTTATCAATAGCAATGGGTCCTGTGCCTCCGCTCACGGCTTGAATGTACAGATTGGGTATTTTTCCTAATTGACGTAAAAATTCAAAAACCATTGTTTTTTTTGCTTCTACCCGAATGGGGTCAATATTTCCTGTTGAGATCAACACATTATGTTGAAGATGAAACTCAGCGGCCACTTTTTTGGCAAAAGCATAATCTCCATTAACCACACGCACGTCTTGATTGTACGAAAGCATCTCATTTACAGAATCTTGCGATACACAATAAGGTACAAAAACGGAAAGTGTTACCCCAGCCAAAGCCAAATATTTACTATAAGCAGTTGCGGTATTTCCGGTAGAGGCAATTGCATATTTTTTAATGCCTTGTTCTTTAAATATCGACGCTGCCAACGACGCTGCCACATCTTTAAATGTATTTGTGCCTCCATTTAAATCATTGCGATATACAAAAACATCGCAAGCAATGCCATATTTTTTTTGGGCATAATTAACCAGAAAATCCCACTTTTCCATAGGGATAGCCCCCTCTTTGCAAGAAATTATATTTTCTTGATTCATAAGGGGTAAAAAATCGAAATAGTGCCAAAAATTTTCAGGTTTTTTTGATAATAAAGTATTTAACTGAGAGTAATCGCTGTTATACCAAATTTCAGAATGTTTACTTTTACACTTTACACATTCTTGATCTGCTTGAAACCAGTCAGCAAAATTTTCCGTAACATAACCACAATTAGTACATTTCAAGTAATATTTCTTCATTATTTCAAATCTTATCTATGATTAAACCAATCATTTTTCGGATTTCCTCCAAAATAATCTTCAGGTTCGTGAATATCAAAATTATAGATTGGACTTTTACGCTGAGTAACTTTTATTTGCCAGAAAGGGTCATGAACTTCTCCCCGTTTATCGGAGTGAAGAAGTTCGTAATCATTGGAAACCAAATCGGTATTATAAAAAATAAATTTTACATTAGACTGATCTACACAATAATAGTAATGCCAAATTTCATAAGGATAAGCATGAGCATCGTACGGAGACTCAAAAATGCTATTAGGCGGGCCATATTGTAAATATACTCTTCCTCTGTCGGTTCTGTAGCCCTGCACTAATTTACACCCGAACTCTTTATTTACATAATTGACTTTTGCCAAATAATCTAACCATGCTTTTTCAGGATTTGCTGGGTCTCTTTTTAGCCAAAAAGCGTACAAAAATTTTTTTAAGATCTCAGAAGGAATTTTATTAAGTTTTGTAGTATAAAATTCTTTCTCTATGGGAGTAGAAATAGGATATAAGAACTTTACATACTCAACCAATTTTAGGGTATCTTGTATTTTATCAACAAAAGAATTTTCAACCCTTACAGAATTGATATCATCCAAACTTAACGTGAGGCGAGGGTTACTTCGTTGAAAAAAATAAGAATTGGTAGCCAACAACACAGAATCTTTGTTAAGAACCTCAACAATTAAATTATAATTTCCTGAAGGTAATTTAGCAATACCAATATCTCCCACCACCACATTGACAGGTTTTGCCCTCATGTGAGTAGTAAAACGCGCTTCAGGGTAAGGCATTAAGTTATTTTCAAAACAGGTTATATAACTTTTAACGATAATATTATCCTCTCCTGCTACGAGATTGGTATTGTAAATTTCACAGGAAAATGGAAGATTATACATAGATTCAGGGGCAAATCCATAGAATAATGGTTCCCGTGAAAAACCATACTTATCGAAAATATCTCCCTTTTGTCCTCTGCTAATATTTTTATAAAGCGAAATATCCGAGAGAGACACACTATCTTCCGGATAATGCAATACAACCATGTCTGTATAATAGATAGGTTTTAGGTCGGCGTAAATATCACACACGGAAAACCGCAACAAATACTCTCCATTGAGGAGTTTTAAATTTTGGATATCTCCAAAATTTGGCTTTGTTGATGCCATAGAATCAGTAAAAGATTCGCTTAATAAAATATAATCCAACTTATTTATCAGGGAATCACCCAAAAATGCCTGTACGGTAATATGCACTGCTGCCTGAAACTTGCCCTGTTCGTTCAACACATAGGTAACGGTTTTGCCGTTTATAAAAGAAAAAATTTCCAAATAAGGTTCATGTGCCAATGTGCAATAAGATTTATAGTCAATGAACACACTTAATTTTTGGGCAAAACTTATATTTAAAGTTATTAAAAAAAATATAGAAAAAACTAATTTTTTCATAAAATCTGAAATTAAAATCGTGCAAATATAAAATATTTTTTATCGCAATTTATTCTTTTTTATTTTTGCGGCTTCATAAAAAAGAGGAGTTATGTACAAATTAGTTTTAATTCGCCATGGACAAAGTACGTGGAATCAAGAAAATTTATTTACAGGATGGACCGATGTAGATTTAACCGAACGTGGTGTAAAAGAAGGAAAAGAAGCGGGAAAACGTTTGAAAGATGCCGGTTTTAATTTCCGGTATGCCTATACTTCTCTTTTAAAACGTGCAATTAAAACGTTGGATTTTGTGTTGGAAGAGATGGATTTAATGTGGATACCGGTAGAAAAATCATGGCGTTTAAATGAAAAACACTACGGAAACCTGCAAGGGATGAATAAAAAGGAGATGGTGGAAAAATTTGGAGAGGAGCAAGTATTGCTTTGGAGAAGAAGTTACGATGTTCGCCCGCCTGCTATTCCAGTTGACGACCCGCGTCATCCGGCGCACGACCCACGCTATCAGCACCTTAAAGAAGAAGGTGCGCAACCGGGGACAGAAGCCCTTATAGATACCGTAAAGCGCATTGTTCCTTTTTGGGAAAGTGACATTAAGAAAAAACTTAAAACTTACAAAGAAGTATTAGTAGTTGCGCACGGAAACAGTTTACGCAGTATTATCAAATATTTAAAAAATATTTCCGACGAAGCTATTGTAGATTTAAATATTCCTACAGGAATTGCTTATATTTTTGAATTTGATGAGTATTTTAATCTAATTAAAGATGAGTTTTTAGCTGATGAAGACACTTTAAAAGTCCTGATGCAAGAAGTGGCTAACCAGATTAAGAAGTAAAAAATATTTTTATTTCTTAATCTAACTTTTACTTTGTAATTTATTATTTGCTTCTACTACCTTGTTTTTCATAGATTCTTTAAATGCCGTTAATTTAGCATACAACCCCTCATCACTGCTTGCCAGGATTTGCGTTGCCAGGATGGCTGCATTACGCGAGCCGTTTAGAGCGACTGTTGCGACAGGAATTCCGGTCGGCATTTGCAAAATAGAGAGCAGCGAATCCCAGCCGTCTATAGAATTAGACGATTTTATGGGAACGCCAATCACGGGAATAGATGTATAAGCGGCTACCACTCCGGGCAAATGTGCTGCTCCGCCGGCGCCGGCAATAATAACTTTTATGCCCCGTTCTTTAGCTTTTTTAGCAAAATCGCCTACCAAATCAGGCGTACGGTGTGCAGACAAAGCGTTATACTCACAAGGAATACCCATTTCTTCAAAAAATTTTACGGCATCTTCCATCGTCGGAAAATCGGAAACGCTTCCCATAATAATACTTACTAACGGTTTCATCATACAAATTATTTATTTTTTTTAAAGAGTGCAAAATTAAATAAAAAATCAAAAATTTTATCATTCCACCGTATTGTTGTGAAAGATTGTGTTTATTTGCAAATTAAATATTATTACAAATGAAGTTTTTGAAAACGCTCCTGCTTTGTATATGTTTTTGTTCTCCTTTTTTAGTCTATCCCCAAGAACAAAAAGATGCTACTATCAAACAAGTACCATCAAAAGAAACAGTAGAAATTTTTAGAGATAGATTAATTGTAGATGTTTATCATTCATTTTGGATGCATGTTCCCGGTTCGGTTACCCCAAAATTCAATCCCGGATTCAATGTGGCTGTTTTATGGGACTTTAAGGCAACTCCCAAAAGTCCATTCTCTTTTGGCCTTGGAATAGGATGTACGTATTATACACAGTTCTCTAATGCTCAATTGAGATACAATAATGAAACCACTATTAACAAATATTATCTGCTTCCGGAACGGATTATGCAAAAAGACAGTATGAAATTAAACAGGCTCACTTATATTAATTGCAACATTCCGTTAGAGTTTAGATACCGCCATAAAAACGGATTCAAATTTACTGTCGGTGTGCGCCTTGGATTAGTTGCAGAAATTTCGCAACGTTATAAAGGAAACAACCTCGAAGGAACCGGTGCATCGGAAAATTATAAATATTTTTTAAAAGCAGGTCGCCAAAATGTAAATTTTGATGTTTATATGCGTTGCGGTTGGAAGTTTGTTGCTATTTACTATTCTTATCAGGTAAATAAACTTTTTGATGCAAACAAGGGGCCCTCTATAAATCCTATGAGCCTGGGGATTTCCCTGTCGCTGTTTTGAGCGGGTGTATATCGTTTATTAAATAACTATTGGGCACTCCTAATAATTAATACACTGATATTCAAAAATATATTCTTTGTAAACACCGAAGGTGTTTAATGTTGATAACCCCGTGCAAACCGCCGAAGGCGGTGCAGCTCGGG
>Ga0209628_10002711_pt1 | contig 12144 bp, 8 predicted proteins | sample TergutCu122P4_FD_187285 | JGI IMG/M metagenome (GOLD analysis project Ga0209628, IMG submission 187285) | Cubitermes ugandensis P4 segment gut microbial communities from Kakamega Forest, Kenya - Cu122 P4 (SPAdes) (version 2) | ecosystem: Host-associated > Arthropoda: Insects > Digestive system >...
AATCCCTGGTACTCACTTTCAGAGGCTGAGTCGACCTCAGGGCACATGGTTCTGTCAGGGGTACCACGGAAAAAATCCCCAGTGACACCACCGGGAATCTATACCGGGACCTCCCGACTAGTAGCACAGTGCCTTAACCACTACGCTACCCCAGGCCAGAATAATACAGTAGCAGCATTTAAGTTTTTTTCTAGAGTAATGCCGTCTTGTGATAGCTGTCCTGACTTTGGTGACATTCAAGTATTCCTGAATTGCGTTACGTATTTGCTGAAAGATTTAAAATAACGAAAAATTCGCTTTTATTTTAATGGGATGCCTCGCGTCGGGACGTATGTCCGTGGGAAATAGATGAGATCACAGGTTAAGGATGTGACCCCTACGGTTATAGACGGTAGTTAGGACAGGTGAGATGATGCGACTAACTTTTACATAGCTCCTTTTTCTGTGCAAACGAAAGAAAATAAGGGAACACCTTAAAAATTCCCCACCTTCGGTCCTTATTGGTGTTCACCTAGGACTTGCAGCAACTGTTCTCAAACAGTTTTCACGATGGCTGTCTTAGCATATTTTCATGGGCAGAGCATATTCCAGGGAATTTGCAGAACAAAACAGTCTAATAATTAGACCTTTTATGAATTATGTAACAAAACAACAAAATCATTTAACAAACCAACCAAAAAACCAAACATCTGTTTAAAATTCTTCTGAATTAATATACATGGTTATTAAACACGCCTTTTCGTGATAAGTTTTCACACTATTTGATTGAATAAAAAGTTCCCGATACATGAGATGTTTATGCAGAATGTCATTGTACGTTACAACTATGCAGAACGTCATATAATGAGGTCCAACTCCAAGCTTTACAGCTTTCAGTCAAATCTGAAATTCAGTCTTACAACATAACGGGTTCGACGCGGAGTTTGACACGCGATTATACATAGCCTTATATTGAAGATTTCCTGGATAATTTGTCTTAGTATGTTGCTCTTTATAACTTCATTCATTCACGAGAAAGAAACCAATCAACAGAAAAGACACCCTGAAGGAAAAAGACCACTTGGGAGACCAAGGCAAAATGGGAGGATTAGGAGGATGTGGGTTGGAATTGGCTGGATGAATACAGGATCAAGTGGCGAGTTCTCTGAAGACTATTTTGAAAATGAAATTCGCCCCCTCCAAAAAAGGGAAAGGGAAATTCTTGACTAACTAAACTATTGTCAGCTCATCGAAACGGACTAGAGCTCACTGAGTTATATCGGTGAGTCGTGAAATGATAGCGACTTTGTGTGGAAGAACGAAATAACCAGCTGTGGATGCAATTATTACCTACCTTAAAACCCCTTGAGAATTCGTGAGTGAGTGAGTTAGCAAGTGCCTTCGTGAATGTGTTTTGGAAGATGGACGTCTTTACGAAGAGACTTGATTCATGACTTATACCACAATGCTCTCTTTTCATGAAAACGATACGAAGACCGGAGTTACATAGGATAGCACCACCAAATACTAGCGGTCGTTATGAAGCAGTGAATATGTACCTGTGCTTCGATCGGCAAGACAATGTTAAGCTTTGTTGATAACGTCAATCTGTGTCTGCTAAGAACTATTCAAATTCATGTCATGAACAGTCACTGAAATTGCACGTAGTTGTGAAAAAGTCAAGCGGCACGTATGTTTCGGCCGGCGTAGTAGTGTCGTACTGCGCCGACACTTTCTAACCAGCGGTCTTAGAAAAGTTTTAATTTATGGTTAGAATATTTAAAAAACACATGACTTCGTAATATCCCTATATGGTTGTAACACATGAAAACGAATACATTAGTGGATTAAGTGTGAAAAATATACATATAAAATATGTGGTTTGACGCACGAATATTTTGTTAACACCGTAATACGACGCTGACGTTTATAGTTAGTTTTCAATAGCCTACACGAAAGAAGAAAGGACAATGTTTACAAGAACTCTAGCCTCTCTGTGCATTAGCACTAGCAGCGTCAGTGTTTAAGGGCTTGTGTCAAGGGAGAAGCAATGGGGTAGATTCTTGTGTAATGGATGGCGCGTCTTCGCTGCATTCTGGCTGCCGTCTTTGCTCCAGCCACTTTACAAGAATCAGAATATTTCTGAGACTCGCAGACGACTAGGTTATTATCGTTACAGTCTACTTCACAAATTGGATAGGAAAATAAAAATTTGGAACAGTCTCAGTGGTGTCCATAATTTATGTTTGTATTTTTTGAAGACTCCTTTGCAGTTACTGAGGTTATGGACAGAAGAATGATGAGTTGTAAATAAAGTGAAAAGGATGAAGTGATCATGGGCTATTTTAAATTAATACCCTTCATTCTTCCAGAGCACCGAAATAAAGGCATGCAGAAGAGTATGTCTACGTAAACCTTTAATCTATATTTGTACTGGGTCCTTTAAAAAAAAACAGTCTTAAGCACTTGATGATGACTTTATCCTGGTGGGTCTCGGTGCTTCCTTGTTACAGATACAGTAATTGTAGACTGGGAAAACATAAGTCTGCACCGCATGTTACAGAGTGCGCCCCTTTAAGACTGTAGGACACCTGCAAGTTATAAAAATCATTGAAGGCCAATTAGAGATCGTGTCATCAATTGGTGTAAATTAATACTGTGATATAACTTACTCCTTGGAGACAGGAGCCTTTTGCATAACTGGTGGTCAATAAGCTACAAAAGAGTCTCCACTTTTTATGAAACGCTTATATAATTACTATCGCAGACACAATTTACAAAAACTTTTGAGTCTCTGAACGTGAGTTTGAGTAAGCTCCCCACGGACGTGTGCTATACGAGATACCAGACTTCCGCCGCGGTGTAGATGAGGCCTTCAGTCTTTTGGGATATTAGCGCTTTAAGTTTGTAGCTGCTTAGTTGCCACAAGTGTTCGTATGACTGTGGTGAAATGGATGTGATATCTATAACGAATGACTTGTGAGCGGCGATTAAATAAAATAAATCGGTTTGCAATTCATCATCATCATCATCATCATCATCATATACCTCTCATGGAGTTGGGCCACTTGTTGACCTGTTCCGGTCTCACTTATCCAGAAGTCTCTTCAAAGGTCTGCCATAATTCCTTCTGCCAGTTGGGGAATAGTGTTTCATTTCCCTGGGTAATCTATTACTATCTATGGCACTTTTATTCGTATTTTATACTTCACAAATGCTATTGTCTGAATTCGGTCTTAGTAACACAGTGGCGCAGATAACACGTCTAGAGTCTCTGGAAAGCGACAATCAAGGTTCATCCTTAAATATTAGCGGAGATCTTCCCCGATTTTTTAGTCCCAAAGACCCCTCTTCCAAAAAAAAAAAAAAATTTTTTTTTTTTTTTTTTTTTTACTTTTGGGGGCCCCTGACACAAGCGGTTTTCTGTGTCGCGTGGTTTATGGGGTCCCTAACTACGCCACTGGTACCACACCTATTATCAACATTATCGTCTTCGACGACTCTGCCTCGTAACGCTGATAGTTCCTCCTGCAAAAAGAATCAGCCAAATAAATGCTATCTTTCTGGCAGGACAAGCTATTTTGTATCTTAATGATTATCTGCTGCATTGCGCTTGGAATTTCATGAATCGGGTAAGAGCAAAATAAATTATTCTTGTGACTTGGTTCCTTAAATCTAATACACTCGAAATCTGTAAGTCATCGGTAGAAATACTTTAGCACACTCCGAGTTTTTAGGTTCTTACGGCAGCTTCTGCGAAGATTTAAGTCCTTTGGGATGTTACTCCTTGTGAACTACTACATAGTTACGGACATTCCGAAGGGTCATGTTGCCTTCAAATTCAGTTTAAGCAGAACAATGCTGGACAGTGGAGATAAAGGCACTATGACCCTTCGCAACATTGGTAGCTGTCTTCTAGTCGAAAGGGTGTAATATCTCAGAAGAATCGAATTCCTCCCGAGTTTCAAATTAATTTTCTTATTTCAATTGTTTACTCTTATATGCAATCATTGATACGTTTATTCTTGTTTAACAACTCTGTACGTAAAAATGTCAGTCGCGCCGCCACTGGGTTGCGCGGAAGCTACTGATATTTGAAAATAAAGTGAATTTACACAATGGTCCAAAAGAACAATAACCATTTTAAATGGTAATACCTAGGCAAGAGATGTATATTCTTACTACGGTAGATCAACGTAGATTAATAACCTTTCCACTTCATGTATGCAAAGCGAGATTATTATATTAGAGTGATGTTAGTTTACGAATTGCTGAGGGTTGCAGCCGTTGTGACGTGTTTTTATTTTCCTGCTTTTACCTCATGTAGCAGGCACGTGTTTTTAGACATCGGAATGCAGTGTTTCACTTTCTTCTTGTATTACTTTCTCTACGTTTATCTTTCTCTTTATTTCTTCCGTTCTTTTTTCTTAATTCTTCCACTTTGGGTTGAGCTCCGTTTTATTCATTTTTGTGTCTCTGGATTGGAGTTAATTTATTTTTATTTTTTCACATTCTTCTTTTCCTACTCTATGTCCTTCTCCCTTTTAGTCTCTGCCACCTTTCATCGGTCTGTTTCCCTCTTTTTTGTGTCTGCTTCACATTTTGCTCTCATAGACGCCCTATACTCCTTTTGTATTTCCAGTTTTCTTCTCTGTCTACTTTTCAACTTCCATTTCATTTTTATTTCCTTCCCTTTCTTCCTATCTGTCGGTTCCTTCATATAAGCAACGCTTTTAATGCCGAACGTGACACAATATCAAATCTGTCGTAAATAAACAAAGTAACATCTCCTTGTTCCACCTGTAGGAAATACCCCGTTCTCTTCTAATACTCTGTCCACACCTCGGTGTGATAAATGCATTGTCCTCTCTTTTGTACCGCCTTGCTACTGAAGGCAAACAAATTTTTCCCTAATAGCTAGCAATAATGCCGCACTCGTCCACCTTGTATGTGTTCATAAATATTGTCTCCTATATTAGCCAAGTATGTTATACAAACAGCATGCATATATAATTTGTGTGGTTTGCAGAAGAAAAAATCATTTTCCTAAATAAAATTATTGATGTTTCTAATGGGGACACAGTGTGGTTTTTGTGATGTGATTATTGAATTTTTAAGTAACATTTACATAAAATTCAGGATGGAATTGACCAAGGTTTATGTTTTTATGCAGTGGGTAGACCTGCTCAAATTTCCGTCTCCTATAGTGGCAGCTTGGATACAGCCATATTTGTATGACATTTTACAGTACCTGTAGAGAGTGTTGAGATATTAGGGTAATATTAAAAAAATTCTCTGAAAGTACCTTTCCAGACCTATGCAGCATCAGAGTGCCCTATTCGATGCCATAAAGTCTACGCAGCTAGATTTGTATTTTTGAACAATCTGAAGTTCAGTAGTTGACAATATTATTAGTTTCTTAGTATCATAATTTCTGTTGTGTGTGAAGATCACAGATATGACGTTCTGTAATTTAATAAGTACAGATTTTGTGTTCATTTTGTTGTTGTTTTTGAAACAATTATTTCTAAAAGTCTGTAAAACTGAAAAAGGCAAAGACACGTATCTTGCTTTTGCGTCACCGATAATGATGGTAATAATGATGATGATAATAATAATTATTATAATAATAAATTCAAATCAGTAATCATTTCTTTGTGTGTTGGCTGAAGGCAAAAAAGACCAATTACAAAGCCAACACAAATACACAAATAAAATACACAAACATAAAAACAAACCACGAAATTAAATGTATGAGTATACAACAGAAACACCACACTTACAGTAAGAATGAAGTAAGTAAACTGCCATCTCAAACAACAGCCTAATATTCCACCCAGTTGCTTTACATTGTGGCTTATGTTCTTGCCGAATTATCAACTACTTAACAGAGAAAATTTAAAAAATCTTTGCTCTGTAAATTGCAATGTGATTTTACCAGCATTCCAGGGCTTGTGTAACAGACGAAAAACAACAGTGGCAATATGGCAGCAATTGAGTGGCGTCACTGGTTCTTACACGTGGTAATAGCAACATTCAAATAAATTTTTTCTAGGGAGATGAGAATGGAGCAAAAATTTTAACCAAGGCAGCTAAGTGTGACTCACCAAGTCACCACTTTTGGGCTTATACATATAGTGAGATTAATTTTCATATTCTTATTATCCCAAATAGTACGTGCCTTATCATCGATTTAGTTATTATTATTATTATTATTATTATCATCATCATCATCATCATCATCGTCATTGACATCTTGTATCTTACAACTTTTAATATTTATGTTATTACTGTTACTATTATTATTGTAAGCCCTATAATAATAATAATTATTATTATTATAATTATAATAATACATTTATGAAATCTTACCAACATAAATGAAGAGGAATTAATAATATTCTTGTTTATAATACCAACTAAAGGGCTTGCACTTAATAACCATTGAAAGCAATTTTAAAGTCTTGACTTCAATACATATTTTGTAACAGATATACACAAATCTGTGATCCTGTGTATATATTATCTAATGAGAAGTCTTTATAAGCAACAGCAAATCTTCCTCGTTCCACGCCATAGAGGAATATAGAACAAAGGGAAGTATAGATCCAGTCATTCTTAACCTCGACACTAGGTGGTGGTGATTGGCCAACTGTAATACCCAGCCACTTTACCAGCAGGAAAGAACGCCGGTACCCGCTGAATAGAAGACTGGTTTATCCATAGACACTTTCTGGGCATTCAGAAGAAGAAAATTCTTTTATCTCTGCCAAGCTTCGAACTCCAGTTTTTCCTGCCCGTAGCCTAGTCACCATACCGACTGCTACAATTTGAAATATTCGTAGCCAGTCCCCAACAAGCACTAAAATACTATAGAAAAGCAACTAAAACAACAATATCTTACTACTTCGCGGGTGTTTAAATCAACACGGAACATACTTGGCTCCAACACTGACACGCTGGAGCATCTGTGGGCATTTTGTCGTTTCGTAAGTCTTCGAGAAGTACTGATGACGACTATAATGCAGACAACTTAAAGCCCTTAAGAGCAACAGACACTTTTCTGGTGACATAAATAGAAACACAGAAAGTAATGTTTCTTGTTGTTTCCCCCACTGTTAATAGTGACTAGAGGAAGTCTGTATAACCTACGTGTTTATTTCCTTCAGACAGCTCGAATGTTGTGACGCAGTCTGTGGAAAATCACTGACACATCCGAAGTGCGTAAGGGATATTCATTGGTGTCACATTCTCTCTCTCTCTCTCTCTCTCTCTCAGTTTTACGCTTTTCCGTTTAGAGGATGTACAATAAATGCTCAATTAAAAGCCTGCATATTTACTTTCATTCTTGTTCGCGTTTCACTTCCGAAATTACTTGACGAAACGTGATGCAGTTTTGTGCAGCCTAGCCTAATATTTTTGGTACATTTGTTAATCAAGTAAAACGATTGCTAGCCCTCAGGTACGGGCGACTCTAAGCCATCAGTCATAAATTTCACTGCAAACCTCCATTCAAGAAACCTTTCGTGAGAGGAGGAAGGGATTGCTCCAGAGATCTCGGAAACCATGTGAGCAACCGACAAAGAGAAATAAATTCTGTTTAGCTGATCCCTGAGAGGCGTGGGAAACATGAAGTATTCATAGTGTAACATACAATGAAGGGCAACAACCAAACACAAACAAGCTTTCAACCCAAGACGAAAAATAAACTAATAAAAGAAATTTTCATACTGACCACGAGAGTTGGATGCTGGCATTCAAGTACGCGAGCTTTGTAAGCGAGGTTGCGCATAGACAGGTCACCTAGAGCACAGGTTAATAGTTCTGGAGTGAAGTGACTGTTGGTTTCGAGAATATGAGATTTGAGTTCGAGTGAAAAAGGAGGTCGAACAATTGGTAGTTGATTAACTGGACAAGTGCAGACATTTTATTTCAGATGCAACTCGGTACATAAAAATAGTTAGGACTTCATCAGATTCGATGAACCCCACGGTATCCCGTAAGAAGTCTCACCTACTGTACTGAGCGAGTCAGGGCATACAATGTACACAGGATGAGCGTGTACAGTAGGTTACCCACAGACACAGGTATAGGTCACATTTGACCCATAGTTTACAAGGAACTCAAATCGAAGTTCATCAACTTTTCCCAATAAACATATAATGTAAAAATTGAGATCTTAAGGAATAACATATTTATTTAAAATTTTTTCTATAGCGAATACTTAAATAATTGCAAGATAAAGTAACTTACAATTGAATTGAATGCTTTTGCAGTTACAAAATTGGCTAATAATTGTTACAACGGATTATTTTCAGCATTTCTTAAAAACTAACTTGTAACCCACTGAGAATGGGTAGCGTGTATGATATATTTAAAACTTTTATTTATATGCACATAAAAATTTCTAAACTTTCATTACTAACACAAATAAGCTAAAACTAAATGGGGAAATAGTAGTTATATTTCAGAATTAAGTATATGAAACCCATGAAAACATACTCTGCTAAAAAAACAGAGGTGTTTAATGTTGGAGCAAGCTATTTATGTTAATTACCACTCAGGTTTAAAGTTTTAAAACAGATGTTGCTATATGTATTACATGAATTAACAGTCAAACAAACGAAATAAGAAGCGTGTAAGTCTTTAAGAGCTTACAACATGTACCGACTGATATTTGTAAGAGAGACGCACTGTTTTCGGTGAAGGTCGAACTACATTTTAAATGTTATATGTATGAAATTCTTATTAAGATCGTTAAAGCTAATGGAGCACCAAAAATTTAAAGAAAGCCTTCTTTAAACTGAGAGGCCTTCTCCTATTACTTAATTCAAATTTTTTATTTTAGTAATTGATAATTCAAGTACAATATCAGTTCTTAAGACGATATAACATCGACTATTAGGATAACTGGTGCATAAAATCTTGGATGTTTTGTGGAAGAAGATGGGCCTAGGTTAATCTGAAATAGAAACCCGGTTTATGTTTGGCGTAAATGTAGAAAACCACGAAAATGGGGATATATCAGTGCGAAATTTAAACCCGGAACCTCCCGAATACCAGACTTCTATCCTATAGACTTCACGGTCACATATTTTCCAAAAATATGGGAAACATTGCCAAATTCTGGACACTACAAGCGTGACAATGAAGCAAGATCCATACTGGAAGTTCATAAATACTGGGGGCAACTGTATAAAATGTAGTCGCCTGGGCGAACAGGCGCCACGAATTTGTACACACCTGGAATAGTGCATAAACGTGTTAAATGTAATTCAAGTTTATTAAATCAGACTATGCTGTAACACGAGACAAAAGACCTTTCTGTAATCGGCAGAAAACCAAAGAGGACTAGATATTCAAATTTTGAAATTTTGACATTTTGACTCACTTAAAAATTATGCTATGGAAACTGGGACAAAGGTTCCGTTGTAAGCACGTCTCCCCGTCACTTTTAATTGGGAGTTTACAAACACGAAGTTCTTAGGTCATGTGCTGATAGAGAAATTTGAGCCTCGTAACGCAGTATCAAAAACTATTATGGTCTTATTGCGTAAGATAAAGGAGAAATAAGTTTCTCCGAAATGTTGTCGCATTTTTACGAAGATACACGGCGGCACTTTCGAGAAGGCCCGAAACTTGTGTACGTCTCAGAAGTGACTTGACGATGGTGTAACAAATAAACCTACTGTCATGGACCCGACTGTACGTGTATTGTGTATATTGGAATGCCACTCAAATACACTACGGCGCACCTCTCTGAACTTTTCATATATAATCTTATTAAAATAATGACACTTGGGCAGATAAAATCTAATGGAGAATAACTAAACAAACAGTGACTGATGACCAAGGTCGAGGGTCACTATAAGCACAGCTGGGTAATTTGTCATGAGCTGTGCTTCCGAAAGTTGTCGTGGAGCTGTCAATTCTGCAGGTATCCAACTTATACGAGTATTTTACTGGCTATCCTTGTGATTTGAAGGAGTGTTTCAGTCATTGGTACTTTCGTTATCCTATTTAGAGATTAAATATTACAACTGCGTTTTTTACTAAAAACCCAGTGACAGAATAGTCATTCAAATATATTCATATATTTATTTGTATATGATTACTGTATTATTTTTTTCATATCTTGTCTACTTAAAACGCCACGAAATTATAAGCATTCTAATACCTGTAAAAATAGCGACTGTGATTAAAAGTGAACTTGATAATTTCTTGGAAATACCTTTGAACTCTAGAAGACAGATTGTTGATCAATGTAAATTTAAACCAAACAAATACAACTGGAAAAGAAAACGCGGAGACGGAAAGAGAACAAAAATTTAATGGAAAATAATCTTCCTTAACCGAGGTAAGAAGGTCCTGTCGCCACGGCATGACGCGTCCTCAGGCTGCGGTTGGAGGAACGGCCTCCATGTGGAGGGTAGCTGCGAATATATTGAATAAGCAGTCGCGCACGGCTGACAAGGGGCGGTTCTCCAGCTTGGTGTTGGGCTAGATGCTAACAACTCCTCATCGTGATCACATATCTTCTTACGAAACATTCATACAGTAAGCATCGGACCTAGAATTATACTTTGGTACGAGAATGTTAGGAGCCTGTATAGGGCAGGTTCTCTTACAGCAGCAGCCAGGGAATTAGAAAGATATAAATTAGATTTAGTGGGTATAAGGGAGGCTGGGTGGGACAAATTGGGCATGGTGAGTGCAGGGGATTATAATTTTTTCTATGGAAAATAAAACAGAAATCATTTGGGAACGGGATTTTTGTACACCACAGAATAACATCAGCAGTGACAAGAGTAGAGTTTGTTACTTATAGGATGTTATATAGTTCTTAGAGCTCGCTGGTGTAAATCCATTGTTCTGAATGTGCATGCACCAAGTGAGGAGAAAAGTGATGATTCAAGATACTTTTTTTTTTGAGGAATTAGAGCAGGTTTTTTTTTATCATTTTCCTACATACCGTTTGAAAATTCTATTAGGAGATTTTATTGAAAAAGTTGGAAGAAAGGATATTTTCAAACGGACAGTTGGGAATGAGAGTCTACGTCAGCTTAGTAATGGTAATGGCTTTAGAATAGTAAATTTTATAACACCAAAAAATCTAGTTGTTAAGAGCACGACGTTCGCGTCCAGAAAATTTATAAGTACACCTGCACCTTACCTGATGGACAGACTCACAACCAGATTGATCGCATATTGATAGACAGGAGATGGCATTCGAGTATACCAGATGTATGTAGTTTCAGGGGAGCTGAATGTGTTACTGATCACTATCTGGTGGTTGCAAAAGTTAGGGAAAGGTTGGCGGTAAATAAACAAGCAGCACAGAAGTTTGATGGGGAAAGATTTAATTTGAGGAAGCTGATTGAGCGGGAGGTTAGGAAACTGTGTCAGATTGAAATATCAAACAAGTTTGCAACTTTGGAGAACTTAAGTGATAGCGAGGACATAAATAGGGTTTGGGAGAATATTAAAGACAATATCAAAATTTCACCTAAAGGGAGTCTAGGTCTGTGAGAACTGAAGCACAGTTTCATGAAGAATGTTTAAGATATTTAGATAAAAGAAGCAGGCTAAAATGCAGTGGGTACAGGACCCACACCAAAGCAATGCAGATAATCTAAACAACGTAAGACGTGAAGTTAGTAGTTATTTCAGGAACAAAAAGAAGGAAAATCTGAAAGCTAAAATTAATTACCTTGAAACTAAAAATAAGATAAAAAATACCTGAGACTTGTATAGGGGCATCAGTGATTTTAAAAACGGTTACTAGCCTAGAATTAGTATAGTAAAGGATGTGAGGGGGATTTGGTTGCAGACTCCCACAGTATTTTGGCTAATGGGAGGAACCATTTCCCTCAGCTTTCGAATATACATGGGGTTAATGATGTTAGGCAGACAGAAATACATGCAGCAGAATCACTAGTTCCTGAGCCCATTGACTTTGAGATTATGTTGGCTATTGAAAAGCTGAAAAGTAAAAAACACTAGGTTTTGATCAAGTCCCAAAAGAAATGATTAAGGCAGGGGGTAGAACATTTCGCTATGAGATCCATAAACTTTTTATTTCTATTTGAAATAAGGGGGAATTGCCTGAGGAGTGGAAGGAGTCGATTATAATTCCTATACGTAAGAAGGGCAATAAAGTTGGCA
>Ga0209628_10002713_pt1 | contig 12141 bp, 11 predicted proteins | sample TergutCu122P4_FD_187285 | JGI IMG/M metagenome (GOLD analysis project Ga0209628, IMG submission 187285) | Cubitermes ugandensis P4 segment gut microbial communities from Kakamega Forest, Kenya - Cu122 P4 (SPAdes) (version 2) | ecosystem: Host-associated > Arthropoda: Insects > Digestive system...
GATACACTTGTGCACTGCGGCCCGTCACCATTTTTTGAATGGTACCAGAATACGCCGTTTCCTGCATTAGATAATTCGGTTTTCCACGAAATTGCACAAAAAGCCTACGAAGATGCTGATTTCTTCAACAAAATTGTGAAAATAGTTGGTTTAGTTAAAGTACGAATCAATTATGTTCATGAAATTTGGGATCAATCATCATTCTTCTTCATTGCTCCCGAAACTTATGATGAAAAAACTGTCGCCAAACGCTGGAAACCGGAAACTCCCGAACAATTAACGGAACTTGCAGAAATTCTGATGTCTATTGATGATTTCTCGGCTCATAACACGGAAGAAATCGTCAAATCATGGATTACAGAAAAAGCATATCATTTGGGTAACATTATGAATGCTTTCCGCTTGGCTTTGGTCGGGGAATCAAAAGGACCGCATATTTTCGATATTACCGAAATACTGGGAAAAGAAGAAACTATTGCCCGTGTAAAAAAAGCAATTGAGACATTATGACATACCATCTGCTTCAATACTTTTGGAAACTCTTGTCATACATACCTTTGCGTGTGATGTATATATTATCGGACGGTTTGTTTTATCCACTGTATTATCTGGGCAGGTATCGCCGGAAAATTGTACGCAAAAACCTGACCGAATCTTTTCCGGAAAAAAGTTTACCGGAAATCAGGAAAATAGAAAAACAGTTTTATCGCTTTTTTACCGATATATTTTTTGAAACCTGTAAAATGGCGACTATTTCTCCAAAAAAAATGAGCAAACGGATGAAATTTACCAATATGGACGACATAAAAACGGTTTTGCAAAAGGGAAAATCTATTTCACTATATTTGGGACATTACGGGAATTGGGAATGGATAAGTTCCATACCCTTGCATTTGGAGAGGGAAATAGTGGCCGGACAAATTTACCGCAAGTTGAGTAACAAAGATGTAAACCGGCTGTTAATTCATATCCGCGAACGCATGGGCGCTATTTGTATTGAAATGAAAGAAACGCTACGCCGGATGAGCGAATTTGTCAGTAATCAAAAAGTCAGTATTATCGGTTATATTGCCGACCAATCGCCCAAAAAACAAAATATTCGTCATTACGTGCCGTTTTTACATCATCATACTCCGGTATTTACAGGGACAGAAAAACTGACTAAAAATCATGGTTTTGAAGCCTGGTATATTGATGTAAAGCGATTGAAAAGAGGATATTACGAAGCAGATTTTGTCCGGCTTCACGAAAATCCGAAATCACTGCCGGACTTTAAATTGACGGATCTCTATTACCGGCATTTGGAAAAGGCCATTCTCCGTCAACCGGAGTTGTATTTGTGGACACATAATCGTTTCAGACAAGCTCAAAAATTAAATGTATAACATGGATGTAGATTTCGTAATTACCTGGGTAGATATGAATGAGCCGAAATGGCGAGCAGATTTTGAAAAATATTCGAATAAAATTGAGGTTACAAAAGAAGCCGTTTCGGAAGCTCGTTTTCGCGACTATGGCCTTTTAAAATACTGGTTTCGTGGCGTAGAAAAATTTGCACCCTGGGTACGCAAAATCCATTTTGTTACTTGCGGACAAAAACCGGAGTGGCTCGACGAAAACAATCCGAAACTTAATCTTGTTCATCACGAAGATTACATTCCAAAACAATTTTTACCTTGTTTCAATTCCAATGTCCTTGAACATTTTTTGTACAAAATCCCCGGTTTATCCGAGCATTTTGTTTATTTCAACGATGATTTTTTTATTATCAACCGCTTGGAAGAATGTCGCTTTTTTAAAAAAGGATTGGCTTGTGATATTGCAACTTTCCGTTTCAATTTTGGATTCATACTTTGGACTAAGTGTTTAAAAAACAACATGCGACTTATCAATCAACATTTTGATAAACGGGAAATCATGCAGCGAAATCACGACAAATGGTTTAATAAAATTTATGGCAAAAAAGTATGGTTGAATTATTTCTTAAAATTTTATCCTAAGATTGTTACTTTAAGGACACCGCATAATGCGCAACCGTTTTTGAAAAGTACATTTGAGGAAATTTGGACTGTTGCCGAAAAAGAATTAACAGAAGCCTCTACACATCGTTTCCGCACGCAAACGGATTTAACGCCGGAACTTTTCCGCACATGGCAAATTTGTAAAGGTAATTTTGAGCCGTACAACACTTACGGTGATACGAAAATGTTTCCCTTAGTGTTGAAACCGAAACAGGCTATCAAGGCGATTCGCAAACAGTCTTATTCGCTGGTTTGCCTCAATGATAACTCGCATATCCGTCATTACGAGCATGTTATGAGAAATATTAAAAATGCTTTTGAAAGTATTTTGCCTGAAAAATCAAGTTTTGAAATCAATATCGTTTAGTTAAAATTTGTACCTTTGTTTCGTTAATGAAAAACTATGAGTGCAAAAAACAAAAAACAAATCATAATATCTCTAACTTCATTTCCTGCAGCAATATCCTTTGCCGTTCATGCAATAAAATCTATTTTGAATGGCTCCGTTCTTCCTGATAAAATTGTGCTTTATTTGACGGCATCGCAATTCCCCGACAGAAAAATTCCGGCCGAGTTGGCTGCATTAAAAGGAAATCAGTTATTTGAAGTTAGATTTTACGAAGAGAATATTCGCTCATACACCAAGCTCATTCCTGCATTGAAAGATTTTCCTGATGATATTATTATTACTGTCGACGACGATGTGCTGTATCACAGAAACTTGCTCAAAAGTCTATTGTGCTGTCATAAAAAATATCCTGACGCAATAGTCGGACATCGTATCAGGCGCATAGAAGCGGATGCTGAAGAGATCAAGCCTTATTTGACATGGAAACTCTACAAAAGGCATAGATATTTTACCCGTAGTTTGAAGCCGAGTTTTCGGAATATGGCTATCGGCGTTGGTGGTGTTTTGTATCCGCCTCATTCTTTAACCGAAGAAATGTTAGATTCAAAACTGTTTATGCAAATAGCTCCTACTGTCGACGATATTTGGTTTTATGCAGCTGCCATAGCGAAAGGTACGAAAATTGCGCCCGTAGCTTTCGGCTACTGGCGACATAAAAAGCTTAAAAAACCCGATGAAATATGTCTGAAAAATACGAATATATCTTCGGGGGTTGATGTGAACTGCAAAGTACTCAAACTAATTATGGAAAAGTATCCGGTTATTAAACAGCGATTTGAAATATGAAATATTGTTTGCTTCAATGGTTTTGGAATCTTCTGTCGCATATACCCTTGCGTGTGATGTATGTATTATCAGACGGTTTGTTTTATCCGTTGTATCATCTTGGCCGGTATCGCCGGAAAATTGTACGCAAAAACCTGACCGAATCTTTTCCCGAAAAAAGTTTACAGGAAATCAGGAAGATAGAAAAACAGTTTTACCGCTTTTTTACGGATATGTTTTTTGAAACCTGTAAAATGGCTACTATTTCTCCCCAAAAAATGAGCCAACGGATGAAATTTACCAATATGGAAGCTATAGAAGCGGTTTTACAACAGGGAAAATCTATTTCACTTTATTTGGGTCATTACGGAAATTGGGAATGGGTAAGTTCTTTACCTTTGTATTTGAATCGGGAAATAGTAGCCGGTCAAATCTACAGTAAGTTGCGCAATAAAGTTATGAACCGTTTGGTGCTTCGTTATCGCGAATGTATGGGCGCTGTTTGTATTGAGAAGAATGATACTGCACGAAAAATCAACGAATGGATTAAAAACAGGAAAGTTTGCATTATCGGTTTTATCGCCGATCAGTCGCCCGGAAAACAAGATACTCGTCATTATGTCCCCTTTTTGAATCATTATACTCCAACATTGGTTGGAACTGAAAAACTTACTAAACGTTATGGATTTGAGGCCTGGTATCTCAATGTAAAACGATTGAAGAGAGGATATTATGAAGCTGAATTTGTTAGGATGCACGAAAATCCACAATCACTTCCCGATTTTGATTTGACAGATATTTATTTTCGGTATTTGGAACAGGCTATTTTTAAACAACCTGAATTGTATTTGTGGACACACAAACGATTTAAACATGCTCAAAAAATAGATGTAAAAAACAATAATCAATATAAATGAATGTAAAAAAAATAGCTGTTATTACAATGGCACGCAACGATGAGTTTTTTCTAAATCGTTGGGTAAAATACTACGGCGAATTATTCGGCGAAGAAAATTTGTACATTTATTTAGATGGATTAGACCAAAAAACGCCGGCAGAAGCCGGACAGGCAAACGTGAAAATCGTGGAAAAACAAGGTGTAAAAGTGGTTGATGCTGAAAAACGCCGGATTGATTTTCTCTCAGACAGGGCAGCTGAATTGTTTACCTCCGGCTACGAGTTGGTTATCGGTTGCGATGCCGACGAATTTCTGACAATTGACCCCGATGTTGGAAAAAGTTTAGCTACATATTTGTTGTCCCTTAAAATAAATACCTCTGTTTCGGCGCTCGGACTTGATGTAGGACAGCATTTATGCGAAGAATCGCCGCTTGATAAATCGAAGGCTATTTTAATGCAGCGCAATTATGCACTGATCAATTCGCGTTTTACAAAAACAAACATTATTTCAAAACCTGTTCGCTGGGGACGGGGATTTCATCGTGTAAACGGTCATAATTTTCACATTGACAAGAACTTATTTTTGCTTCATTTAGGCAATATTGATTACGAGGCATTAATAGAAAAATTCAACTCGCAAGATATTATTGCACGAGGCGAGCAGGCGCATTATAAGCGGGCAAGGCTTCGTGTTATTGAATCTATTTCAAAGGGAAGAGCTGTTGACGGCGATGACGTTTTTGAAAAAGCCCGTAAAATTCAAACCATTTTCCGGCCGGTTTATGCATGGAATAAACCGAGTATGCTTTTTATGCGCTGGATTGTGAAAATTCCGGAGAGATTTAAGGAAATAAAGTTATGAGAAAAACTCTATTTTGCTTATTGTAATAAGCAAAATAATCCAAAAATGCTTATTGCAATAAGCAAAATAACCCGAAAAATGCTTATTGCAATAAGCAAAATAACCCGAAAAATGCTTATTGTAATAAGCAAAATAACCTATAAAATGTTTGTTAGAATAATTATTTTTCTGTAATTTTGCTCGCTGTAATAAAATAAAGAAAGAAAATGGATATTTTATTTGAAAAATCATATCGAAAAACGGAAGAGATACAAACCGATTTTGTTCGCAGTATAATGAATGACATTCAATGGAATAGCCGCATGATTGGTATCAGGGGGGCGAGAGGAATCGGAAAAACTACCTTGTTGTTACAAAGAATGAAGTTAGCTTTGCCTAAGAACAGCACGGTTTTATATGTAAGTTTAGATAATATCTGGTTTTTGGAACATAAGTTGAGCGAATTAATTGACGATTTTGTAAAACACGGAGGCACACATCTCTTTCTCGACGAAGTGCATAAATATCCTAACTGGTCGCAAGAATTGAAAAATGCTTACGATGATTTTCCCGAACTGAAAATTGTGTTTACAGGTTCATCTTTGCTCGAAATTCTTAATGCTCGCGCCGATTTGAGCCGTAGGGCTGTAGTTTATGAAATGCAAGGGCTTTCGTTTCGCGAATATCTAAACATGCGTTTGAAAACAAAATTTCCAATCTGTTCGTTGCAAGACATTTTGGAAAATCAACGCGAAATCACAGCTGGTATTCTAAGAAAAATCAAACCCTTACAATATTTTACCGCCTATGTAGCAAAAGGTTACTATCCTTTTTCGTTTGAGTTTGATAACTTGTATTACGGCCAGTTGGAAGAAATTATTAATTTGATACTCGAAATAGAATTACCGCTTTTAAGAGGCGTTGATATTGCCTATATTTCAAAACTGAAACGCCTGCTTTTGGCTATTGCCGAGAGTGCGCCGTTTACGCCCAATGTGCAAAAGTTGAGTGAACATATTGATATTAACCGTACTACGCTTGTGGCGTATTTGCATTATTTGCAGGAAACAAATTTAACAAAACATTTGTATCGCGATAGTACAGGAATAAGCAAATTGCAAAAACCGGATAAAATTTTTCTTGAAAATTCAAATTTGGCGTATCTGTTGGCTGCTGCTAATGTAAATGTTGGCAATGTACGTGAAACGTACTTTTTCAATCAGGTAAATTATAAACACATGGTAGAATTTCCTCAAAAAGGCGACTTTTGGGTAGATAAAAAATATACTTTTGAAATCGGTGGGAAAGATAAAAACAACCGGCAAATTTATTCGATCGAAAATGCCTTTATCGCTGCCGATGATATTGAATATGGTGTTGGAAATAAAATACCACTTTGGCTTTTTGGCTTTTTATATTAAAATTATTTAAATAATATATGACTAAACTCTCAATAATAACAGTAAATCTGAACAATAAAAAAGGCCTGATTGACACTGCCCGGAGCATTGTCGCCCAAACCTGGACAGATTACGAGTGGATAATTATTGACGGAGCTTCAACTGACGGAAGTGTTGATGTGATAAAAGAATATGCGGAAAAAACCGACAAATTAGTTTATTGGTGCAGCGAAAAAGACGGCGGTATTTATCAGGCAATGAATAAAGGAATTGAAAAAGCAAGCGGAGCATATTGCTGGTTCCTCAATTCGGGCGATTATGTTTACAAAAATACGACACTTGAAGAAATTTTTGCGAATAAGTTTGATGAAGATATTGTGTATGGAGATATTTATAATCCTTTAAACAGAATATGTAAAATTGCAAGAACAAACAAGCGAAATGTCCGCTCGCCTATGTACTGGATTGATTCTCCCGCAATATATCACCAGGCATCATTCATCAAAAGCGCGTTGTTTGCAAAACAGGGCGGATACAAAACAATATTCAAATTGGCCAATGATACGGAATTTACTATGAATGCCATATTTAATAATAACGCAACAACAAAATATATAAATTCCGTGTTTGCGGTTTACGATACTTCAGGTGCAAGTTCTTCTAATGAGAAGTTAATTTTACAAGAATACGGGACGATAATTGTAACTATTTTCCCCTTTTCTTATATGCAGATATATGCAAAAAAAGTTTTTCAAGACATGTTGCGAAAAATAATACGGGTGATATTCTTCCCCTATTTTTGGTTGGATAGTATTGCTCGAAGAATACGGTATTGGGGAATTGCAAAAACGATAGAACATTACAAAAACAAGTTGATAAAAAAACGAACCGTATGATTTTTTCACAGCAATTTATAAAATTCCGCATAAAAATATGTGCCTGGATTATTCGGTTGATCGGTTGGCTACAAAGTGGAGACATGAGAAAAAATAAGCCAAAAACCGAATTGCTCAAAGGGAAAATGCTGAGCGGGTATTTTGCAAAGAAATATTTGCCGGTGATTAAATGCGTTGAACAAAAAGAAATATCGGTAGAAATTCCCGAAACAATTTGGCAATTCTGGGATAATCCTGCCGGACAAACAACGCCCGAAATCATTAAATCATGCTTGAAAAGTACAGAGAAATTCAAGGGAAATTTTGAACACAACATATTAAACAAGTCCACACTCGAAAATGAAACCGATTTGCCCGGATATGTTTTTGATAAATTAAAAAACGGAACAATTGATTATGCGCATTTTTCCGATTTACTACGCCTGAATTTATTGAAAAATCACGGCGGAATTTGGTTGGATGCAACCGCATATATGACGGATTTTGTGCCGGAATATATTCTTAATGAGGATTTTTTTGTGTTTTTGACTGGCGAATTGACGCATTATCCGTATTCGTATATGCAAAACTGCTTCATTCGCGCAAAAAAAGGTAGTTTTGTGTGTGATGCGTGGTATCAGATGTGCATCGAATTTTGGAAGAATGAAACGAAAAGGATTGATTATTTTCAACATCAATTAATGTTTAAAGCATTGGTTGAGAAAAATCCGGTTGCAAAAGATTTATTCAACAAAAGGCCGCAGATGTCGGAAGATGGAATACAACAGCTTGTAGGCGATAATTTGTTCCGGAAATTTGATACCGTCGAATGGGAAAGAATCAAGAAAGCATCGTTTTTTCAAAAAACAACTTATAAAGTACCCACTGGAATCGATTGTTCGGATACCTATTTTTCAAAATTATGCGAAGGGAAGATTTAGAAATGGACAAAAAAATCAGCGTAATTATTCCGATTTACAATGCGGAAAAGTATTTGAAACAAACATTGGATTGCGTCTGTTCTCAAACATACCAAAATTTGGAAATCGTTTGTGTTTTAGATTGTCCAACTGATCATTCCGAAAAAATTGTCGAGGAATTTGCAAAAAACGATAACCGAATATTTATAATCAAATTGCCTCAAAATTCAGGACCATCAACAGCGCGAAATACAGGGATAGAAAAATCAGTCGGCGAATACATTCACTTTATGGATTCCGATGATATTATTAATCCGGGCTTTTACGAAAATTTGCTTGCTACGGCAACAAACGAAAATGTTGATGTTACTGTTTGTAATTTTTTTTATGAAAAATCCCCTCATGAAAGCGTTTATTTTCAGGGAGATAAAATTGTACAGGAAAATGCCAAGTTTGAAGAAACGGAAGTTTTGACACATGGTTTCCCTTTCAGATATTTAATTAAACGAGATTTTTGGCTCAAGCATAACTTGTTGTTTCCTCCCGATTTGTCCCTAATGGAAGACCGCCCTGTAATGGTCGGAATGATATATTATGCCAACACCGTAGCCTTGTGTTCAAATGCGACATATTTCCACAAAAACAACGAAAATTCTATCGCAAATAAAACGGCGTTGAACGAAGAAGCACAAAAACGAAGAAATCGCGATATGAACAGGTCAAAAGAAATGGTAAATGATTTTCTGCTTACTCATAAAATCATTCAACCAAATAAAAAACGGCATTCCGATAAAATCCAAAGTATTCGTATAAATAACCGCGCTATGGGTGGAAATATAAACAAAAAAATCAGCGTGGTTGTTCCAATTTATAATGTTGAAAAATATCTTAAAGAAACATTAAATTCAATTCGGTTGCAATCGTATCAAAACTTGGAAATTATTTGTGTTTTGGATTGTCCGACCGATAATTCGGCAAAAATCGTAAAAGAAATTGCAAAAGAAGACAATCGCATCAAATTAGTTGAACATTCCAAAAATATGGGTTTGCCTGCCGCAAGAAATTCGGGTGTGGAAAACGCATCAAGCGAATATATTCATTTTATGGATTCCGACGATTTAATAAGTCCCGATTTTTATAAAACAATGATAAGTGCGGCAATAAACAATGATGCTGATGTGGTTGCGTGCTCTGTTTTTTACGAGAAAAAGCCCAAGCAAAGCATTCTGTTCTCACCAGACGAAATAGTATTTAGCGCAAGTAAAATTGAAAAAACAAAAATTACATTTGCGGGTTGGGCGTGGCGATATTTAATTAAAAAAAGTTTTTGGAGCAAACATAACTTTTCTTTCCCCGACTTAGTTCCATTGGAAGATATGCCGGTGATGATACAAATGATTTATTATGCTAATAAAGTGGTTCTTTGTTCGAATGCGGCGTATTTCTACAAAAATCGTGAAAACTCAATCCTGAATTATAAAAAAAAATATGATATTGAACAAGTCAAATTGCTAAAAGAAAACTTTAAGAAAGCTGAAAAAATTTATGTGGATTTTTTACGCGCAAACAAAATCAAGAGACCACGTTGGTTATATCGTCGATATTTGTCTTTTCGCACAAAAAGGCCGATTTGCGTAAACAAACCGATAGAATACGGAAAAATAGACAAAAAAATCAGCGTGATAATTCCAATTTACAATGCGGAAAATTATTTGAATCAAACATTGGATTCTGTCCGTTTTCAAACATATAAAAATTTGGAAATCATTTGTGTTTTAGATTGTTCGTTAGACAATTCCGCAGAAATCACAAAAAAAATCGCAAAAGAAGACAGTCGCATCAAATTAGTTGAACATTCAAAAAATATGGGATTGCCCTCCGCAAGAAATTCGGGTGTCAAAAATGCAACGGGCGAATACATTCATTTTATAGATGCTGATGATTTGTTAAGTCCTGATTTTTATGAAATTATGATAAGTGCAGCAGAAAATGCAGAAGCCGATGTTGCCGCTTGTTCGGTATTTTACGAGAAAAAACCTAAAAGAAGTATTTGGTTTCAAAATAGCGAAGTTTTGTCGAATACCGATGATAAAATTAAAAAAACAAAGGTAGCGATTCAGGGTTGGGCTTGGAGGTACTTAATCAAAAAAAGTTTTTGGAACGAACATCATTTTTCGTTTCCTGAATTAGTTCCTATGGAGGATATGCCCGTAATGATTCCGATGATTTATTATGCGAACAAAGTGGTTCTTTGTCCATGCGCCGTTTATTTCTACAAAAACCGCGAAAGTTCCATATTGAACAGAAAATATGATGCAGAACGCGAAAAACAAAGAAGTGAAAATCGGCGAAAAGCACGAAAAATTTTCAAAGAATTTATGCGTACACATAAAATTAAAAGGCCAAACAGATTATTGTATTACATAAAAAGATTTTTTGCGTGAATGAAAAATATTATTTCGTACGAAATCAGAAGATAAAATGCCAGCAATAAAAAATAAAATGGTGTCAAAAATAAAATGGCTGTTGAAAAGAATCAGAGTAATAAGTTCTATTCCGAAACAACAAAAAATAGCCGAAAAATTAGATGTTTATATCGACGATTTTTTGAATGGAAAAATTTCAACATTCACAGCAATTCCTAAAAAGCCCGAATTGGTCGGGAAAAAGATTTTTTGGCAATATTGGCATCAAGGCGTAAATGAGAATACTTCAAAAATGGTAGTTCAATGCCTTCATTCCGTAGAAAAACACAGCAATGGATACGAAATAATTTTGCTGACAAAAGAAACGGTAAACGATTATGTCGAATTGCCGGATTTTGTGTTTGAAAAGTTTGGAAAAAACGGATTTAATTTGGCACAATTGACCAATCTTCTACGATTGTATTTACTTTCGGCTTACGGCGGTGTTTGGCTTGATGCAACAATTTATTTGACAAAACCGATTGATGAGCGAATGTTGAACGAAGACTTTTTTGCATTCCAACGCTCTAAAATTCAGCCGTTTGATGCAAAAATATTCCAAAATTTTGATCCGCTGTATTTCTCATGGAGTCCGAAATTTTGGGCGGGAATGCTCAATGCTTTTATGATTGCGAAGCCAAACAATAAAATTATTGACGACCTGCTTTCTATACATCTTGAATATTGGAGAAAAGAAACGAAAGTAGGGCATTATTTCTTCTTTCAAATTCTGTTTAACCGAATGATGATGTGCTACGAATGGCAGCATTTGAATTGCGAAATCATGGGTGATACCGATTGCCACAAATTACAAATTGTGTCGCTTGAAAAGTTTGACCAACAACTTTTTGACGAAATCACCACCCACAGTAATATTCATAAATTAACATACCGGTTTGATAAATTTAATCAAATACCCGAAGGCTCGTTTTTTGATTTTATTGCAAGCGGAAAAGTAGAACAGGAGAAAAAATGATGAAAATGTTGAAAAAAATATCCTACAAAACTCAAAACTTTTTAAGGAGAATCGTAAGAATACAAAAGCAGATAAAAAAGGCAAACAAAGCCAAAAAAGACTTTCCTGTGCAAGCTATAGTAGCTAAAAAATTGGATCATTATATCAACGATTTTTTGAACGGAAAAATAGAAAAATTTGTTGCAGTTGCTAAAAAACCCGAATGGGTGGGAAAGAAAATAATCTGGCAGTTTTGGCAGCAGGGAATAGATGAAAATACGCCGAAACTCGTAAAAACTTGTTTTCATTCCGTTAAAAAATATTGCGGAGAATACGAAGTTATTGTTTTATCGAAAGAAACACTGAATAATTATATTGACGATTTGCCGGATTTTGTTTGGAAAAAATTCGGTACAGGCGGATTTGACTTTCCAAAAATTGCTAATTTGGTGCGCTTGTATTTACTTTCGGCTTATGGCGGTGTCTGGCTCGATGCAACCATTTATTTAACTGCTCCGATTGACGAAAATTGGCTGAAAAAAGATTTTTTTGCGCTTCAACGCTCCGAAACACCGCCGGCTGACTTGAAA
>Ga0209628_10002714_pt1 | contig 12138 bp, 10 predicted proteins | sample TergutCu122P4_FD_187285 | JGI IMG/M metagenome (GOLD analysis project Ga0209628, IMG submission 187285) | Cubitermes ugandensis P4 segment gut microbial communities from Kakamega Forest, Kenya - Cu122 P4 (SPAdes) (version 2) | ecosystem: Host-associated > Arthropoda: Insects > Digestive system...
GGAAGAGCCGTGGCCCATCCGAGCAAGATGGGGTGGGTCCCGCCGAGGCAGGCCCCCGAAGGCGTCCGGTATCCTTGTGGGAGAATCCCCGACTGGCCATTCTGGAACCGTCCCCAGGTGGCGACTGGCCATTCTGGAACCGTCCCCGACTGGCCGGGAACCGTCCCCGGGTGGCCGGGAACCCCCGGGTGGCCGGGAACCCCGGGGTGGCCGGGAACTGGTGGCAGGGGGATCGCCGGGTGGATCAGGCGATCTGGGTGCCTACCAGGGTGCCGATGGCGTAGGTTATCGCCATGGCCAAGAGGCCGCCGATCACGTTGCGCAGGATGGGGACACGGGGTTTGGAACCGCCCAGGCGGGCGCTGATGAAGCCGGTCAGGGCCAGGGCGACCGCGGCGGCGGCGACGGTGACCGGGATGCGGGCCGCGCCCGGTATCAGGAGGATCGCGGCCAGGGGCAGGACCGAACCGGCCACGAAGGCCAGGAACGACGCCCCGGCGGCGTGCCAGGGGTTGGTCAGTTCCGTGTTGTCGATCTTGAGTTCGACCTCGGCGTGGGCGGCCAAGGCGTCGTGGGCGGTCAGCTTGGTGGCGACAGTACGGGCCAACTCCTGGTCAAGTCCCTTGTCAACGTAGAACTGGGTCAGTTCGTCGAGTTCCTCTTTCGGGAAGTTGGCCAGCTCGTACTCCTCGAACGCCAAGAGTGCCGACTCGGTGTCGCGCTGGGTCGACACCGACACGTACTCACCCGCCGCCATCGACAAAGCCCCGGCGGCCAGCCCGGCGAGCCCGGCGGTGAGAAGCGCCCCGGTCCCGGCTCCGGCGGCGGCGACCCCGATGACGAGCCCGGAGGTCGCGACGATCCCGTCGTTGGCCCCGAGTACCCCGGCGCGCAGCCAGTTGAGCCGTCGGTTGTTGCTCGTCCCCTGGCCCGCCTCATGGGGATGCCGGGGCGGGACTGGTTCTTTGGCAGCGTCGCGCGCCATCGGCGTCCTCCAGACAATCGGTTTGGGCCCCCGGTGACGAGGGCCCAAACCAGATTATCACCCAGATCGCTCAGCGGGTCACGCGGATGCGGCGGCGTACCCCGGCGAGGGCCACGCCGGCGCTGACCAGAACCAGGGCCAGGGACATCAGTGCCAGAGGCGCGCTGTCCGGGGCGGCGATGGCGCCACCCGTTTCGATGGTCGGTCCGGCCGGCTTGGTCAATGCGTCGAGCGCGGCCTGGAACGCCTTGGCGTGAAGGGCCTCGTCCCCGGCCAGTTCCGTGAACAGGTCGGCGGCCTGGGTGTAGCCAGCGGCCCTCGCCTGCGCCGCGAATGCCGGATACATCGTCTGCGTCTCGTAGAGCTCGCCGGAGATGCAGTCCTTGAGGTTGGCCGCATTGTCGCCGTAGAGACCAGCCCAGACGGCCTCCTCGCGGAAGTGTTCGTAGCGCTCGACGGTCGCGGTCGCGGTGAACAGAGCGGAGACGGCCGGCTGGCCCGTGTCCTTGGCGGCTTTGGCGTACAGCATGTAGCTCGCGTAGGCGAACGCCTCGCCGTGCATCGCGGTGTTGAGGTTGGCCAGGTTCGTCTTGTCGGTCGTCTTGGCGGCGCCGACGACTACGGGTTCGACGTGGGCCACCTGCCCGGCGGGAACCGCGGCGCCGGTCACGCCGGTGACGAAGTCACGGGCCAGACCATAGTCGGCGGCGTGAACTCCCTCGTCGCCGGCGAGTTCGGTGAACAACTCGGCGAGTTTGGGGACGCCGGAGGCTGTCGCGTCGGCCGCGAAGCCGGGATACATGGTGGTGTGCTCGTACGTCTCGCCGGTGATCGCCGCCGTGAGGTTCTGCTCGTTGGTCCCGACCAGGGACGCGAGTCCGGCCAACTCGGCGTAGTGCTCGTTCAGTTCCTGGTTGCCGGTCTGGGTGAACAGATCGGCCAAGGCCGTGTTGCCCGAGGCCTTGGCGACCTCCGCGAAGTCGAGATACTTCGCGTAGGCGAACGCCTCGCCGTGCATCGCCGCCAGTAGGTTGTCGTGGGTGGTCGTTCCGGGCGGCACGGGTGCGGCCCAAGCCGTTGCCGGGACACACATCATGGCTGCGACGGCGCAGCCGATGAGTGGTGCCAATCGTTGGATTCTCATTTGTAACTCCTGTTAATCAATCTGTTGCCGAAGACTATCGTCCTGGGGCAGCTCACCGATGCGTTGCCGCACGGGAGGGTACGTGCGTGATGCCATCCAGACCGTACTCATCTGTTACCAGTTGACTTTAGTATTGTGGGATCACCGTGTCAACAGCGAGATCTCACAACAATGTCGATTATCCGACCAGGCGCGACAACCGCCGGCGGCACTCCATCGCCGCGCGCACGGTGTGGTAGCCGCCCGTCCACTGGTTGCCGAGCGAGTCGTCGACCGGCTCGCCGGTCCGGGTCGTCCGGATGCGCCACTCGTGGAGCGACGGATGGATGAGGTGGCGCTCCGCGAACGCCCAGGTCCCGGCGAAGGCGTCGGCGTAGGCCGTCTTGCCGGTCAGCTCATAGGCGTGGAGGAAGCCGATCAGGGCCTCGGCGTTCTGCCAGAACTCCTTGTCGGTGTCGGTCGCCGGCGCGTCCGGCGGACCTTCGCGGTAGACCCCGCCCAGTTCATGGTCGAACCCGAAACCAAGGGCGTGCTCCGCCATGTGGTCGGTCAGGCCGGCGTGGCGGCCCCGGTCGCCGTCCAAGACCTCGTCGGCGTCACCCAACAGCCAGCCGAGTTCCAGATTGTGGCCGTACGACGTCGTGAAATGGCCGGGTGCCCGGGCGTCGGTCGTCCGCTCCGCGATCCAGGTCCGGTCGATGACGATCGGCTCACACGGGGTGAAGTCGCCCGCGTACTGGTTGCCACCCGTCCCGCCGACCGGCTCGATCATCTTGCCCAGGATCAGCCGGCGGACCTCGTCCAGGCGGCGCCGGTGGGTGGGGTCCCCGGTCAGCGCGGCCAGGGCGGTGAATGATTCAAGCAGGTGCATGTGGATGTCGAGCGACTTGCGCCGCCCCGACTCGGTCGGTTCCGGGGCCCAGGAAGCGTCGAGGTTCTCCCAGAAACCGCCGTCGGCGACGTCGGCCGCCTTGTGCATCTCTTCGAACGTCGCCAACGCCAGGTCGTGCGCGGCGCCGTCTCCCGACGCCCGGGCGTACGCCACGAGTGCGTAGAGCGCGAAGCTCTGTCCGTACATCAGTTTGGCCGGATCGCGCACCCCGCTCTCATCCACGGACCAGAACCACCCGCCGCGTTCGCTGTCGAGGAACTGGTGGACCAGGAAGGCGAAACCGTGGTCCGCCATCTCCAGCAACGACTCGTCGCCGCGCAGGCGGGCCAGCGAGGCGTACGTCCAGAGGATCCGGGTCTGGGCGATCAGGCTCTTGACCCGCGTGGGCATGATCATGCCGTCGCGGTCGAACACCGTGTGGTAACCGCCGGCCGGGTCGATGCCTCTCGCAACCCAGAACGCCTGGAGGCCGTCGAGGTGCGCCTCGACCCTCTCCAGCGCCTGACCGGGGTCGAAAAGTGTGGTGTTATCGGTCATGGCCGGTGCCCCCTTCTCCGGGTTCTCGCGTTGCTACGCGTCAGGATACACCGCCATCCCCCTCCCCGGCCGCCGGAGCCGGAGGGCCAAGCTTGCGAAAACCGGGATCAACTACGGGTTTTCTATTGCCAGAACCTTGGTTGAGCCCCTATACTTTTCATCGTGCCACCGGGTTATTCCCGCAGTGAACAGGAAAGACGTTCGGTGGTGGCACCGGGGCACCCTCCACCGATTCACAGACAAGGATCCAACGAATGCGTCCTAAGAAATCACTCATCGCGCTCACAGCTGCGGCCTTGTTGTTCGCGGGCGTCAGTGCCTGCGGTACGACGGGCGGCAACACCACCACTTCACCTCCTCCCAGCAACACCAGCGCCGCCCCGGTTTCCGGGGACCTGGAGATCTTCAGCTGGTGGGTCGCCGGTTCCGAGGCCCTCGGTCTCCAGGAACTGGTCAAGGTTCTCAACGCAAAGTATCCGGACATCAAGTTCATCAACAACGGGGCCTCCACCGGTGGCGGCTCCGCCAAGGACGTCCTGCAGACCCGGATGGCGGGCGGCCAGCCGCCCGACTCGTTCCAGGTCCACGCCGGGGCCGAGGCCCAGGACTACATCAACGCCGGACAACTCCAGGACGTCTCGAACCTCTACACCGAGTTCGGCCTGACGAACGTCTTCCCGGCGTCCCTCGTCGCCATGCTGACCCAGAACGGCAAGATCTACACGATCCCGTCGAACGTCCACCGGGCCAACGTCATCTGGGCATCGGTCAAGGCCCTCGACAAAGCCGGTCTGTCGAAGACCGACATCTACTACAACGACATGGCCTCGTTCATCGCGGCCCTCGACAAGGCCAAGACGGCCGGAATCCAATACCCGCTCGCGGTGGGTACGACCTGGTGCCAGGTCCACCTGCTGGAGACCGTCCTCATCGCCGATCTGGGACCGGACAAGTACAAGGGCCTGTTCGACAAGACGACCGACTGGAATGGTCCGGAAGTCGCGGCCGCCCTGGCCGACTTCGGCAAGCTGATGAGCTACACCAACGCCGACCGCGGTGACCTGGACTGGGAGCCGGCGCTCGTGAAGGTGCTCGACGCCAACGCGGTCTTCACCATCATGGGTGACTGGGTTCCGGCGGCGCTGGACTCCCGCAATCTCAAGGACGGCACGGATTACCTCTGGGCCCCGTCCCCGGGGACCAAGGGTGTCTACGACTTCCTGGCCGACTCCTACGGCCTGACCACGGGCGCCCCGCATCCGGCGGCCGCCAAGGCCTGGCTCGACGTCATCTCGTCGGCCGAGGGCCAGACCGGCTTCAACAGGGTCAAGGGCTCGATCCCGGCTCGTACTGACATCGATCTGTCGACCTTCTCTGCCTACCAGCAGGCGGCGTCGGCCTCGTTCAAGAACGATGCCATCGTCCCGTCGATCCAACACGGCGCGGCTGCCACCATCCAACAGGGCAACGCGACCGGCCAAGCCGTCTCCAAGTTCACCACCAGCCCGATGGGCGCCGACAACTTGAAGACACTGCAAACCGAGTTGGCCAAGGCTTTCGCCTAGGCTCCGACGGCCGCGGCGGCGGCCCGCGTCGCCGCCGCGGCCACTCCCAGACCGGGGGACACCCGTGAACAAACTGAAGAAGTACGGACCGCCGCTGCTACTCCTGTCACCGTCGCTGATTCTCGTGGGCATCTTCGTCTACTTCCTGATCTTCAGCTCGGCGCAGATGTCGATGACGGACTCCCACACCTTCCCCCAGCTGATCGGGACCGTGCCGAGCCACTTCTCGGGTCTCGACAACTACGTGGCCCTGCTGACCAGCGACGATTTCCTGCACGCCCTGAAGAACCTGGCCGTCTACACGGTGGTCTTCATCGCCGGGACCATGCTCCTGGGGTTCCTGTGGGCCTGGCTGCTCGACCGCCGGTCGAAGGCGGAGGGGTTCTTCCGGTCCCTCTACCTGTTCCCGATGGCGATCTCGTCGATAGCCGCGGGCGTCGTCTGGCGCTGGTTGCTGAACGCCAACACCGGCGACCAGGCCAGCGGGCTCAACCGGCTCTTCCAGACGGTCGGCGCCGGCTGGCTGCAGAACGGCTGGACCACGAATGTCGGCCTCGGCATCGCCTCGATAGCCCTTCCGGCCATCTGGCAGATGGCGGGTTACGTCATGGCCCTGTTCCTGGCCGGTTTCCGGGGCATCTCGGACGACATGCGGGAGGCCGCGCGGGTTGACGGCGCCTCCGAGTGGCAGATCTACCGTCACGTCCTGTTTCCCCAGCTCTCCCCGGTCGCGCTGTCGGCGCTCATCATCTTGGGCCACATGTCGCTGAAGGTCTTCGACCTGGTCGTGGCCGTGACCGACGCCCACTTCTATCCCACCCAGGTGCCGGCCGTGGTCATGTACAACTACATGGGCTCCGGCGACTACGCCAACGCCTCGACGGTCGGCATCATCCTGCTGCTGGTCATCGCGGTCTTCATCGTGCCCTACCTGATCCACGTCGCCCGGGAGGACAAGTGAGCACTCCTACCACCGCACCCGCGAAAGCCCCGCGGCGTACCGGCTTCGACTGGGGGCGCCTGGTTCGCTACGTCCTGCTGCTGGCGTCGCTGGTCTTCGTGCTGATCCCGGTGTACGTCCTGCTGGTCACCTCGTTCAAGATGGTCGGCGACGCCGACCCGTCGCGGGCCTGGGCCCTGCCCGCCGTCTGGTCGCTGAACAGCTGGATGACGGCCTGGCAGGGCAGCACGGCGATGCCGTCGGTCGGCGCCGCGCTCGGGCGCACCGCCCTGATGGTGATCCCGGCGGCGGTCATCTCGTCGTTCCTGGGTTCGATGAACGGCTTCGTCCTGTCGCGCTGGCGCTTCCCGGGGGCGAATCTCGTCTTCACGGTCATCCTGTTCGGCATGTTCATCCCGTATCAGGCGGTCATGGTGCCCCTGTTCAAGATGATGTCGACCCTGTGGAGGGCCCAGGTTCTGGCCCCGGGGACCTGGACGCTGATCCTGCTCCACGTGGTCTACGGCATCCCGATCACCACGCTGATCTTCCGGAACTACTATCAGAACGTGCCCCAGGAACTGGTCGAGGCCGCCAAGGTCGACGGCGCGGGCATGCTCAGGACGTACTCCCGTGTCATCCTGCCGATCTCGGTCCCGAGTTTCGTCGTCGTCCTGATCTGGCAGTTCACGTCCGCCTGGAACGACTTCCTGTTCGCGACGTTCTTCGGCGGCAACCCGCAGACCCAGTCACCGGTCACGGTCACGCTGAACATGATCGCGCACGGCTCGATGCTGTCCGACTACGGTGCGGCGATGTCGGGGGCCGTGTTGGCCTCCCTGCCGACGCTCGTCATCTACATCGTGCTGGGCCGCTACTTCGTCGGCGGCCTGATGGCCGGCTCCGTCAAGGGCTGAGGCTCAGACGCTCTTCTTGATCCAGCCCATCGGCTTGCCGAGCGGCAGCATCGTGCGGCCGAAGAAGCTGTTCAGGAACAGCGCTCCCGCGGCGTACAGCCCGAGGATGGCGACGCCGAGTTCCGCCACGCCGGCGACCTTACCCATGGCGGCTCCGAAGTCCGCGTACTCCTTCTGCCACACCAACTGCGCTCCCAGGGCGCCCAAGAGCACGACGATGAGGGTGAGGATGGCCCCGAAGACCTTGTTGGCCTCCCAGGCCGCGATGGTGAAGAAGATGCTGAAGATCGCGTAGGCGAAGCAGGCCCAGCCGAACTGCCTCAGGTCGGCGTTCTCCGGCAGCCCGCCGAAGATCCCGTTCTGGAGGGCCCACACGAGCGCGACCGCGACCCAGAACAGGCCGAAGGTCCCGAGCACGATGGCCCCGAAGTAGTTGTTGCGCTTGAAGTCGGCCTTGGCCGCCCAGATCTGCGCCGCCGAGCCGAGGCACAGCGCCCACGGCATCAGGTAGGTGGACCCGGTGGTGAGGCCGAGCTTGCTGGACGACGCGGCCAGGGTGATCAGGGCCAGGCCGAACACGCCCAAGGCGGTCGGGTCGGCCATGGTGATCTTGATTTCTTTGGTATCGGACATTGTTGTCTCCTATGGTGGTCGGATGGTTGCGGTTGAACAACCATGCAGGCGACTTAAGGTTATCAGTCGTAGTGGGTGGTGTCCCACGTTTTGGGACAAAACTCCTAGATAACCCGGGCGGACAAGACGCCGGGGATGGCCTTGATCGCGGCCATGACCGGCTGGGGGATGCTGCCTTCGACGTCGATCACCGTATAGGCGAGATCACCGCGCGACTTGTTGAGCAGGTCGGAGATGTTGAGTCCGGCGTCGGCGAGCACCGTTGAGATCTGGCCGACCATGTTCGGCACGTTGCTGTTGGCGATGGCCAGGCGCGACGTTTCCGGGTTGCGGGCCAGGTCGGCGGACGGGAAATTCACCGAGTTGGTGATCGTGCCGTTCTCCAAGTACGCGCGGAGTTCGTCCGCGGCCATCCGGGCGCAGTTGTCCTCGGCCTCGTTGGTCGAGGCGCCCAGGTGGGGCAGTGTGACGACGTTCTTGTGGCCCTTCAACACCGGGGACGGGAAGTCGCAGACGTAGGCGCCGAGGCGGCCGGCGTCCAGGGCGGCGATGACCGCCGCCTCGTCGACGACGGGACCACGGGCGAAGTTGATCACGACCGCGTTGTTCGGCAGTTGGGTGAGCTCGCCCGCGCCGATCAGGAGACGGGTGGCCTCGTTCAGGGGCACGTGGACGGTGATCATGTCGGCCCGGGACAGCATCCGGCCCAGATCGGTGAAGTGCTCGACGGACGCGCTCAGCTTCCAGGCGCGGTCGACGGTGATGTCCGGGTCGTAGCCCAGGACCCGCATTCCGAGGGCCGCGGCGGCGTTGGCGACCTCGACCCCGATGGCCCCGAGCCCGATGACCCCGAGGGTCCGGCTGGGCAGCTCGAAACCGACGAAGGCCTTCTTGCCATCCTCGACCGCCTTGTCCATGGTGGCGGCGTCGCCGTCCAGGGTCTTCACGAAGTCGGCGGCCGGCACGATGTTGCGGGCGGCCAGGAACATGGCCGCGATGACCAGTTCCTTGACGGCGTTCGCGTTCGCGCCCGGGGTGTTGAACACCGGGATGCCACGGGCCGAGTATTCCGCCACCGGGATGTTGTTGACACCCGCGCCGGCGCGGGCCACGGCCAGCACCGAGGCCGGGATGGCCCAGTCGTGCAGGCTGGCGGAACGCAGCATGATGGCGTCGGGGTCCTCGATGCCGGAGCCGACCTGGTAGTCCGCTTCGGGGAACCGGGTGAGCCCCACCGGGCTGATCTGGTTGAATGTCTTGATCTTGAATGTCATTTCTGCTCCAGGTGTTCTCTAGCCGTTCTTGGCGGCGAAGTCGGTCATGTAGTCGATCAGGGCCTGAACGCCTTGGATCGGCATCGCGTTGTAGATGCTGGCCCGCATCCCGCCAACGCTGCGGTGGCCGGCCAGGTTGGTCAGGCCGGCTTGCTCGGCGCCGGCCAGGAAGGCCTTGTCGAGTTCGGGATTGGCGAGGATGAACGGGATGTTCATCCACGACCGGGCGGAGATCGCCACCGGGTTGGAGTAGAACTCCGAGTTGTCGATGGCGGCGTAGAGCATCTCGGCCTTGGCCTTGTTGCGGGCCCCCATGGCCTCCAGCCCGCCGCCGGCCTTGACCCAGTCCAGGACCAGTCCCAGCATGTAGATCCCGAAGGTCGGGGGAGTGTTGAGCATCGAATCGGCCGCGGCCTGTTCGGTCCAGTTGATCACGTCCGGAGTGTTCGTACGCGCCGCGCCGAGCAGGTCGTCGCGGACGATCACGACCACCAGGCCGGACGGGCCCATGTTCTTCTGGGTGCCGGCGTAGATCACGCCGTAGCGGGAGACGTCCAGCGGCCGCGACAGGATCGTGGACGAGGCGTCGGCGACCAGCGGGGCCTCGGACTCGGGAATGTAGTTGAACTCCACCCCGCCGATGGTCTCGTTGGGCGTGTAGTGCAGATACCTCGCCCCGGGGGTCGTGGTGTAGCTGCCGGGCGCCGGGATGGTCGTGTAGTTGCCGGCGGCTTCGTCGGCGATGACATTGACCGCAAGCCCCTGGCGCTTGGAGCCCGCGATGGCCTTCTTCGACCACTGGCCGGTGTTGAAGAAGTCCACGGAATCGCCTTCGGACGAGATGTTCATGGGGACGGCGTCGAACTGGCCGCTGGCGCCGCCTTGCAGGAACAGAACCTTGTAGTTGTCAGGGATACCGAGGACCTCACGCATCGAGGCTTCGGCCGCTGCCGCGCAGGCGATGAAGTCTTTGCCGCGGTGGGAGACTTCGAGGACGGACATGCCGGAACGCCAATCAGTCAACTCCGACTGGGCGAGTTCCAAGACGTCCAATGGGAGCATGGCTGGGCCGGCTGAGAAATTGTAAACACGCATAAGTACATTCTTGCAGACTCGGTTGCTATCATGGCGACTCCACCGCGAATGGACCGTGTTAGCATCCTGGGTTGATCTGCGGCAAAATAGTGACCAAATCTGTCTGGATCCCTTGAGACGTGGACACGGCCGGGCGGGGCCCCGAACGATCGGTATAGTTCGATGCGGCGAGACAAAGATGGTTGACTCGGTCGCTCACGCGGCTAGCCCTCGAACAGCCGTCCGCGCTAAGCGATAACCAACCAGGAAGGGACAATAATGCCAGATGTCAAGTTTTTCAGGGACGATGCGGTCCCGCTGGAGATGCACAAAGTACGCGTGGTGCAAAAGCTCAATCTCATACCCGTGGCCGACCGGGCCAAGGCCATAGCGGGGGCCGGGAACAACACGTTCCTGCTCCAGAACCAGGACACCTACCTGGACATGCTGACCGACTCGGGCGTCAACGCCATGAGCGACCGCCAGATGGCGGCGATGATGGTCGCCGACGATTCGTACGCCGGCAGCGCGACGTACTCGAAATTCGAGTCCGTGATCCGCGAGATCTTCGGGACGCGTTACATCCTGCCCGCCCACCAGGGCCGCGCGGCCGAGCACATCATCGCCCAGGTCTACGTGAGCCAGGGCTCCGTCGTCCCGATGAACTACCACTTCACGACCACGAAGGCCCACATCGGCCTGGCCGGCGGCCGGGTGGTCGAGCTGCACTACCCGGAGGCCCTGGAGGTCACCAGCACCAACCCGTTCAAGGGCGACATGTCCCCGGAGTTGCTGCGCGCCGCGTTCGCCGAGCACGGGGATGCCATCCCGTTCGTCCGCATGGAGGCCGGGACCAACCTGATCGGCGGCCAGCCGTTCTCGCTCGCCAACCTGAAGGAGATCCACGCGATCTGCGTCGAGCAGGGCGTGCCGCTCGTGCTGGACGCCAGCCTGCTGTCGGACAACCTCTACTTCATCAAGGTGCGCGAGGAGGCCTACCGCGACACCAGCATCTACGACATCACCCGTGAGATCGCGGACAACGCCGACATCATCTACGCCTCCTTCCGCAAGCTCGGCCATGCGCGGGGCGGCGGCATCTGGACGAACGACCACGACGCGTACATGAAGATGCGCGAGCTCGTCCCGCTGTTCGAGGGCTTCATGACCTACGGCGGCATGAGCGTGCGCGAGATCGAGGCGATCACGGTGGGCCTGGAGGAGACCATGGACTACGACATGATCAGCCAGGGCCCGAAGTTCATCGAGTACATGGTGGACGAGCTGGTCCGCCGCGGCATCCCGGTCATCACCCCGGCCGGCGGGCTCGGCACCCACCTCAACGCGATGGAGTTCGTCTCCCACATCCCGCAGGAGGAATACCCGGCGGGCGCGCTCGGCGCGGCGCTGTTCATCGCCGGCGGCATCCGCGGCATGGAGCGCGGCACCCTGTCCGAGGAGCGCGAGGCCGATGGCTCCGAGCACTACGCGAACATGGAGTTGCTCCGCCTGGCCCTGCCGCGGCGGGTGTTCACGCTGTCGCAGGTCAAGTACGCGATCGACCGCATCGACTGGCTCTACGAGAACCGCCACCTGGTCGGCGGCCTGAACTTCGTCGAGGAGCCCAAGGTGCTGCGGTTCTTCATGGGCCGCCTGGCCCCGGTCTCGGATTGGCAGGACAAGCTGGTCGCCAAGTTCCGCGCGGACCTCGGCCCGGCGTAACCACCGCGGCCGGTTCCAGAGCGCCCGGCCTTCGGAGTCGGTTCCGGTGGGCTTGGCGGTGGATCGTGACGGGGTGGTGGTGCTAACCCGTACCGCACCACCTGGATCCGGGCCCCGCGTGGGGTTCGGTACGGGTTTGCACCCAGAATCCACGCTTTTCCGGTAGTCAACCCGTACCGCATCCACCATGCGGGTCGAAAACAGCCGGTGCGGTACGGGTTAGCACCACCTCGACACGTCCAGGCCCACCCGGCAGCACCCGGCTGACCCGTTGTCCGGGCACCAGATGCGGCCCCGGGTTCGGCACTCCCCGGTTCGGCCCCCGCGCGGAATCCCCGGGCTCGGCTCCCCGGTGCTTGGACTGCGGATGCCCCGGGCCGCGCCCGGCGGGGTGGGCACCCCGTCGGCGGAGGATGGGCCCCGCGGTCTGTACCGAAGGAAGAACCGTGGCCCAT
>Ga0209628_10002715_pt1 | contig 12136 bp, 5 predicted proteins | sample TergutCu122P4_FD_187285 | JGI IMG/M metagenome (GOLD analysis project Ga0209628, IMG submission 187285) | Cubitermes ugandensis P4 segment gut microbial communities from Kakamega Forest, Kenya - Cu122 P4 (SPAdes) (version 2) | ecosystem: Host-associated > Arthropoda: Insects > Digestive system >...
CACAACACTCACAACACAAACATCCATGCCTTGGGTGGGATTCGAACCCACAATCTCAGCAGGCGAGCGGCCGAAGACCTACGCCTTAGACCGCACGGCTACTGGGACCGGCAGCGCCCCTTGTTTACTACTACTATTGCTGCTACTGCTACTACTACTACTACTACTACTACTACTACTAATAATAATAATAATAACAGTAATAGAGGCAATATGCGTATGAACGTAACAGTGAGGCGCTTTCGCGTAACCACTGTTGCCTTGCAAAAATAATAAGTATTACATATTCTGAGTGTGTGTCTGTTGCCCTATTTATCCAGCATGCAATGCGCATGCACCACATTGTCGTCTGTGGCCTGTCCGGCTTTACGATATTTGTCCACATTATCTTATAAACGGCACGATTTTAGTAAAAACGTTACTGAACATAAAATGTGTGTTTTGATTTTCTGTGCAACTCTTGTCTAAAACATTTCTTATTGTAAGAAGAACTGAGCGATACACTAGCAGAAGTGTACATATGTCGGTCTGCATGTAAAGTGCCGGTTATTCTTGTCAGATTTTAATGGAACTTGAATTTGCTTGACAGATTTTCGAAAAATCCCGAAATATAAAATTTTGTGGAAATCCGTAGAATAAGAACCGAGTTGTTCCATGCGGACGGAGAGACAGACAGATGGAAGGGCAGACAAGAATGACTAAGCCAACAGTCGTTTTTCGAAATTTTGCAAGCGCGCCTACAAACGACTGAAAAGTGGCTCCCACGCACACAGCCCAGTTAGTATGTGAGCATGAATGTGTAACAGTGTTATGGAATTAGGGGTTCTACGCAAGTAGAGAAGGTATGGCAAATAGGTTAGATTTAATGATTGAAATTAAGGGGGGGGGGCGTGTACAGATAGAGGTGGCAATACCAGCGGACAGGAATGACTCTCAAGGGAAACACAAAAGAAACTGTAACATAACGAGTTTTATGTATAGAGACACAACGAATGTGGAACATAAAATTTATAATTACACCGGTAATAATTGGAGCAACCGGAATATTGAAAAGGGTTTAAAGGAAAGTTTTGAAGCCATGCCAGAAAAGCCTTCAACAGATTCACTACCAAAGACAGCTGTACTTGGAACATCACACTAGTACGAAAAGTACTGCAGTCTGAAACATGAAGCCCGAGCGGTGGGGATCGCCACTGGTTCAGGAGAAAAAGTACTGGGGAGAGAAGGCTTGTGACAAGACAGCGAAATAACTGGGTTCATTTCAATTCAGTGGGTATTTATTAACGTGTATCGTGAACAACACACAGACAGAAATGAAACACAAAAAACAGTACAAGTACAGGAAAACAAAACACCAAACAAACAAAACAAAAACAATGTGGTAGGACAAGCAATATAAAAGAAATACTACACTTCGAACAGAAACATATACATATAAGTTGATGCAAAAATGTCTCTGATTAATGCAGAATTTACTATAAAGAAGTAATGACTTTCCTAAATATAATAATAATAATAATAATAATAATACTTTAGGCTCCCTTCCAGCCTGTCACTGTAATATACATTACGCCATTCAGTAAATGTTATATTTGCACAAATTGTGTCTTATTACATCATTGATTTTTTACTTTAGCCAAATATCTTCCTAAGTCTATATGCATGGATTTGTTAATACACTGTAATATTTTCCTATAAGCCACCTCCTTGTTCATAATTCAGCCATTTTAGTCGCTTTCGCAAAATTCCGAAAAGCAACAATTGGCTTCTTCATGTCTGTCCGTCCGCATGGAACAACTCGGCTCCCACTGGACGAATCTTTATGAAATATGATATTTGAACATTTTTTGGGAAAATCTGTTGAGAAAATTTAAGTTTGATTTAAATCTATGTAAACTAACGGTACTTTACTTGAAGACTAGCAAAACGTCGCTCAGTTCTTTTTAGAAAGAGAAAACTTTCAGACAAAAGTTTTAGAGAAAATGAAAAACCACATTTTTTGCTAATTTTTTTTTCGAAAATTGTGCCGTTTATGAGATAACGTGGGAAAATATTGTACAGCCGGACAGACCACAGATGACGGTATGGTGCGTGAGCATTGCATGCTGGATACCTAAGGCCACAAACACACACACACACACAATATGTAATACGTATTGCATTTCCACTGCCACAACAGTTGAACGAACGCGTTCCAGTGTTACGTTATACGTGCATTGCTTGTCTTGTTATTTAATAATTCCTTTCCCCATCTTCTAGTTCCTAAGGAATTCAGCGGTATGTGTTTGACGTTCTGTTCTCCTAAAATTAGCGGGCACTTTCCGTTATCTGTTTTCCTTAATTGCTCCCATCTTCTGTCTAATTGTAACATTTTTTTTTCTCCTGGCCCTACAGCCCCCATTGGGGGTTGTATTTTACAGCCCTCTAGCGGGCTTTAAGCCTCTTCACTTTCGAGGTTCCTTGATCACACACAACGACGCGCCACAATCGGTAGGACTCCTCTGAACGAATGATCTGTCCGTCGCAGAGACCTCTACCTGACAACACACAACACTCACAAGAGACAAACATCCATGCCCCGGGTGGGATTCGAACCCACAATCTCAGCAGGCGAGCGGCCAAAGACCTACGCCTTAGACCGCGCGGCCACTGGGAGCGGCTGATTGTAACATATTAGACGTACAAATCTTTGACAGTATACCAGTAGAGAGGGTCGTTGAATTGAACTCGAAGGGTGGTGTCCTGTACTCTGACGCCCTTTAGCCTGGCAAATATTTATGGATATTTCGGAGCAACCTTCTGCCTTACATATTCAGACTGAAGATTAATGCAGCAGGTTACTCCAAAACGTCGGCGAGTTTTTCTTCGTCAGGCTGCACGGCGTCACTTTCCAGAGGAGTGTCGTCTTCGTGTCTTCAAATGACGCAGGAACGTCACGAGTTAGGCAAAACAGTAGAAGGGTAGACGATTGGTGTGGAATGTTCCGATCAGAGATTTTACTGCTGCATGTGCTTGTGCCGCCGGTTTCTTTAAACCGTGGTGTTTGCTCTATGTAGCGCCCTCTTTGATACTAAAAAGTTCTGCATTTTGCTGACGCAGTGTTTTTGTTGGCTTAGTATGTACGATTGGGCGTCATAATTAGGCATGTTGTGATTACTATGAAGCAGGAACCGAATTTTTGTATATTATTCATATTAGTTTCATGCTGCAGACGGCTAATGCCTCATACCGTTGCATGCATAACGTATCTTATCCTTCTTGACTTCAGCCTACCCTCTTTTCGGCGGGTCCCGGCTGTTTTCATCGTGCCAACTGGCTCTCTTCGTCTACCCTGACTGAGGTTTCTCCGTGCATTTTCCGCAGTTGAAAGGCAAATGCCAGGGTATAACTCGCAAATACGGGACACGGCCCGCACTCTTCCCAAATTAATTGTGTTGCTCTGTTTATTGTTTGTGTGTAAATGTGTACTGTACTGTACTGTACTGTACTGTACTACTGCCACCGGCTGTCAACCCAATTGCATTTACCAAATATATCTATATATCTATCTCTTTCTGCGGGGATATAGCGGCCGAGGCGTGAAGCTAATCACTATATTTTATAAAGGGCTTAATACAAATCATAGCTACAACTTCCACTTCCCATTTACAGTCATGTTGTGCGTAGGGATTGGTACCTTCATAATGGTTTCTGATGAATATTAGCCTACAAATTATTGCAGTTTTCTCGGCCTTCCAATAATCTTCTACCCCTTTGTTTCAAAGTACAGAGAAATTCGAGTATTTTTTAACGTACGTCGTAACTGGCCCACTCCGGCGACGAAGGTGTGAATGCATGTTGTGGTCTGTGCCTGTGGAGTGTTTGTGTGGCAAGTGTAACGCGGGCGCGAAGTGCTAGCTAAGTGCAGAGCAGTGTTAGTGGCTCTTCAGAACAGCACGAGAAGGTAGGCAGGGGCAGTTTGTCGGGCCGGCCCGGCCCAACCCGAGGTGTGGGTGGTTGCCGGTGAAATGTCTTGCTCGCCCACCGTCCCGAATAAAGTGCAATCACTGTACATCCTGCCCTACGTCGGTAGTGAAACTTTCATGACCAGTGAATGAAGTCGTTTTGCTTCCAGTTGTGGTTCTCCTTTGACTGTTAATTGCTGCCGTCACAGTAGGGACACTCATGCATCTTATTCGCAAGGCTCTGGGTTCGATTCTGGTCCCAAAGACCATCTCTCCTGAGGTTCTTCGTGGATTTCTTCAGCTTCTTCAAGTAAAGGCTGTTTTTCCCACATCCTTCCCTATTCGTGATTCGTTAATCATCATGCTGTTTTATTTTATACAGGATGTTTCTATACAGAGTGTACCAGGAAGAATCTGCTGAACTTTGGGAGAAAGTTGCTTTTATTCGCATTCGTATATCCTAATTTCAGCGGTTGCAGAGATGATGACGGGAAAAGTTTTGATGAATGAAAATTCTCATGCGTTTATGTATTACCAAATACATATTCAAATAAGGATCAATTTTTAGTTCCTGTGATGTTAACACGTATACTGAATACATAATTAGCATGTGAGTGATGTAAAGGCATTAATTAATCTAAACAACTCGTACTTTCTTATCTTGTGGCGCAACTGCCCGACTGTGGCCATGGGCGCCTTATTTTTGACGTCTCTAGATCACTTACAGGCACACCATACGCGGTAGGACTCCTCTGGACGAGGGATCGACCCGTCGCAGAAATCTCTACCTGGCTTCATTCACAAGAAACTGACATACGTGTCCCCGGTGGAATTCGAACCCGCCACCCCAGCAAGCGAACGGCCGCAGACCGCGCGGCCACTGGTTCGACGACAACTCATACTAGTCTCACAAAATTCGTCCCAACCACTCCAGTACTGTATATATTACATCAATAACTATTTATTGACATACTCGACTGCGCGTTGTGGCAGACACTTGCAAGTATGGAAATAGCTGCTTGAAATGAAATGTACCTATTTTAAGGACCAAACACACTGCATGGTTTGACAATAATAGTTCGTAGTTACGATAGTCTGAGTACTGACAGTCGCTTTAAATGCCGCCTAAATAAATTAATAAGAGATGTGTACAGTCGCAGGGGTGTGAAACTGTGTATCAGTGGTACTGGGGCCTCTAATGAACCCTTTTATTCATTCTGTGTGTGGTGGATGGTTGAATATATTTGGGGAATGACGATTGCTAGAGAAAAAGTGCAGTTCTTCCAGAAAACCCTGTCCCAGTTCAACTTTGTCTACCACGATACATGCAGGAGTCGGCCTTGGATTGAACCCGATTCATTGCGTTGAAATGTCGGCTATTGACAGCCTGAGTTATGGTTTGGCCCCTACGGTATAGCAGCATTACGTCCACAAAGTCCCTGTCATTTTGAATTACAGCCTTCAGTGCGAGTCTCATAAACCACACGGCACTCCTCCCTCAGTCACATGATTGCAGTTACTACGTAAGCAGACCAATACTGGCACATCCGCCGCTCTGACTGCAGAAACACACTGATATACGCGCACACGACTTCGCGCACTATCTCTTCCTGTGACATCAGCCCAGGATCACCTGCGCCTGTAGTTGAAAACTTTGTGGAATTAATCCTGCTATACTACGCATATGGTAGAGTGCATGAGAAGAGATGGCATTGTTGTTATTTTCTGTTTCATAAAAAACGGTCCCCAGAAAAACTATACACACGACCAGATCTGTTATTTCACAAGGTGTTTTTGAATCGTCTTTTTATTATGCCGGTCTCGTTGTCACTTCGCAAGTCTTCAGGTCACCATGGTTGAATAATTTGCGTTAGAATTTCTAGATATTTGTGACACAGGAGTGGCTACCAGTGTCGTGGGTGAATATGGACTGTTCCGTAGGAACTGCGGGACGCGCACACCTTCAGTCTAAACCGACTCAAGACGAAAAGAGGCAGAGGAACATTGAATTAATGAGCTGAGCAAAACTTTATTGCAGTAACGTTGCTGGCGTACTGGAAACTGTGAGCATGATGCAATAAACATAGCATTATGGGAATGTTGTTTGTAATGACGTTCTGTTTGTGTGGCGCGAGGGCGCAACTCGGGCATAGGCCGCCTTGAGGTTTCTAGACCTAATGTAGTTACACACACACACACACACACACACACACACACACACACACACACACACACGGTAGGACTCCTCTGAACGAGTGATCAGCTCGTCGCGGAAGCCCCTATCTAGACAAGACACAACAAACAAAACAGACGAACATCCATGCCCTTAGCGGGATTCGAACCCTCGATCCCAGCAACAGGGCGGCCGCAGGCCCAGGCCTTAGACAATGCCAAAATCTTTTTTATTGACACGTAGTTCAAACGTGCTATAGAACTGAGATTTTAACTCTGATTTTATATTTTTGTATTTGCATTTGTCAGTTGGCTTCTCAATCCGAGAGGCTATATAACCCCTGTATTTTTAAAGCTGCCATTATATCCAGAAATAAAGTTGCAGCGAACCGTTTGCCTTCTTCCAGCCTGAAGGCCGTCACGACGACATTGTGTTAACCTCACCGCCCCGTTCTTTATAAAAAAAACATACCGATTGTTTTACATTGCATCGATTTTCCTCTCATACATTTCTTGTACTAATTTAGATGCTCTTCTGTTTCCTAATTTGACTGCTACTTTTCAGATTATTTTATTGTCCTTGGCGAGTCTTAAGGCTTTCACAGCGGGATGGTTGACAACTCCGTTCCCTTTCTTAATATCGTCACTTACCACCTGCTTAGTGTCTTTCAGACATTCTATTCCCTCTGCTGCTATGCTATTGTCATCATAAGTGGAAGCCCAATTCAATGAGTTGGTTCGAACAACCGTCACTTTCTCTAGTCTGAACTTCCTTTCTCTTCCAGTTTCATTTCCCTAAGTACCCTGAATTATTTATGCCAAGCGCTTCATTGCGTTTGTAACATCCATGTGATCGATGTTGCCGTTTGAATGGTCAGCTTCTTAGGGGTTTGATATTTCTTACGAGGCTGACTGTGATTTAAATAAAAGAACACATAAGAAAGTGACAAGTTGGAACTTAATAAAATGGTGCGAGTTTCCATAGCTTTGTGTGGTAGTGAAAATAGGGTTTAGAATAAAGGAAATGTTACTTAAATTGAAGCGAAGTAAATTAAATTTTGAGTGAGTGGCAAGGGATTAGACAAATTAAAAATTTAGATTTACGGAATGAACTAAATGTTTATTCAGTAAATGGAAGAATAGACGATTACAGAGAAAAATGGGTAACCTTCTTAACCGAACTACGAAAGAACGAAAGAAAGAAAGAGAGAAAGAAAGAAAGAAAGAAAGCAATCCCTGTACAGGCCTGGAGAGGCCCTGAGGGTTCCAGGAGGTTGAGACTCCTAGATTTTAAGAGAATCGGCACGAGAAGGTGGTAAGTTTGTCAGCCGTACGCACCGGCCGCCTTTACCCCCAGGAAATATTCCTCGCACTCATTTCTATTAGAGGCTGAGTCGATTCTAGGCCCATACTGCGGCCGGAAGGAATCAGTGAAAAACTCCATTCGAACCCACGACCTTCCGGCTTGTAGTTCCGTGTCTCAACTGACTGCGTACCGCGTGTCCCCACAGAACTACAATATCGTTCAGAAATGTGCAGTAGAAATGTCTGCAGTGTTTAGTCCATGCATAATTATGAAGTCAATAACTCATGCTGCACCAACAGATACGTTATGCTGTAATTTATGCGCACTATCTTTTGCATAGCCCCTACATGTTTCGGCATTGTTCTCTCGGCACTTTCAGGGAGCGGACACCAAAATGTCTTTCAAACATACAACAATAATAGAAGTAAAAATAAACGTACATATGTTGAAGTATCAGTAGTGTAGAATTGTACAGGTTTTGGTTGTACAGGACGGGATCAAATTTGGATCAAGGAAGAATGGATTTTTGCATACAAAGAATTAATTACAACTTTTAACCATTTTAACTAACAAACTGTATTATTATTATTATTATTATTATTATTATTATTATTACTCTTTCACCAACAGTATACTATACTATATTAACATATCGGCCTCTTATTTTAACCAAAACCTGTGAAATTCTCTGTTACTGATAGCACAACATATGTATGTTTATCGTTACATATTTTATTGCTGTATGTTTTAAAGAGATGTTGTTGTCAGCTCCCTGAAGATGGCCATATAACCCTGAAACATGTATGAGCTATATGTAAATGTTAGTGCATATGTTACAGAACAGTGCATCAGTTGGTGGTACATCAGTTTGTCACTCCAGTACAAAGTCATAACTACATAGTAAGACCAAGCAAGATGTGACTATGGAGTGGAAACAGACTCCAGGTTTTTCGCGCAGAGACAAATGACATCATTCTAAGATTAGTGTCAGAGGACACGGTGGCCAAAAGACCAGCTCTTGAAGAGTCAGGTATGTTACGGTTTATGGCTGTTTGTGACAATGACATTTAAACATCTGGAAATTTTGTTCAACTGTGGGTAAGAGAGAAGGTTTTGCTCGTCTCCAAAGACTCCGGACTACCTATGGGGTCACCAGCCTCCATTCCAATGAGTACCGGGAATTTGTTACACCAGGGATAAAGCAGCCGGCGCGTCAAACTAACTACTCGCATCTAGTGTCGGTATTAAGAATAACTGAATCCCTCCCTGTTGTCTTTTAGACGTAGTGCTTAATTTATCACAGGGATAACAATTTTTGATTGTGCCAGCTTTCTGGTCGCTTGTAATTGTAGTTTACTGGTGAGATTAATTCTGAATGTGGTGCTCTACAGTGATGACAACCAGAGTGTACAGTATTCCGAGGAGAGGTCGCTGCTGCAGATAATTAGCTGGATTGTGCCTTCTATGTAGCTCTCTCTTCAGCAGCTACTTCACCTCTTTCTCCTCTCCTCCTACGCTTCATTCACAGCGAGTTTTTGGTTGACGGCTCGTTGAATCTGCGGTCACCCGCTTCCTGATCTCAGCCGGGTTACTCCTTCACCCGCTCCAACTACCCCGACTGGAAGACTGCATTCCCTGTTCATGTTGGACTCAGCATCATTTCCTTGATAACGCTGAAAGGCTGCTTACCTTCGCGTTCAAGCCAGCAGTGAGCAAAATGTTAAGCGTAGGTTGCTGTACGACCCGCTATGTTTAACATTACAGAACTGTACATCGTGCCCACTTGCTGTATTTATGTGTTTTCTTTGGTCTTCAGATCGAACAGGTATCACTTCCGTACTCAACTTTAAGTTACTGCTTTTATATTAGAGGCGGAGTGTGTTTACCCTCCCTACAGCTGAATCTTTCTACGTAATTTTTTCAGGCTAATTTTTTCATTAAATGTTTAAGTGAAATCTCCATTAGCGCGGAGAGTTGGTGAGGTTAGTGAACTCTCACTCTTCAGCCCCTTAAATTAGAATTCTTCCTCGCAAGCCAACAGTAAATTTCTCTATTTTATGGATATCGATGCTATAGTACCACTGTGCCTGTGCAAAGTCACATCCTTGCGTTCTGTTTTATTAAGATCTATTTACATATTTTCCTCCGCATATATGTCTTTGTCTTGTAAGTATTTTCGTTCTGGTTGTCCGACCAGCTTCTTGTTCGGTTTTCTTGTGTGGCACTGAAGTAGCTTCCTTAGACAGGACCAGTGCGTGTTTGTGTCTTCAAGACCCGTTTGTCTGTTACAGTTTTGAGACCTACCAGATCTCCAGAGCTGTATTTGGTTCTTAGTTTTGTTTTCCTGTGGCGCAACAGCCCAGCTTGGGCCTAGGGCGCCTTATTGTTGAGTTTTCTAAATCACTCTCTCTCTCGCTCTCTCTCTCTCTCTCACACACACACACACACACATACACACACACCGCAATATCCCCCTGAACGAGAGATCAGCCGGTCGCAGAGGCCACAACCTACACGACACAACACAATAAAGACAACGACACCAACATCCATACGTTCAGTGCGATTCGAACCCGTGATCCCAGCAATGGCGTTCTTAGACCGGCGCTTCAGACCGCACAGCCAACGGGATCTGCTGGTATGATTCTTATTACGGTCGTAATTAGGACTACTACTAACCGGACGTAGAGCAGAAAGTGGGGAGGAACTTGATAATAGTTCACCCCACACTACCACCCACCCCACCCCCCCGCTAGAGAAATTAAACGTGCTGCATTAGCCTATGCGGCTGTGGCATGTCTGTGCATCAAGGGGTGCGAGGGACAGGCAGTCGTCGTGCTGGAGTATCGCTGTGGAACAGAAGTGCAAACAGTGCAGAGATTACAGACGAGTTTCTTGAAACTAATATAGGCTATACCTCGGCATGTGTTTGGTGTCATGCACTGTTTGTTGACTGTCGGTAATGTCGACGGCTACACTGTCCCACTGCACGCCCTGAGTATGTAGAGGGGGAAAGAATTTATAGCTTCACCGTTTCTGAGCCTCTGTACTAGACTGAGGTTTCTGTTCAGCTTCACACCCTGGCCGCTTTATCCGTGGCGAAATAGCCTCTTATCTACTGAACAGTGGGCTGGATTGGCCACGGACTTGATATGGACGCTTGGGAGATTCCTTGGTTGTCCAGCCCGTAACTTAGTTACTATACTCACTGAGCACAATATATGACGCTCGTAGATAACTTTTCTTGAAATAATCACGTAGGCATGTTATATCGCCATATGATAAGAGGAAGGAAGGCAGACTGTATTTGTTATATCTTGCGTGGGAACTGCCATATAAAAGACATTATTGAAAGGAAGAAAGAATGAACAGGAAGAAGAGGAAGAAGACGTAAGCAGCTACTCCATTACTTTAAGGAAACAAGAAGGTACTAGAAATTGAAAGAAGAAGCACTAGATCGCACTGTCTAGAGAACTCGCTTTGGAAGAGGCTATGGACCAGTCGCAAGACAGACTGCGGAATGATTATGCTGACTGTGTGTTCGTGTGTTTGTGTGTTTCTATCATCAGGTCTTAAAATGTAGTGGGATTATTTTTCACTCATTTGCGCCGTTTAAAGGACCTGCCATCAGCCCCCGGATCTGACTGAATGTCCAGTGATTGAAAACAGTTCCAAGTGACGGGTCAAACAGAGTAGGGGGGGATTCCCCACCGTCGTCGCACTGGATGACGGCAACAGATACAGTTTCTGGAAATGCTTATTTTAAAAAATGACTACAATGAAAACTGCAGAAAAATGGCCGTGTCTGTTGTTATTCTGGCATTATTGGAAAAGTACAGTGTGTATCTGTGTGCAGTAATTGCACATCAAGGTCACCGACGGGTGAAGAATAGCAAGGAACACATTTGTAATGTATGACTGCTGTATCATTTCTGTTCCTTTAGTATCTTTTTCCACTAATGAAGGTGAAAGATTGTAATTGACGGTTCGTGTACAGTCACGTTCCGATCCTTCAGCCAGTTTACTGATTGAGATTGTCCAGTTGCTACAGTGTTGATGAATTCGCGTAAATAGATCATGATTTCCTCTGTTATTGTTTGATAAAATGGAGTGACGGAATAACAGATCCACTTGAATAACTAAACGGCCTGGTTTGATACATATTCCCTCGTACAGTTGTCGAATTTGTTTTGCAGGAGAGTGGGCAGGCCACATGCGGGCCAAAAAAGAACGTAATTAGATCTCTAAAAACCCACAAAGCATATACAGCAAATTGTTTTACCACATTCGGTCTACCATTTACCATGCATGAGCTTAGTGGGTAGTGGGACAGAAAAAAAAATACTTTGTTCGCCTTCGGAGTGGGGATGTAAACTGCACTGTCCAGCCACAAAACAGTACTTCTGTACAGGACGAAAACACATCTACTGCCGAATTAAAAAACATCGTGCGCGTATTTGTATTTGGGTAATTTATGGGCGTAACGACGTAGCTTCTCAAGGAGTGTCATCCCCGTTGTGTATATCAAAACTACAATGGATTAATAATCAACAATGGCAGTCAAAAACACAACTATATTTGTAAATACAGTAATTTACCAACTACATGTTTCGGCCTAATTCGGCCATCTTCAGGTTGGAAATACAGTGTCAGAGGAAAATTATCTGTCTGATCTAAATGCAGGTGTGCAGGGGAGGGTACGAGATCTCGTTTA
>Ga0209628_10002717_pt1 | contig 12133 bp, 8 predicted proteins | sample TergutCu122P4_FD_187285 | JGI IMG/M metagenome (GOLD analysis project Ga0209628, IMG submission 187285) | Cubitermes ugandensis P4 segment gut microbial communities from Kakamega Forest, Kenya - Cu122 P4 (SPAdes) (version 2) | ecosystem: Host-associated > Arthropoda: Insects > Digestive system >...
CAGCCCCAAAACGACAAGCGGCAGCAAAGCCATGCAGTCCAGCCACATGATACACCAGTAATAACCCACCGCGTACGCGCTTAAAGCGTAAAGCGCTGAAAATCCGAGTATGGCGAACCCGTTGCCCAGAGCGCAGTATTTTTTATCATAACTTGCGTTTAGTTTATCCGCGTAATCGTAATGGATCATACCCCGCAGATAAATCGAAAAAAATAATCCCGAACAAGAAATTTTTATCATCGTCGCAAGCGCCATAAATTCCCTTAAATATTCCTGCGGGAACAAAACGGACAGAAGATACAAAGGCGTAGACGCATAATACGACATGAGCGTCAAAAAATTCGTGCCTCCTCCCGTATTCCATGAATACAGGATCGACTGTCCGCGCGTTAATTTATAATGCAGTTCCTGTAAAAATGGGTAATACTGATGCCAGCTGTCGATTACCATGATCTGCTTTTCGCCGAACGGGAATATTTTAATTTTCCAGAATGCGATCGTCATAAGCAAAAACGGAATCACAAAAGCGAAAATATGTATCGGCAGATATCTTGTTCTTCTTTTTTCGGTCAAAGCATTTATTTTTTTCATCGAAATCGGCGACAGGTTTATCGAAGCGTTTTCTTCTTCGTCAAAACTGCTAAAATCGTTGATTTTTTTCAATTCGTCGCGCACATCGGCGTAATTTATTTCGCTTTCGCTCTCATTCTCGTTTGCATTCTCGTTTGCATTTGCATTTTGATTTTCGTTTTCGATTTCGATCTCGTTTTGATTTTGATTATTGATATTATCATCACCGTTCATCATTTTAATATTTTAACTCCTTTATATAAACGAACTTCGTTCGTTTCAATATTTTTTATCTTTTAAATTGTTTTTCGATATCTTTTTTGGTTATCTCGAACGCCACAGGCCTGCCGTGCGGACAATATTTTACATCCTCGTAGTTCATCACCCTGTCGGCAAGCCACGCGATATTTTCAGCGCTGTCGACGATACCGGTTTTCATCGCCGCCTTGCAAGCCGCGCTTTTTTTCGCCGAAAGCATGACTAATTTTTCAAACATCGTCTCATGCGCCGACAAATCCCCCGCCGATCTCAGATATGCCGCTTCTTTTATCGTTTCCCCGATGTCGGCGTCAAATATTTCCGCGGGAACTTCGGTTATAGAAACCGTTTCACTGTCTTTCCATTCAAATAGGATCCCCATTTTTTTCATATCTTTTTCAATTTCCAAAATCCCGGCAGTTTCTTCCGGAGTGAGTTTCACTTCGACGGGAATGAGAAGAATCTGGCTTTTGAACCCGGAATTGATATTTTCATCAGCCGCTTTCTTTAACATTATATCATAAATAATCCTTTCGTGCGCGGCATGTTTATCAATTATAATAATTTTTTCATTTTTTTCCACAAATATATATCCGTAAAAAGCCTCCCCGATGATTTTATAATCATATTTATTATAATTATTATTGACGATTTTTGTATTTTCATTGATTGGTTCCGGTTCTATTTTTTTTACGAACGGCGCGAGCGCCGAATTTCGTTCGGCTATGGCGTCACGTTCTGCAATAGTCCCTTTTTGAAAGGGGATGTCGGCGACGAAGTCGATGACAGGGGTTTGCTCCCGGGGTTTTTGCGACAAATCAAAATATTTGCTTGTGTAATTTTCGTTATTATCGTTATTATCGTTTGTATTATTTTCTTCTTTATACAAATTTATTATAGGGGCGGAATTTTCCCGCTCTGATTTTGTAAAAATAAAATCGTTATTTACTTCACCGTAATTATTCAACGTATTTTTTATCGCGTAATATACAGACGCGTAGATTTTTCTTTCGTCCGAAAATTTGATTTCCATTTTTTGCGGATGAACGTTTATATCGACTTTCGATTCGTCGATTTTTATATATAACGCGCAAAACGGGAACCTGCTTGTTTCCGCTATAGACTTGTATGCTTCTTCCACTGCCGACATGATCGTTTTTGAATACACATATCTGCCGTTTACAAAAAAGTTTTCGTTCACCCTCGTTTTCTGCCCGTTCTCGATCTTTGAAATAAACCCGCAGACTTTTATATTCCCGCCAGTTTCGTCGATTTCATCGTTAAAATCCCCAACCTGCAATAAATAATCCGCGATTTCGCCGCCGAATATCGAATAAACCGTATCTTTATAATTCCCGTTTCCGGGCGTGAATATTTTTTGTTTGCCGTCCTGAATAAATTTAAACGACACAAACGGGTTTGACAGCGCTATTTTTTCTATGATCCATTTACAATACATTCCCTCGGTGATATCGCGTTTCAAAAACTTCTGCCTCGCCGGGATTTTCGAGAACAGCCGCTCTATTATAACCGTCGTCCCGTTCGCGCATCCCGCTTCTGAAATTTTCGTATTCTGCCCGCTTGAAGATTCGAGCATATACCCGTTTTGACTCTCTTTTGTTTTGGTGAATATTTTCAAGTCCGAAACGCTGCTGATCGCCGCCAACGCTTCGCCCCTGAATCCGAGGGTTTTGATTCTCGCCAGATCGTTTTCGTCTTTTATTTTGCTTGTCGCGTGGCGCAAAACCGCCCTGCCCAAATCTTCGGCGTTCATTCCTCCGCCGTTGTCCGTGACCCGCATGTACGATATCCCGCCGCCTTTTATTTCGACCGTTATCACCGTCGCATTCGCGTCGATCGCATTTTCGACGACTTCTTTCAAAGCCGACGACGGTTTATCCACGACTTCCCCCGCGGCTATCAGATTCGCAATGTGAATATCAAGTAAATGAATCATAGTTAATTTCTCTCTCATTTGAATTTGAATTTGAAAATTCTATTGTTATACTCGGCGCGATATAAGCAAACGACGAAAAAGCAGTAAACGGTATATAAACCGAAGATGTTGCGATTTCACTTGTTAATTTATCCGCTGTCGATTCGATTACGGATTCTGTCGGGAAAGTTTCCGTTAAAAATATATTTGAATTTTTATTGGGTTCCCTGTTATTGCCGGCGTTATACGAAATTAAGTTTACAAATCCTATAAATAAAACGATTGATATCGCCATCGCTATCGGCAATATTTTCGCAGATTTATATTTTGATTTTTTATTTAAATTATATTCGTTCTTTTTTCTCAGCATTTCGTCCGTAAGTCTTGTTATGGTTTCTTCGCTTATGAATTCGTCAAAAAATTTATTGTTCATATCATTATGCCTCCTTTGGCGAGAATTTTTTTTATTTTGTTTTTTAGCCGGCTTATGCGTTTATCGACTGTATTCCGTTTTATTTGCAAATATTCCGCAATTTTTTCCGGTGTTTCATAATATAAAAAACGCATAGTAAATAATAAACTTTCCTGACTGTTCAATTTTGATACTATGCTTTCAATCAATAATTTTACTTCTATTTCGTCTTGATATTCTATCGGAAACGATAAATAATCAAGATTTTCATCGCCGATCAACTCTTTGGATTTACGAATATTGCTTTTGCAATAATTTAACGCGGCAGAACGCGCAATTACGGCGATAAAAGCTTCCATGCTGCCCCGTGTTTCGTTGTATTGCCGCAATTTTTCCATAATTTTCAAAAATACAGTATTTACACAATCGTCTATATCGTTCGGCTGGTTGGCGTAAATTAAAATATTTGAAACGACTGCGCGTATCTGCGGTTCATATTTATAATAAAAAATATCATTAACTTCGATATTTTCAGGAGTTTTATTTTTCAATCCGATTTCATTCGTATCCATATTTATCATATTTATGATATTATTTTATCAAACCCCAATGTTTTATATATTTTGACGCATATAACATATACAATTCAGCATTGCGGTTTCTGACATATTTTTTTTACAAGCAATAATTTTTTTATTTATTGAATCTATTTGAATCTATTTAATCAATAAACGCAAACGCCTGCAATGCGAGACACAATCTATACCGGTCTATATCAAATTTATCCCTGCCGTACGCGTCCAATAATTTATCTTTATAATCGTTTGTTCCCAAATTATGCTGTAACGACCAGATCGCCCACAATAAATCAAAATGCCTGTCGCCGGTTCCTCCACCCTCGAAATCGATAAACCCGCTGAATTTAAAATCGTCCAGCATAATATTCGGCAGGCAGGCGTCGCCGTGCAGGTGAACGTCCTCGACCAGTTTATATTCGTTTTTGCATAAAAAATCATACCCTTCTTCAGGCGCGTTAAAATCAGCGTATTCAAGCATCCACGGATCGCAATCGTTATTTTTATATTTTTCGTGCGCTAACGGTATCATAGAAGAAGTGATATTCTTTTTCGGACAGCCGTCGGGACTTATATCGTGCAAATATCTCAAACTTTCGCCAATCACGACGGCTAATTTTTCAGGTTCGCGTAAATATTTCTCCGCCAGACAACTTTCGCCTTTTACTCGTTCCATTAATAAATAGTCGTTGCCGTCATCTTGAACAAACGCGCATACTCTCGCGGTCACGCTTTTGCCGTGAAAATAGTCCATCATTTTTGCTTGATGTTCCAATTTTGTTTTGGGCGCGACTTTTAAAAAATCCCCGCCATTGCGGTCGATGTAGTATGTTTTTGCGTGGTCGCTGAAAGTTGCGTCAAATATTTCCGCTCCGTTTATGTAGGGTTTTATTTCATCGGGGAATGTGGTTATGTCAAGTTCGATTTTTGGCAGTTGTTCCATTTTTTACCCATTTATTTCTTTTATTCTTTTTTCTATATATGGCTTGACTGTTTCGCAGAATATTTTCGCGTTTTCAATTTGAATTTCAGTTTCCTCTTTTGTAGCGTAAAACAAATCAGTATAATCGCTGTTGTTTCTATATTCAAATAAATCGCCTATAAACTTGCTAAAATTTTTATTAAAAATACCCGTTTTTATATATAATTCCCTGAATTTTGCAATAACAGCCGCATGTGAATTAAAATTAAAATCATCTAACCCCAAGAGAGCGTTCATAATATGAAAAACGCTGTAATATGCTCTGTTTAAAGCAGAAAGATAATCTTCTTCTATAAATAATAATTGTGCTGCTTTGTAATTCCTTGAAGATTCATTTATTCTGTATTCGCATACTTCTGTATAACGTTTATCCATAAATTCCTATCCCTTCTTTTACAACATTTCTAAAAAGCGGCATGACATCTTTCCAATAATTAAAGTAATCCAAATTAAAAACCATTATTGAAATATAAATATCATATTCCAATCCTAAATCGCTTCCCGCCGAAATAAAATCATCGCGCAGTTTTTTTATTTCATCCTCTCCGCATTTGACAAGAACCATTATGTCAATATCAGATTCGTCTCTATAATCTCCGCGCGCGTATGAACCGAACAACAATATTTTTTCTATATTGTCTCCGTATATTTCAATCATTCTTTCGCACACATCATTTAAAACATTATTTAATTCGCATTTCAAACCCATTATCAACACCTCTGTTTCTATTTCTCCGCCAGTTTTATCAGCTCATATAAAACATTAAACGCTTCCATTGGGGACATCACGTTTATGTTTATGCTCTTTAATTTATCGTAAATTTCGTTTTTATTGATGTCGTCAAACGAAAAGTTATCGAGTTCGTCTTCTTCCGTGATTTTATGTCCCCCGCGCGAAGGCAACGCGCTTCCCCTGCCCTCTTCAAGCCCCGTCAGGATTTCTTTCGCGCGCTTCACGATCTCAACCGGGACGCCCGCCAGTTTGGCCACTTCTATCCCGTAACTGTCGTCCGCCGCGCCTTTTATTATCTTGCGCAAAAAGATTATATCGTCGTCTTTTTTCTTTGCGGCGATATTATAATTCACAACCCCGTCAATTTCGTTTTCGATTTCCGTCAATTCGTGATAATGCGTCGCGAATAAAGTTTTCGCGCCGAGTTTTTTGCTCGCCGTGTATTCAAGTACCGCCCTCGCCATACTCATGCCGTCAAAAGTCGAAGTGCCCCTGCCGATTTCGTCATAGACAATCAGGCTTTTTTTCGTCGCGTTTTTTAAAATATAAGCCACTTCGCTCATTTCAAGCATGAAAGTCGACTGCCCCGCCGCAAGATCGTCCGCCGCTCCGACTCTTGTGAAAATCTTATCCACAAGCCCGATCCGCGCTTCCGACGCGGGAACATACGACCCGACCTGCGCAAGCAAAGTTATGATCGCGACTTGACGCATATACGTCGATTTCCCCGCCATGTTCGGCCCGGTTATTATATACAGCCTGTTTTTGTCGTTGTCCAAATAAACATCGTTCGGAACATAATAATTATCCCTCTGCGTGATTTCGACAACGGGGTGCCTGCCGTCTTTGACCTGCAATACCGTCGAATAATCCACTTCCGGACAGACATAATTATTTTTTTCAGCCGTTTCGGCGAGAGAATATAACGCGTCGAGGCAGGATAGCGAATAGCTTGTTTTTTGGAACCTGTGTATATTTGTCGCTATGATTTTTTCTATATCGTCAAAAATATCGTTTTCGATCGCGATCAAGCTTTCATTCGCGCTTAAAATTGCCGACTCCATTTCTTTCAGTTCTTCCGTGACATATCTTTCGCCGGTCGAAAGCGTCTGCCGCCTTATGTAATGTTCGGGCGCCTGCGAAACATACGATTTCGAAATTTCTATATAATACCCGAAAACTTTATTGTATCCCACTTTTAAAGATTTGATCCCCGTGCGTTCGCGTTCAGAATTTTCTATATTGTCGATCCAGTTTTTGTTGTCCGAAACGATCGACCTGTAATGATCGACGTCTGTGTTAAAGCCCGTTTTGACAAACCCGCCGTCTTTTATCGTCGCGGGGGGTTCGTCCATGATCGCGCTGTCTATCATGTTAAATATATCGCTTAAAGCGTCGATATTTGAGTTTAGCTCCGCAATCAATTCGCTGTTAAAAGACATGATCTGTTCTTTTATATCCGGGATATTTTTAACGCTTGCCGCGAGCGTTTTTAAATCCCTCGCGTTTGCGGTTTTATAAACTACTTTCGCGATGATCCGGTCAATATCTTTTATATCCGATAAAATCTGCTTGATTTTTCCCCGCTCTATGACTTTTTCTATCAATTCGCCGACTGCCCTCTGGCGTTTCTGGATCAAGCGGCAGTTTAAAAGCGGCTGTTCGATCCATTGTTTTAGCGTCCTCGCGCCTTTTGCGGTTCTTGTTCTGTCGACGACCCATAAAAGCGAGCCTTTTTTATCTTTGTTTATCATCGTTTCGACCAGTTCGAGATTCCTGCGCGTGTTTAAATCGATTTCCATAAACAGCGATTTGTCGTAAATATTCATTTCCGCGACGTTTAGAATCTCGCTTTTCTGCGTGTCGTATAAATAATCAAGAATCGCGCCGATCGCGCGTATTAAAATATCCGGCATAGCCGAAGCGTCTATTTCCGGCTGAAATTCCGGATTATTATTAAAAGCTTCAATATTTTTTTTCGCTTTTTCGATATCAAACCGTTTCGATTCGTTGTCGTTCACGACGGCGTTTAATTTTTCCGTCAAAAATTTCGTTATTCTGGGGAATTTCGATTTATCCAAATTGATCAATACTTCAGACGGCGAAAAAATGCCGATTTCGTTTAAAAGTTTATCCAAATAATCCGCTCCGGTGAAAAAAGTTGCGTTGACGATCCCCGACGTGATATCGATAAAAGCGGCGCTGCATGTTTTATCTTCGATGCAGATACTGCACAGATAATTATTTTTGGCTTCGTTCAAGAACCCCGATTCTATGATCGTTCCGGGAGTCACGATCCGGATCACGTCGCGTTTGACGATTCCTTTTGCCAGGGCGGGGTCTTCCATTTGTTCGCAAATGGCGACTTTATACCCTTTTTCGACCAACCTGTTTATATAATTATCGACGCTGTGATACGGCATGCCGCACATCGGCGCCCTTTCGTCCTCCCCGCATTCTTTTCCGGTGAGGGTCAAATCAAGCTCTTTTGAACCGGTTTTGGCGTCGTCGTAAAAAAGTTCGTAGAAATCGCCGAGCCTGTAAAACAGAAGATAATCTTTATATTTTTCTTTTATTTCGAAATATTGCTGCATCATCGGGGTTTTCGGCATGTGTGTTTACACCTCTTGTATTTTATTTTAAACTAACTATTTATTATATCACAAAAATTTATCTTTTTCTTTACAATTAAACATAATTTCAACAAATTTTACATGTTTTATACAATTTCACCATACAACCCGTGCAGCCGGCCTTCGTTTATTTTCACGTTTACAAAACTGCCGACTAAATCCATATCGCCTTTGAATATTACAAGCTTGTGCGTCGATGTCCTTCCCGCCAAATAACCGCCGCCGCTCATATCAATTTTATCGCTGTTGTATAATTTTTTGTAATCGCTTTCGACGAGAATTTTTATTGTTTTACCCTCGTATGCTTTATTTTTTTGTACGGAAATATCATTTTGCAATTTTATCAGCCTTGCGAACCTGTCCGTTTTTTCTTTGTGCGAAACGTTATCTTCCATTTTTGCCGCGGGGGTATTTTTGCGTTTTGAATAAATAAACGCGAATATGCTGTCAAACCCGGATTTTTCGACTATATCGAGCGTTTCTTCAAATTCTTCTTCGGTTTCGCCCGGAAATCCCACGATGATATCCGACGTTATCGCTATATCTTTTACGTTTTTTCTGAGTTTACCGATCAATTCAAGATAATTTTCCCTCGCGTACTTCCTGTTCATGAGCTGCAATATCCTGTTATTTCCCGCTTGAACCGGCAAATGAAAATGGTTCGCGATTTTTTCGTTTTCACCCATAAGCGTTATTAATCCGTCCGGCACGTCTTTTGGATGCGACGTGATAAATCTGATCCAATAATCCCCGTCGATTTTGACAATATCGTTCAATAAATCCGTAAATTTATAATTTTGATTTGCGGGGTCTTTATAAGAATTTACGTTTTGTCCCAATAACGTTATTTCTTTATAGCCGTTTGATATAAGACTTTTGATTTCTTCTATGATTTTATCTTTATTCCTGCTTCTTTCCCTGCCTCTGACATACGGCACGACGCAGTACGAACAATAATTGTCGCAGCCGTACATGACCGAGACCCACGCTTTAAACAAACTTTCCCGATAAATCGGCAAATCTTCGACGATTACATCTTCTATTTCTGTAAACGGACTTTGTCCGTTTCGGATCTCTTTTTTGATTATTCTTTTTTTGCTATCAACTGCCTCTTGAAATATTTCCGGGAATTTATGGATCGAACGCGTGCCGAAAATAAAATCGACATACGGGAAACTCTTTTTGATATAATCTAATATATGTTCTTGCTCGACCATACAGCCGCATAATCCAATTAATAAATTTTTATTTATATTTTTATAATGCTTTAATTGACCCGCTCTTGAAAACGCTTTCAGTTCCGCGTGTTCGCGGACGGCGCATGTATTCATGATAATAACGTCGCACGACGCGAATGGGCTTCCGTTCAGGTTTTCAGTTATATTTTCGCCGCCCCTGCCGTAACTGCCGGAGACGTCGCCCGTCATGTCCGCATGAATTATTTCATATCCCATAACCGAAAGCATGCCTTTGATTTTTTCCGAATCCGCTTCGTTCTGCTGGCATCCGAAAGTTACGACGCATGCTTTTTTATTTTGTTTTGCGTTGTTTATATCCTTCATACTTATTTTATTTCACCCTGTTTACTTTATACGAACCGTTATTGTTGCGAGAAATCATTTCGTTTCTGTCCGGATTGAAATTCTTCGGGATACAGATTTCTTTGATTATTTTCCCGTTTTCGTTTGACAAATATATCGTTTCCCCTTTTTGGATTTTAAAATCAAATATGCGGGCCGGATTGAGCGGTTCTGTTTTTTCGCCGTTTATGGGATTTAAAGAATTTATATAATTTTCATAATTTTTGCCGTAATATGTCATCGTTGATTTGGCGGGGAACGTCACTTTTTTTATATAAAACTTTTTTAAATCTTTTTTGTCGTTCGAGAGATATAAATTTTCGATTATCGTTTCGTTTGTCCCGGGGTTATATAACTCGATTATATCGCAGTTTTCGTCAAGTTTGATTGTTTTTATCACGATATCAAAATAAGATTCGTCCGGTTTTGTGAATAGCGCCGCGCCGATCCTGCCGTTTTCAGCCAGTCCGACGCTTAATATCAATTCGGGCCTGTCATATTTTTTGCCGTTTATTTCCCAATAATCAAACACATATCCCGGATGTGTTTTTGCTTTTAACTGAACCGAATGTTCGGTAAAATAGCAACTGAACAAATCCCCCGCGCCGCTCAGTTTCAATGTGTTTAACGTAATTTCCGCGTTGCCGCCGCTTTTTACGTTTACGGAATATGTATCCCCGCTCAATTTAAAACTTCTTTTCATGTCGTCGGTCACGATCGCATCCCTTCGCTGGCCAAAACGTAAAATTTCCTTTCGCGAATTTTTGATATTGCCCATACTATTCGGCAGGACATTTTTTTTCACGGCGACGCCTATTTCGTAATCGTGCAAATCGACGATCCTGTTTAATTCGTCTTCTATGCTTTCTTCCGTTAAAACCGTATTGATCAAATCAAACATCTGATTGCAAAACTTTTCCTGCATGTCGCTTCGTTTCATAAGCGCGTTAAAAACGGGCGAACTGTTATCGTTTTTTATTCTTGCGATCGTTTTTTCGTTATATCCCGACCAGTCTCCCCATGCGCCTTCCGCGTCATATAAAAGCATCCTGTATTTGCCGTCCAGATATTGATTGATATACGCGCCGTTTTCCCCCGTATATTTCCACATTTTTTTGTTATTGTGGGGCCAGTCCCAGTTTCTGCCGTATATTTGCAGGGCGTAATGCTGCATATAATTATCTATATCGACTTCTTTGCAAAAATTTTCGAATTCGCTGTCTTTCAAAAAATCCGGGTTCCTGCCGCCGGGTTCTTCCCATTCCAGATAATTTATAAGATTTTTATTTTCCAGATCGTATTTTTGCACAAAATATTCTTCCGGGTAAAAATTTTCGAGCCAGAAAAACCCGTAATATTCGCCGTTGAGAAAAACCGCCGCCGGCGCGAATTCTTTATAATCCAAAAATCCCGCCTTTTTCGCCAAACCCTGAACAAATTCCTCGCGCATGAACGCCTGGCCCCTGTCGTTTGCGCCGTTTCTCAGTACAAGAACTTTATAATCGTAAATAAACGTCCTCATTTCGTCGTTGCGCCTGTTATCCGGGAAAAACGGGTAATAGAACTTGTCAAAAGCGGGGTCGTATTCCCCTCTGGCGTAAATACGCAGGGATTTTCTGTCCGCCGCCCTCGACCATGCGCCGTGGCCCCGTATCGCCCCGTTTTGCGATATTAAAATTTTCCCGTCCCCATTTAATACTTCGATATACGATTCTCTTTCCCCTTCCCTGCCGCGAAGATTATAATTGGCGGGTTCGGGCGGATTGGGCCACTGTCCGGGATGCGCTTTCTGCCATTCGTCCCGGATTTTGCCTTCGACCAATATTCCGGTTTCGTAGCTATATAAATTATCCGGGTCGGTCGATATGGAAAATATCAGCGTGTTTTCGTCAAACCGGTTGCCGATCACGGCGCTTACAAAATAAGTATGCGTAAAAACGCGCGACTCGCCGTCTTTTGAATATGCCCTGAATTTTAAAACATACGGCGCGTTATTGCTTTCCGCTTCGAGAAGAATAGGTTCCGTATATAATTTATTCCCTTTACTTCTTTTTCCTTTGATTTCTTTATCTTTTGACGGAATAGAACTGTCGAGGGTGTAATAGATTTCGGCGTTTTCTATATCCGACGTGATTTCCACATAAATCGTAGCCGTATAAAAATAATTATTGTGCGACAAAGTCAGGTTAAACGGATCCCGCGGGATCATAGTCCCGTTCACGCCGGCGTTTTTGTACAGATCGCTTACGCTCTGTTCGCGGTTTGCGCCGTCTGCGTTTATATAGCTTACCGCGGCCGCGGCGGGTTCATTTGCGGGTTCTTTTTCTTTTATTATTATTGCGGCGTTTGATTTATTTTGCGGCGGCATAAAAACAGAACGGCAAATCGAAATAACGGCAAAAATAAAAACAGCGGCCGCCAAAACAAGAGCGATTATATAAATTTTTTTGATAT
>Ga0209628_10002719_pt1 | contig 12129 bp, 9 predicted proteins | sample TergutCu122P4_FD_187285 | JGI IMG/M metagenome (GOLD analysis project Ga0209628, IMG submission 187285) | Cubitermes ugandensis P4 segment gut microbial communities from Kakamega Forest, Kenya - Cu122 P4 (SPAdes) (version 2) | ecosystem: Host-associated > Arthropoda: Insects > Digestive system >...
CAAAAGTAGTCAATATCTTTTTATTACAGCCGGACGGTAAATACGATTTGGGAACCGTCTATGAATGTAACCAAAAAGTGCCCGTACATATTTTTGAAGGATTGGAAATTGATTTGGACGAATTGTTTGAATAAAGAGCTAAGGCATCATTTTTAATTATTTTATGTCGCCGAATAAAATTCTCCGTGAAACTCCGGGACTTCTCCGTGTGTCTCTGTGTAATTTTTTTGTTTCACAGAGTTTCACGGAGAAGTCCCGGAGTTTCACGGAGAAGATAATGATAACAACTAAGTTTGGTATGTCACAATGATATGTGGCATATATTATTGGTTATGAATATTGATCCCCATATCGGTTTCGATATTGAGATTTGTCCACGTAAGCCACCACGAAGTGGCCCAGTTATCTCTGATCAGATGGATACTTCCACTGGTAGTCACATTTACGTTTACCACATGCGCTTGATTTCCCAGACTGTCAAACCCAACGTCAAACAATGCACTTCCGGTAATATTATTACCTGCAATGGTGATCTGTCCGTTGCATTTGTACACCATGATGCCGCGATCACAACCGGTAATAGTGTTACTGCTCACATTTATTATGGGGTCTTTATCTGTAGCAGGATCGCTGTAAAGATTAATTGCCGAGCCTTTGTCCGGACTACTTGATGTCGGAGAGTTGGGATCGGTTTTGACGTTAGTAATCACATTTTTTGAAATCGTAATCGTCCCTTCGCAATTATCCACCTGGATCGCTCCGTTTATTGTCTTGCCGTCTGTGATTTTATTACCGGATACAATCGTATTTCCGGAAACTTTTTCAAGATAGACCGCCTTGTCAGTAAGATTCTCGAATATGTTATCCTCGATCTTCGGAGAATCGTTGTTCCTCAAATATACATATGTAGCGCTTGAACCGCTGCCGGACCCTGCGCCATAAAATGTACAGTTTTTGACAAGCGTATTCGCGACCGGCCCGTCCGACCGAATTCCCTTTATCACGTTATTGTTTAAGTCGATAACGAGACCGTCAAATGTCACATCTGAGCCGGCAACGTTAAACATGCGGTCTGCTGAAGCGGCGAGGTTTGCATCCGCCTGGACGATAGCGCCTTTCTCACCGGCGATCGTTACGCCGTCCGGAACATTGATGATACTCGCAAGAACATAAGTTCCTGCCGCAAAGGTAGCTTTTTCACCGGGTTGGAGATCCTCGATTATTTTTTTCGCGTTCTCGCCGGGATGTATCAATGTTATATCATCTGTGGTAAAGAATTTACCGATAACCGTAGTCATTTTGTTTCTTTCAACGGGAATGCCGGAAATTTCACGCTTCCCTGTTTCGGCGCCGGAATTGCCGGGAACAGTTGCATTAAACGACACCGTTTGCGCAGGCGCTTTTGAAGCGAAAACATAATCAAATGCGATCAGGTAAACGTTGTTATAAGTATTTCCTCCGACCGTTACTGCGGATTCCGGCTCTACTACCTTCGCCTCACAGGAAATAGGGATAGGACTATAAGCTGTTATATTGTCGCCCAGGGCGTTGAATCCGCAAGGCAACGCTTGATATTCGATTGTTACCTTATCACCGACTATTAAATCAGCCGGAGGATCGGTGGCTATCAAACGATACTTGCCGAACGGACGGACAAGTTCTACCGAGGTTTGCGGAGCAGCCGAATGGGTGAGGTCAATGGTTTTTACTGCAAAGTAGGCATCGCGGGCATCGTTGGATACGCCGTAATTTTTTATCCTGATATCCTGCAATCCTTTGTAATCGTCGTCGGTAAGTTTTTTATCGCCGACGTTTGTGTTATAAAAATTATCCGCTGTTTGATCCACCGCGGGGTTGGCATCTACGAAATCGGCCCAAAATACAAAATCGTAGGTTTGCGACAGCAATTCGGCAGAGAAAACAACTTTTTTCGGGTTGCTCCGAAATTTGGTTTGGATTTGGCAATAGCGCTGAGCTAATTTTCCCTCTTTTGTCCAAACTTCCAGGATATACCGCAGAGCATATTCGTCTTCGCTTACATTGGTAAAACCGCCGTCGTTAGACGACGCATAGGTCGAAATCTCCCCCTGAATAGAAGTTTCAACGGTAAATTTTACCGTTTCGTCTTTTTTCCCAATGTCTAAATCGTCGTTTGAACAGGAAAACAAAAAGGTTAACATTAAAGCAAAAAGTCCAAAAATAGTCTTTCTCATCATCTTTATTTGTTTCTGTAAATTAATATTATTGATAATTAACCGGTTTTAAATGCAAAAAGCGTGTAAACCTTAATAATTGGTTTACACGCTTTTTTGAAAATATAATCTTGTTTTACGTTTCAATCGGGATATTGCTTTTGTATTGTTTCCCAAGATGTATATTTCTCTTTTGTTTCCATAATCATTCTTTTTAAAATTACCGGAACAAAGATAAATAAATTTTCGTGTAAACCAATATGTCAAAGAACGCTTTTTTGTTGCTCCCGGAAGTTTAACCAAAAACTTCCGGGATGGTTTTATTTGTCGTTTCACCTCATTTCTACCTCATTCCCTCTACAAAACAACCTTCAGTAGCAGCAGAAATGATTTATATTTTACCCCGACCTAATTACCTTATTTTTTCTTATTTTGAAATAAGGTAATGAGGTTTGGGTTTGTCCGGCCTCATTTTCAGCTACTGAGGTTGTCTTGTAGAGAAAATTCGGAGACTGCGCCGAACGATGGGTAACCATTTTGAATGTTAATAGTTATACCACCCTATTTCTTGTCTACCGGCGGCTGCATTAGTAGTGCTGTAGTACTTCCACTCAACATTATCATTTGGAAATACATTAGTTGTACGACCATTTTGAATGTCGGTAGTTACTCCGGTTGCAGCAGTCGAAAAAACGAATTTAGTAGTTTTATTGAAATATAAATTATTAGTATTATTAGCGTTCGCCAAAGATATTCCACGCATTCCACTGGCACAACTAAAATCGCCCAATACAGTTACATCCGAAGCATTGAGGTTAATGCCATGTCCACTGGTAGCACTATTAAGAACAACTTTAACGTTTTCGATTACATTGCCCTTGCTACCATTGGTTATATTAAAACCGTGCCCATATAAAGTGCCGGTTTTAGGAGCAGTGTTTATAATAGTCATATTTTTTATCGTAATATTGTTTCTGCTGGAACCATTCCAATTAAAAACACCTTGAGTAGCAGTAGCAGTTTCTGCATACGTTGTTATAGAATGTCCCTTACCATCAATAGTGCAACCGTCATTGGGGACTACACCTCCGGCGGCAGAAGTGTAACCAATAATATCATTCATGAAGAAAACGTCAGCAACAACACCACCGATTGTAGTAGCTGTTATTTGAGCTATTGTTGTGGCTCCATAAAATACCTTAGTGCCTGCTCCTTTGTTAATTGTTGTAATAGTTGCACCTCTTTCAATTTCTACTTTACCTTTTTGAAAATCCAAAGTACCTATTTTACAGGTTTTGTCTATGTGTAACGTATTGTCTGAAACTGAAGCTGTCATCGTAGTTACATTTATGCCATTGATATAGACCGTAGCAAACGGCAAATCAATAGTAAATGAGCCAAGCGCCGGAGGCGTCTTTTCGAAGACAAGATATACCTCTCCTTCGTAGCCAACACCATTTACACTTGGGTTTGTTTCGTCTTTCAAAGTAATTGTTGCACCCGAATTAATTGTTCCATTTATTTTAAAAGTATAGATAGGCGCTATTGTATGGTTCGGAATAATCAGGTCTATATTATTTTGACCATCTGCATCGATGATTTGGGCATCTTTGTCGAGGTCAATATTAATAGGGTCGTCGATAAAACCATCGCTTACTAAAACTTTTAAATCAGCCGATTGGGTAAAGAATTTACCGAAAATGGTGGTCAATTTGTTTCTTTCAATAGGAATATTGGAGATTTCACGGTTTCCTATTTTGTATGGGTTTGACAACGAGCCGCCGGCAACCACTGCATTAAATGCCACTGTCTGCGTAGCGGTACCGGGTGTCGGAGTAAAAATATAATCGAATGCAAGCACAATAGCATCTTTGTTGCCGATCGCTGCTATCTGTTCTACCGATACTTCCGGCGACAAGGCATAAAATGGTGCAGCGATAGTTGCTCCCGTTGTAGTACCTGTCAATGCATTGAATCCGGAAGGTATATTAGTAGAATAAGCAATTCCCGCTCCCACTATTGCACTTTTTATTTGGCTTAGATTATCACCAAAATAAACATTCTCGGGAGCATCTGTTGATACCAAACGAAATTTACCGAACGGGCGGGTAAGTACAATATTCGGTTGGTTCGTCGTTGAGCCGGGAAGATCATTGTTTGTTACACTTGCTTTAGAAAGGTCAATATTTCTCACTCCAAAATAAGCATCATGAGCTTCTGCAAGGTTATGTATTGGCGGTGCACCGAGAAATGATTCAGTTATTCCACCATTTACATCCGGTATTATTTCAATATCCGTTAATCCCGTATAGCCCGATACATCAACAGTTCCGGGTCCGGCAGCCATAATATCCACAGGGCCGGTGTTTGTGTTGTAAAACAAATCCGCTTTAGTTCCCTTTTTTACAAAATCCGCCCAAAATACAAAATTGTAGTGTTGAGCCAATAAAGTAGTTGTAAAGATAACCGGTGTTGAAAAATTCTGGGCAATTTGAATCTTACGAACAGCCACACGTGGTGTTGATTCTGTTGTCCAAACTTCCATAATATAGCGGAGGTCGTAAGAAGCAGGATCCACATTTCCAATTCCTCCTTGCCCGGAACCCGGATTGGAAGGAGCATACGTTTTTATTCCTTGCGGAATAGAAGTTTGAATGGTAAAATCCACCATTCCTTCCCGCTGCATTCCTGTGTCGTAATCCTTGTTGGAACAGGAAAATAAAAGCGGTAAAATTGCGACTGAAAGCCCAAAAATAATTTTTCTCATATTTACTTTTTTCGTTTGTTGTGAGAGATTTATTCCAAATGGCTTCGACGCAGCCGGAAGGCTGCGCCGAGCCAAGGATTTTGTTTAGTTAGCGGTTACTAACACGCTTTTTAGAGTTATCGAACTGGGGAGAGCTATATTTTCAAAGAAGAAACTCGAAGGTCTGACAATATTGCCATTTATAGTGCCGTCGCCATTTCTGAATACTCTGCCATTATATATGCCGGAAGCGCCGGCCACTCTCGCATTGCTGCTATCATAAACATCGACCGTAAACAATGGGCGGGATGGAGACCCGGAGACCCAAGTTGTGCCTTCCGTAACTCTATAGACGATCTTTATGTCGCCGTCGGCTTTCCCATTGGCGCCTCCCGGGTTATAAGTAATGCCACCGGTAAAGTCAAAATTAGTTGTTCCACCACCTACGGTCGCGTATATGCTATAACCCTGCATACCCATAACGAATCCGACATAGGATCCCGGTGCAACATACGCATCAACTTCCAATGTGAATCCATCTTTAAAATAAACAGCGGCGTCTGCGGCCGACATTTTGGCAGCAGGAATCAAATCGAAGCGAAGTTGATTGGCATTGGTAGAATTAAAGACGACATCAAAACCGCCGGAGGGATTATTACTAACAGTTGCACTCTTGTCGCCGGTCGCAGCCGCGAACCATGTGGCTGCATCCTCGTTAATAAATTGATTATACACTATTTCTCCGGCAAACTTATCTTCTACGATTATCTTCATGGTAGCCGTATTGGTGAAAAAGTCGCCGAGGATCGTTGTTAATACATTCTGGACAATCGGAACGTTTGGAATATCCCGAGATTTCATCTCTCCGGTTGACCCATCGGCGCCGCTGTAAGCAGTTGCTGTGAATGTCACGGTTTGCGGTGTTAAGCCGGACGTTTCCGTCGGGGCGAAAATGTAGTCGTATGCAAGCACGATAGCATTCGTATAGGTTTTCTCGTTGGGTTGATCGGCATAAATGACAACGTCTTCTTTCGATACCGCTGTTACCGCTCCATAATAGCTGTCCATGGAGAGGAGTCCGTTCGTCATGTCGGGTTCGCCTGTCAAAACGTTAAATATTGTCGGGAACTTGCTTTGCGTAGGTGCGCTTACGTTATAGTTGATTCGTGCGCTTTTCACCTCACCGCTTGTCAAATAGCCCTCGGGAGCGTCTGTAGCAACCAAGCGATATTTACCGAAAGGACGTTCAAGTAATATGGTACCTTGCACTTGGTCGATGGTGGTGAGATCAACATCCACTCTTTTGAAATAGGCATCGCGAGCGTCGTTGCAAATATCGTAATTCGCTGCAGTAGATTTCATCGATATTGCCTTGAGCCCGTCTCCAACATTAACCGGACTTGCTTCAACCTCTGCTTCCGTCGAACCTGTATTGATGCTCGTAGCATAATAAAGGTCTTTCGCATCATAACCGGTCACAAAATCCGCCCAGAATAGAAAGTTATACTTTTTGGCAAGCAATCGTACCTTAAAGGTAACGTCTTGTGTAGTAAAACTGCTGCTCACAGTTTGGCAGCCGCGATAGGCCAACACGCCGTCTTCTGTCCAAGCTTCCATAATATACCGGAGAATATACCCTTTGCCCTCCAGATTCACAGCTCCTCCATTATTGGAGGCATAAGTCTTAATTCCTTGCGGAATAGAAGTTTTAATGGTAAAATCTACCATTCCGTCATTTTTTACCTGATTGACGCGATCGTCTTTAGTACAGGAAAACAAAATTGCAAACATCAGGGCGAAAAGCCCAATCATCTGATTTCTCATGATTTTTTTTTGTTAATTTAGTAAATAATAAAAAGTACTTATATCTGTATGATAATCTCATCCGAAAACCGGTCGTCTATTCCTATCCCGCCGTTATTCAAATCTTTGGTAAGGAATTCGTCGCGTATAATGGTTATACAGTTTTGTTTTAAGTTTATTCTTAAATTATGAACTGTATTAATCCGTTCACCGTCAGGTGTAAGAATTTCAAAATCAACCAAATAAAATGTGTCATCCCCGACAAACACATAATCCGAAGCGATCTCGGCTTCCTGTTCCGGAACAACCTCCATAATGTTGTAGCTGTAATTGACTCCCGCGGTAAATTGCAGGGGCACATTCAGGAAAGCATTGAAACCCATCGGAAAAAACAGGTCGTACCACACATTCGTACTGTAGGGCCGGAGGGAAGCATACGCCGGCGACTGATGGTAGGTACGGTATCTTTCCATATCGATAGTGATAATCCGGTAAACGGCAAAGGGTCGCGTGGCTTCCATCTCCAAGTTGTAAGAAGCGTAGCGTTGTCCCCTCAAAGGCGTCAAATCCATATCGCTTTTAGCGATGAAAGCATCTTTCGTCGTATTATATCCATGGTATTGACCTCCTTGTTGCACGATCGACACATGCTGCAAATCGTCGGTGTTGTAGTATTTATCGGTAGTCGTTCCCCGGTCCACAAAATCAATCCATGCGACGATTTGGTACTTTTTGGGCAACAATTGCAAGGTATCGGTCACGGTGTACGAACCTTTGGTTGCAAGATTGCTTTCCGTTTTCACAATCCGTGCTATGCGATCGCCGGCACGGGTCGTCGCATCGGGGTCGTCGTTGTAAATGTCAACGATATAGCGAATATCATAATCTCCTTCCAACATGCCGGCGTAGGTCTGAAAGATGGTATCGGAACGAAATTCCATACGAATGGTAAGCGTTACGCTCACATCAATTAAAGACGGATCGGCAGGATTATCACCGGGAAATTCATGTATGCATCCTGCAAATAAGGCAGACGAACACAACAGGAAAAATAAGCGGAACAGTCGATTGGTTTTCATCTTTTCGTATTATTGAATTGATAGATTAAATTAATGCCGGCACGCGTAATTCCCCAATAATCTTTCGTACGGTTGTCGTAAAGAGCGCCGTTAGGTATGTTATAAAAAACGTCGTAGTCTAAGCGGGCATAACCGAAGCCGATTGTAAATTCCATATTCCAGCGTCCTTTGAGAGGAAGCGCATATCCGTAACTCAAACCGCCTCCCCACAACGGCGTTTTGCCGTCTTTGTCCTGATAACGGTCTAATTGATCGGTCGCAATATTATACCAGGCTAAATGCGTGTATAATCCGAAGAAATGACCTTTCATCGCCCGGCTCGTCCATCCGCGAATTTCCGGCTGCACGCTCAAGGTTCGAAATTTCCAATCCTCTTTTATGGTGTAAGGCGACCAAGTAATCGGAACATCTACCGAGAAGTGTTTTCCCACTCTAAATTCCGCTCCGACATTGGCAACCCCGCAAACCGCCCAATAGAGCAGATTGGTTTTAAGCGCCCAAGTTTCGGAAGTCGGTTCGGGAGTCGGGGGAGGAGGCAACGCCGGTTCCGTTGCTTCCGGTGTATATTCCGGTTCAACAACGGGCTCTATTTCCACCGCTTTCGGTTCTTCCGCAGGCGGTGGAGCGGTTTGTATGTCGTGAACCTGCATTTCCACATCCGCCCGGCGCAGCAAAGGCAAAACTTTCAGAGCGATATACCGATAAGTTAATCCGCTGTCCAACTGCTTTATTTTCGCTTTTTTTTCATCTGCGGTTAAGCGAATGTCGTCGATAATATTCAACAGTTGTTGTTTGGAGGGCATTGCATCGTCCTCCGCAACCATTTTCCCGAAGCTTTGCCAATCTTCGCCAAATCCATGAGCGTCAATGGGTATTTGCATCAGAAAAGGGAAAGTCTCAAGCAAATGCTCTTTAATGAACCGGGCCCGTTTTTCCGACAAACTGAGATTGGTTTCCGGTTTACCTTCGATGGAAGAAAATGCGGCTATACGAATCAAATCAATAGACCGGACAGCCTTTTGCTCACGAACGACAGAATCTATTCGGGCAACTGTTTCGGGGTATTGCCGGTTAAGGTCGATAGTATATACGGAGACAGGAAACAGGAAGTTGTAATAAAGCGTATCCCTCTTGTCCGGAATAACCCCTTGCGCACGGAGTTCGCCGCAGATACTCAATAAACAGGTAAGAATAAAAAATTTGGCAATATTATTCATGATATTAATCATTATATCAAAATGAGAAAAAGTCCACGAAAATACAGATTAAAAAAATATAAAAAAATCATAAATTTTGGCAAACGGCGATACATTGCATAATATTAACTTATGCGGTTAAAAAATATGCTTATTTTGCAAAGAAAAGATTTAAGTCAGATAATCTCTAACATCTCTTTCAATTTAGAAAAATACCGTCGTGAAACAGTTATTTCTATGCAGTCATAAGGGGGGTGTAATAAACAGCGGGAGTGCGTATCAATCGAAGCCAGGTAATCAATATTAACGATCATATTGTGATTTACTTGACAAAAGAAATGACTTATGTTCAATATTTCCTTGGCGGTTGTAGAACCGCGTAATTTGGCTGTCCGGTTTTCGGTTAAAAAAATTTGCCAGATATGCAATGAGCTGTTGTGTTGGAAATAAATCACTTCCGATCGTTTGATAATTAACAGTCCGGTAACCGTTTGCAAAGCAAATTTCCGGTCGTCCGACAACAGCCTCCGGATGGATTGTTCAAAATGACCGTTACCGGCTCCGAATTTGTATTTGACCCTTTCAATAATGCGATTTAAATCTTCATGTTGATAAGGTTTTGACAGGAAATCGAATGCGGAGACTCGTAATGCATCGATCAGATATTTCTCACTTTCGCAATAAAAAACGACGCAGGCATTGGAGTGAAGAAATCGGGTTATTTCATGCAACCCTTCGATTCCGTTCATTTCAGGCGTCTCTGCGTTTATAAACAGCAGATGGGGCTGGTGCTTCAAATTTCTTCTTTTTGCGTTCTCTACTGAAGTAATTGTTTCGAGAACTTTTATTTCCGGGTGTTTTTCCAAATCCTTATAAAGTGTTTCACTCCAAACAGGGTCATCTTCAATGATAATTGTAGTAATCGGTCCATTTATATTACTATTTTTCAAATGATTAAAGTAATTCGGTTGCATAATGTTTCAATAGGGTATTATCCAAAGGTTATTTTATGACGCAAAATTAGGAAATTTTACAATAATATCCAAATTTAGAAAATAAATGTTGTAAGTAACAAAAATATATTATATTTGCCGTTTCAAAAATTGATTAAGCGAAAGTTTAAATGAAATAATTTAGTTTATTTTTGTAAATGAGGACAATTTATTATTTTTTACTTTTTTTGTTACTGCCGGTTTCGTGCCGGGGACCGGAAGAAAATCCGCCTGCGCCGGAACCGGAGACGGAGTTGCCGTTGCGCACGATTATTGTTTACCTGTGCGGCGACAATGATTTGTCGTCGGAAATAGACACGAAAATTGAGGCTTTGCAACAAGGCATGAAACCAATGGGCGAAACCGATAATCATTTGATTGTTTATGCCGATTATCACGACCAAATGCCGAAATTGCTGGAGGTCACCTCATCCGATATTGTCAAACTGGAACAATATGCCGAAAGAAATTCGGCGTCTGCCGCTAATTTTTCCGAGATTGTGCGGAAAATTATGCAGGATTTTCAGGCTCAAAGCTACGGCTTGATTTGTTTCTCGCACGGTAGCGGGTGGCTGCCTCCAAAAGCGCTGAACAATCCTTCCGGTTTTGCAAGCGCTTCTTCTTCGCCTGCCTTTCGCACTATATTTGAAGACAATGGGTATGAAATGTCTCTCACCGATTTTGCATCTGCCATTCCTCTTACACCCAAGGGCGACAAAATGGAATTTATACTCTTGGAGGCTTGCTATATGGCCGGAGCAGAAGTGGTTTATGAGTTGCGAGACAAGACGAAATGGATTCTGGCGTCGGCAGCCGAGATGCTTTCGCCCGGCTGGAAAGATATTTATCCTTCTCATCTTGCCGATTTATTTCAGCCGGAACCGCAATTGAAAAACTTTGCGCAGGCTTATTTCGATTATCGGAACAACCTGACAGGCGCTGCGCGATCGGCAACCATTTCGTTAATCTGTCCAAATGAAATAGAAGAACTTGCTAGCGAGGTCAAAGAAATTCTCTCCGGAGCAAATACGGAAAATGTATCCGGAATACAATATTTTAACCGAAATGATTACGCCCTCTTTTTTGATCTTTCGGATTATATGGGAACGCAGGCTACTCCGGAACAGCGGATAAACTATGAAGAAACACTTTCAAAAATTGTTGTTTTTCAAGCGGCTACCTATTCATTTATGTCGGGATACCCTCATTCTTTCCTGATTCGCAAACATTGCGGATTAACTACTTATATTGAACAAGCGAAATATCCGGAATTAAACGGGGCCTATCGACAATTGGGGTGGAGTCGGGCAATCGAAAGCGAATGATTAATCGGCGGCGATAATCGTTTGTAAATTGTTAATTCCGGATACTTTTACATTCATCAAAAAAATAGTATGTATATTTGTATGCTAATAAATCACTAATGTTTGATATATCATGGAAGAAGAAGAAAAAACAAAACCCTACGAACTGCCTCCAACAAAGCCCAATACCGTAAAAGAGCCGTTTACTATGTATGGGACATTGAATTTGGATGAATCCAAACGCTACACGTATGCTGATTATTTAACTTGGTTAGATGATAAACGGAGGGAGTTGATTAACGGTTTCATTCATCTGATGTCGGCGCCCATGCGTGTGCATGCCCATGTTTCTATGGAATTAAGTACCTTCATTAAGGTATTTCTTAAGAAACGTAAAGGGAAATGCCGCATTTATCATGCCCCGTTCGATGTCCGCCTGCCTTTGAGCGGAGAAATAGCGGATGATAAGATATACGATGTAGTTCAACCGGATATTTGTGTGATTTGCGATTTATCGAAATTGGATGAGAAAGGATGTATCGGGGCGCCGGATTTAATCGTGGAAGTGTTGTCGCCCTCAACATTGAAATATGATTGGAATTATAAATTCAACCTGTATGAAACCGCCGGAGTAAGGGAATATTGGATTGTGGATCCCAAAGCGAAAGTAGTCAATATCTTTTTATTACAGCCGGATGGTAAATACGATTTGGGAACCGTCTATGAATGTAACCAAAAAGCGCCCGTACATATTTTTGAAGGATTGGAAATTGATTTGGACGAATTGTTTGAATAAAGAGCTAAGGTTGGGTCAACC
>Ga0209628_10002720_pt1 | contig 12128 bp, 7 predicted proteins | sample TergutCu122P4_FD_187285 | JGI IMG/M metagenome (GOLD analysis project Ga0209628, IMG submission 187285) | Cubitermes ugandensis P4 segment gut microbial communities from Kakamega Forest, Kenya - Cu122 P4 (SPAdes) (version 2) | ecosystem: Host-associated > Arthropoda: Insects > Digestive system >...
TTTCATTTCAGTTACCTCCAACATTTGCATGGTTTTTGCCGTGTCCGTTCGTGTTTCGGCTGCATAAGTTAGTATTGGTCGAACAATACTTTTATAGATGCGTACTTTAGCTTCATTCCGTATATATTCAGTATTCAGAGAATGAACGATGCTGACACCATGCAATTCATCTAGCTACAGGTCTCAAAAAATGATGATTGTAAAAGTATTCAGTACACATACAACACCTCTCAAAACAACTCCACCACTTGTAAAATTATACCAGGGTAATTGATGGAGAAAGGAATTCCTCCAAGTGCCTGAGTATTAGACACTACTACTACTACTACTACTACTAAACTGCACTGTCACATACCTCCTTATTTGTTGTAATTCTCATAGATCTTCTCATAAGAACTGAAGATGTAGATGACTCTCTTGATTGTCTCATATTGCTTTGAAAACCAAAGTCGTTTCCTCTGAGCGTAACCACTACACAAAAACAACAAATTGAAACACTTTAAACTTTCAGAAACATGTCAAGGAGAGACAAAACAACAGTGCTTTGTTAGCAGAAATTTTAAATATCCATTTGAATAAAACACAGTATCAGGAAGACAACGAGAAAAGACAAGACATTTAGATTTTACTGAGGAGGAACTGGACCATAATGGCACTGAATAAAAACATGCCCTTGAAAATCTTAGGGCCAGCTGGCAGTCCACAGTGACACATCAAAATCTGTAGCTCACACAGCAACAAAACTTGTAAAATTACAGCTATATAACATTACAGTCAAACGACGACTCCTTCCTTCAGACTAGCTAGCTACAACTCAGTACTGCACATGGTTTCAATAACTGGTGGCCAATGGACTTTCCTTCTTTCCCAGTATAGCAGAACTCCACTTATCTAAATTTTAATTGGAATGGCAAGCCATCTGGATAATTAGATTTTTTTTTTAAATACACTACATTGGCAGTTTGAAGTTCAACTGTTACTATTTACAGTATGTACCTGTGTCTAAACCTTTTGACCCCGCCTGATGTGAAGTTCTAGAAGCCACAACACTGTACTGCCTTTGATCCGATAACCGGTAATTTCAAGGCAAGTTAGTTTTGTAGCATTCTCAAAAAATTCAACTGAAGGGCCAAGCTGATCTGAATAACCACAGTCCGGATAAGTGTAGTTCTATTGTACTTCCATTCCACCCTACACCCTAAGCCCTGGCATCTGCTTCATGGTACCCACCAGCCGACATCCTATTCCTCCACACTTCACAATATCACACTGATTCTAGTAGCAGCCCTTTTGAATGCCCCCTATCCACACTACTCCATGTCATTTCACACCATTGTCTCTGCCTCCTTGTTTAGCCATTAGTGCTCCTGTAGGTGGAAAGTGGTAATTGGTGCTCAACCAGACTGCCTCCTGCCATGATCTGAGTTCACATTTTATACCCTGTTACTGCCCCCTGGTTGGTCCCCATAACCTCTCCTATCAGCTACACACCAGGCACACTGCCCCCACATATTTGTGCGTCCAGCTGTTCTGGCATTCTTCGTGAACAGCTTGGACTAACATGCTGCCCCAGAATGTCAGTAATCAACTACCCACCAACACCACGCAACATCCCAGAATAGGGACAGCCTCAGCGGCATAATGGCAAAAGCCTAAAATCCAGCATACTGCAAGAAAAGTTACGAGAATTTAATAGAGACCTCATGAGGAAGTGTCATTTGATACCAGTGATTTGCAAGTATATTTTAAAACACTAAATGTCATCAAATATCATACCGCCAGTGAAGATTAAACTTGGGTGTTCTCCTTTCCATTTATGATCTTATATTAACATTAAAAAAGGAAACAAGGGTTCAGTCCCTAGTTAGACTACTCGGTGCAAACCAAAATAATACAATGAACAATCTTCACTTTTCAAGGAAGCTGTCACGCTCACAAACTTCAATTCACAAACTAGTATAACCACAGCGAAAACACAAAATAAACAAATAGAAATAAACAAATAAAAAAAAACTTCTGCTTCATCATGAAAAATGACACAAATAACATTACATCCCCATCATTTCTAGTTTCCTTCAAATAGAGACTCAAGTATCACCTGATGGATGCTCAATTATTTCTTCCTTTTCTGGAATTACAACATCTGGCACAGTCCTTGCAGGAGACTTCCGCTGGCGGGCAGGAGACCTTCTCCGGTTTGGGGATTTCCTTGACGGAGACTGTTTGCGAGATGTTTGACTTGGAGATTTTTTTGTATGCTGAGACACTGACACATCAGAAAGACGAGATGGAGACTTCTCAGAGCGACGGGATGGGGACTTTTCAGGGCGACGGGATGGAGACTTTTCAGGGCGACGGGAGGGAGACTTTTCAGGGCGACGGGATGGGGACTTTTCAGAGCGACGAGATGGAGACTTTTCAGAACGGCGGGGCCGAGATCTGTCAGAACGAGGTGGGGACCTTCGTCTCGGAGGGACTGAATTCTCAGTTTCAGCTTGAGCTGCAACAGCTGCTGCGGCTGCTACTGCAGCTATTCGAGCTGGAGATGTACGGAACTTTCTCTCTGGCTGTTCAATGGACAGACATGTTAATTAAACCAAAAGCAATGACCAAGTAACCATTTATTAGCTGTGAAACACACAAAATTAAACACAATACATACAACTTCTGATGTATATGAATGTATAATACAGAAATCTTGTGCTTTTAAGCCAAATACTATGGTTGTGTGTCCTCGTAACAAACCAGCTTCCAATGTCCGCCATAGAAACATTAACAGGGGACTTCACTGTGAAATACAAAACACATTCCCTCCAATGATATAAATTTTTATTAATCCAAATAGAATTATCAACTGACATTAAAGTACTTCTACATGATTATGTATATGCAAAATTACATTGCTATGTAACTTCACTCCATAAGGGGAAACACCGTTTGTTTAAGATTACAGGAGAGTATAAACAAAGTTGGGAAATGAACAGCTGAACAAAATGAAAATATTAGGATCGTTCATGCACATTTCCTGAGAAGCTGATACACAGTTATATGAAACATTTACTTTTAAATAAGAAACTAACCAAGAAACAAAAGGGTAGATATTTGAAAAACTCAGACTTCATAAAGGTATTCGTGAATGTAGTGAGGAGTCAATTTTGCTGGACACAATAAACACAAATAAAAAAAAAATTGCTTGACACATTTACTGCTATAGGAAGTTGTACTCCTTATTCACCTAAAGTAACGTTTTTCCTTAATTATATGCATGTTCACAATCAGTCTGTGCATGCCTCACTACTTCCATTAAAAATAAGCTTCCAAGAGGCTACATACCAAAATTTGACATTGTAATAGTACACAATCATGCCAATGAAAAAGTACACATTTTTTCAAAGGTCTATTTAAATATCTCTCACTACCTAAGACATCAGGCCCTCACAGGGTTGCCTATAAAGATCAGTCCAGTGGATCATATAGTTGCATAGAATGGTACTATCATAACAACATTACAGGAGAACTTGCTCCTGTGTTGTTTGGATAAAAGCATAAGACAAACTGTTTAAAACTGGCATGGTCATAGAGAAGGGTAATAAAAATGGCTATGAGTGAGCCAACATGCATCACTGTCCACAAAAAGGGAGGCTTTGCAGCTTATGCACTTATGTGCACACAAACTATCTGACAAGATATAACTTGGGTACATACCATATTATGCTCCTTGATGCTCTACTGCTTTCCTGCTTCAAATTATGCTGGATGAGTTGATTCCTGAATCAATAATAGTGGCTGGTTAATTTTCAATGGACACTGACTGTGTAGCTAATACCTTTTCTTCTCACACACATTGTTCAAAATACCCTGCCTAGTGCTCAGTGTTTGTGCTGAGCCAATTTCAAGATTAGTGACTCATCCCCTCCAACCCCAAAGTAACCAATAGCAGAATAATAACCTCTTTAGTAAAATGAATACAATTTCACAGCAACTACTGCATGAATAATTACTACCAAAAATATAAAATCTGTGTAAATATGCTGATCTACAACAAACAACAAATACAATATATTTATATTTGTGTACCAAAGTTTTGGACAGTTCAAAGTTTTTAAAAATGTCCATTCTTCATCACAATTACTGGTAACCAAGGCATACAACATTCACACATACTGCCCAAACATAAAGCTGACACATCCAAACAGATTCTCAATCTTTGATAGCGATCAAGGAAACAAAAATCCCGTTTCCACTACAGATAAAACCTTAAGCAGCTATTAAAAAATCATAACAAATTTACAAGACCGATGTAATGAGTAGTGATATATTCTGAATGTCATGCAAAACATGTCGCCTGCAAATAGTACCAATTTAAATTCATACTTTTATGGGTCAGATACCAGTTAATAGACACACACACACACACACACAAAATAACAATGAATTTTAACCTTCAATGTCCCCTATAAATTCATTTTACATATTTGGGCAACAAAGAAATATGACATACTGCATAATCTCCATTTAATTTTCCACAAATTGTTGTTTCCTTCATCATTTTATCTTTTTCCCTTCAAATAATACCCATGTTTTTCATAAACAATATGCTAAAATTTAAAAACCCACCCAGTGTCATTTTTACTTAGTCATTTGATAATGCTGTGAACAGCTCTATAGCTTTAAATGATATGGCTGTTGAAAAATGAATTGAAAAGGATGTGAATAAAGAAGTACTGATGGTTTGTGCATGAAGAGCTGGACAATCTGAATTGCACCACATGTGGCGTGAGTTGAACTACCCTGATATTTATCTAGACTGTTGAAAACCACAATAACAGCCAGTCTCTTGGCCAAAATTCACACCAGGGACCTCATGAAAATGAAATAGGAGTGCTAACTACTGGTCTGTGATGCCTGGTAATGACAAGAAAATGGAGATTCCTTTCAGTAGCTTCAGTGTTTATTACTCATTAGTTCGTACTGTTTCAATAACCTGCTTCTTGTTAAGGGTCCCATACATCCAGTTATCTACAGTAACACAGTGGTGGAACCTACACTATCATCTGCACCTTTATAACATCCTTTCAATGATCCAAGATTTGCTTCCAATAGGAATGTCATATCAGAAACATGACAAATGGATGATCTGCCAACAATGCTACATATAATGAATCGCATTATTTCTCATTCAAAACTAGTAAGTGCGAAATTATTGTGGGTTGTAAGACTTAACATCCACTGTAGTTAGTGGTGCTGTTTGCTTCAAATAATAAATATTTATATCCATTCCTTGAAACACTAAAATCAAAGCACAGAGTGAATTCAAACACATGCACGAAATGAACAAGTCCATACAAAAGTGACTAACCTAACCAACTTCATAACTTCAGTGGTAAGGGCAATTCCAAAAGGACAAAAGCATAATTATAGGTGTAATCATGTAGTTAAAAAAAATACTAACTTAATTGTACTGGTTTATAGTCCTAAATAGGCACAAACATGTAAACAGAGATTATAACACATCACAATGTACTTGAACCTCTGAAGTTCCAGAGGCAAAACATATTTAACATCTGACAAACAAGTTCTATTTTAAGCAACGGCCAAATCAACTATTGTGCAACTACTTATACATGACCCGACGAGTCGGTCATTAGCACCGACAGTCAAACCAACACAATTAACTTCGATCTCACAACAGTTCAACGCGTAGGATTATAATAATGAAAATAATCCGATACTAACCCAATGCGTAATATTTCGAAGTGAATAGCTCGTAAAGAACAGTTTTACTGCAAATTAACCACGCCAATCACTTCAAAATAATAATGTTACGACAGATGTAGAATAATACAATTACTTCGCATCTTAAATGCCTCTTATTAAAAGTATACTGTTCAGAACTAATTTCATTTTAATTAGACGTGACAATAACATTTACACCTTACCTAAAAAAAAGGCTATGGCGTGTATAAACTGTTGACAACATCCATAACCGACGCCAATCTGCCAAATCATAATGTGACATTGAATATGATTGGCTAATCGCAATCAATTCCCAGTTTCTATTGGCTGTTACTAGCAACGAGATTTCCGGAAATTGCTATAATTATTACCAACTACAAGCGGAAGCCTTTAAGGCATTTATTTTCATTCGTCATAAATAATGAGGGTTTGTTTTCTTACAGTGAAGCGTGTAAATTAAATTATCGCTAGTCAGATTCGTCGAAATCTGTTATGCAATTCGTTTAACTAAACTACATTTGCGTGTTCCAACCAATTTTAGTACTATACATGTTCCTTTCTCGACGGAATACGGCAGGATTTGTGGCCACACGCGTGCCAACATTTGCGCCCGACACGGCGGAGCAGAGAACACACATCATCCAGGAAGATAATACCTGGTAGACTAACCATCTAGCACGGATCATGTAGTAGTCCAAGATGAAGCGGCCATGGATCAGAGCGACTAATACCAAGGCGGAAGGTGGGTACTACTTGCACTTATAGAGTTGTCAAAAGCTTTGGTGGTGAGTCCTTTTCTATGTGTCATATCCCCTGTAATACCTAGCATAAAATTGTGATATCAATACTAATTTCTTTTTCGATGTGGTCAATGTAGATATAAGTTACCCCACGGGATCTTCGCTATTTCACCATGGACGTAAGGTTCCCACATCAGCATAGGGAACTTACTTAATTACTTACTTACTCCATGGAACAGAGTTCTTCTTGAGAAGCTAACTGGTTCTGCACCTAGTCAAGAAATTCCCCGCATTTTTGGAACCCCAAGGTTCATCACCGTACTCACAAGTGCCCGCCACCTGTCCCTATCCTGAGCCAACTCCATCCAGTCCTCACAACCCTCTCCCACTTCCTGAAGATCCATCTTAATATTATTCTCCCATCTGCGTCTGGGCCTGCCCAATGGTGTCTTTCCCTCAAGGAGATTACAATCAGATAGTCTAACTTCCGCATCGATTACTTCCTCTAGTATAACGTGTGTTCCTGTCACAGATTACATGAGATCCGTGTTTCCCGTAAGAGAAGTGGAAGGTGATTAAAAATGGCGTATCACTGTAGTAGGTAATAGTACTTAAATTGTTTAACTTAATGAATAAGCTGTTGTTCCTTGTGTCAATTGACAGTGTATAAGTTATATTATTCTTTTGTTAAGCTGTATGAAACTTAATTACAGGGTCGTATTGAAACCATTGTCAGGCTGTCTGGTTCGTGGAATATTACCCATTAGGTAAGTTGTAACGGAAAGACTGATAGAATATTCCGGCTGCAGTATTAAAGTGAAATTTCAGCCCATCGCAAAGTATATTTGCATATCAGTTATTACAACCGAAGTCTGAAACATTAGTGGACGTGCTGCGGAAATTGATACCAAGAGTCTGAAAATCATAATTTCGAATTTCATCATTTTATATACGATGTAATTGAAATCAGGTGTTGTGTGAACTAGATATTACTGCATTTTTTCTGAATAAAAACGCCATTTTTCAGGTTTTCAAACATAGCTTGTTTTGTATGTTACATGTCCTTAAATCCAAGGGATTTACAGCAGCTTTTTGCATTGCTAATAAGTATTTCTCCCTCTTTGAATTTGGGCCTTAAGAAATGAAGCCAAGCAGAGCTTTCTACTTAAAATATCATCTGTTGTGCAAGCCTTTGGGAACAAATTAGTTTATGAATGCCTTGTCTTATTGTCCTTGAATAAACCGAATCCACTGTTTTCCCCACAGGTCATTCTTATGTCCTCCATAGATGTAATTTTGCATATTTGATAGACAGGTTTCTCTAAAATGTTGGTACCCAGTTGCTTAAGTACACAATGTCATGTGGGAGAAGATTAAGCTTGGTACTACTGTGAGAACTTACAGTCCCTTCATCCCCATTGTATTGTAAGTCAGTGTGTTTTGCGACTTCTACCAACAGCTGCTATCTGTTCTGTTATTTAAGTAAGTAACATCCTTGCCTTGCAGGTTGAAAGTTCCAGTTGCTAGTGCATCGCATGCTGCAGCTCTAAGAGACAATGAGACCTTTGATGCTAAGAATGCAAGACTGGGTCGTCCTCAGTCACCTCATCTTACTATATACAAGATGCAGTTAACAGCTGTGATGTCAGTCTCACACAGAGCAACTGGCATGGCACTTGGGGGCATTGTAACCATGTGGGGAATGGGTAAGTTTACATGTGTAGGAGTTTGACAAGTGCTGTTATTATAACATAACCTCTGCGCAATAGATGTGAATTGAGTATTGTACATTTAACAACATACAATTAGACACAGTAAAATGCCTTTAATCTGGTGTTTGATAATCTGGCACTCCTGATAGCCTGACACTTGAGGAAACCAGTTTCAAGACCAAAAGTTAACCAGATGAAGGCTTCAACAATGAAACGGGTGGCTTTTGGAGGCATGTTTGACTCTTGTGGCATCTCTCGTTCCATTGTCTCCTACTCCAACTTCTTCAGCTGTGAAGACACCAGAAAACACAGAAGAGGACCCTGATGAACCACAACCAGCAGACGAAGGAGATATTCAAGTAGAATATTCCTCTCATTAATTGTGCAGGCTAAGTATAGCAGCAGTAACACAATATTACCTGTAAGCACTTATGGCAGTACAGGCGCCATTTCATAATCTGTTACCGTCCCAGTCCCATGGGTGCCAGATTAATGGAATTTTACTGTGATTAGGATTGTTAAGAATGTATTTCCAGTCCTGTCTAAAATATAGTGTGATGTGCTGGAAATGTCATTTGGATTCTGTAGTGTTGGTACAGTTAATTTTGTCACGTTATGTGACTGCTACAATCCACAATTTTCACCAAATGAATGCACCGTATGGTGAATGTTAAATTTTTTGCACTAGTTCCTGGTATTTTTGTCATTATTTTGAAAGAATGTAACTTTTATTAATTTTAGGTGGTCTTTTCATGAGTGGCCATTTCTCAGAAGGCGTGGCTGTGCTTCAAAATATGCATCTGAGCCCGACATTAATTATCTTAGCCAAGGCTACTCTTGCCTTCCCTTTCTGCTTTCATTTTGTAAACGGCATTAGACACTTGGTAAGTGTAATTTTTCTCATTGCAGGTAATTTACTGAGTTACGGCATTGCTAAGTAACCTAAAATCTGATCTTGTTTTGTACTGCAGTTCCTCATTGTGTTCATTCTGAAAGCTACTACCATGTTCCCTCTACCTGTGTTGCTTTGTAAGATTGATAATTGTCTATCTTGCAGGCTTGGGACTTAGGCAAATTCCTCACCATCAAGGAAGTATATTTGACAGGGTATGCTGCACTTGGAGTGAGCACTATTCTCACAGCATATCTTGCTTCATTGTAAAGAGTAGTTTCTGATATTAATGAATGGCAATTTTATGAAACTTGCTTTTCAAGCTGCACTGTGAAAAGTGATCATTGGAAGATATTTTCTTGTGAATTAATGTTAAATATTAGAATTGGTTGTATAGGATTAATTTTATGTATTTCTCTATGTTCAAAATAAATGTTGTGGAATGATTTTTAATGTACAAATTACCTTCCAGAATTGAGATTTCTTGGATGATTCTTGCAGCTTGTCACTCCATGTTTGGGGGTAATCACTGGCACTCTTCCACTTCAAAGACAGAAGACAAATTTTGCCAGTTTGCCATTTCTTCGTGTTTCATATGACCTTCCTTGCTCCAAAGATTGTAACTGTAAACTACTAGTTAACCTTGTTTGTGGCTACATGGAAAGTACTCAAATTATGGTATTCTGCATTCTTACACCATGTAGTATAATAAATAGGAGGAAATGTAAGTATTTTGACCATTAACACCTATGAAAAGGGGAGAGGCACTTGTCAGTGGATTATTTCTTCACTTGTGCATAATCAGTTCTAGTTAAATATAGTAAATAGATTCAGCATCTTTCAAAATGTGTTACCTAACTTCTTAAACATTTTGGGTATTTCACTTCATTTTATCTTGCATCCTTCAGTGAATACATAAAGATACTATGCAAGTATAATTTTCAGCCACTCCCATCTGACGACATATGCCGATTCCATCAAGACTACATGTTACGTATTTCGTTTCTTTTTACCGCATATATTTTAAAATCAAACATCGACTTCCTATCCCTCACTTAGTTCGAACCTCACAGTTTCAGCTATTAGGACTGTCATCATTATTGGCTAATATCGGACCACAAAATCGATCGTACATCAGTACATTGTGTGGAAAAAGCAGAGTCTTCGAATAATAATAATGCAGTTGACAGGACGTAACGACTGTGCTGTAAAAGTTACAACAGTGCATGACGGCCACAGAAGACAGGACAATTATGTAATGTTAACCAACAAAATGCACTCTTTAAATGAACGTTTTAATTCAATTCTTCCTGTCTCGTACATGTTTCGAACATCTTATGTTCATTATCAGGAAGGATATATTGTACATGCAGTCTTATATGTTCTGTGTTTTCCATGCGTATTAAGCAAGAAGTCTACCAGGTTGAAGGATGTGCTCGACACTACGCATGGAAAACATACCATATAAGGCTGCATGTACTACAACATAGTCATCCTGATGCTGAACATGGGATGTTCGAAACATGTAGAATACAAGAAGAATTGAATTAAAACACTAATTTAAAAAGTGCATTATGTTGGTTAACATTACATAATTGTATCACAATCCACAGTACAAAAAACAAAAATAGGGCAAGTTGGAATGTACCTGAAGGATGCCAAACATAATGCTGATTTATAGAACAAATGGATGAAGACGACTTGGAAGACCTTTGAAGAGATTAATGGACGAGGCCGAGACAGGTCTATCAGGTCCAATTGAGACATGATGATGATGAACACCTGACACTTTAGGCGACACCTCTAATACTGTACATACTGAACGTCGTTTGACGAGTAGTTTGTACAGTCAACTGTACATGCACTGAAGGTATTCTTCACATGGTATCAGTTCTGTGACATGTTTCGGCACACCACAATGTGCCATTATCAGGGAGTCTTCGCTGTTATCATAATGCTTTCAAATGGTCCGTTGTGTGATAAGGGAATACATTCACAGTGACGCATATACACAAAGATTGTGCGCAAGTGTGTCGTTGCAGAATTGATAACGTGAAGAATGCGCTTTGTGCATGTACAGTTGGTTCTACAAACTAAATATAATGTGATGTTTCTAATATTTATATTATTCCTGCTTCCAGGAATTCAAATATGACAGTGAAGTCCATAACATTAGTACCAAGATCACAATTTCCGGGATATGGTGTGTTAGTTTGTAAGGTTACGGTTGAATCTTCTGCTTTCAGCTTCAGGGTACAAGGTCAGACTGTACGGCATCACATCCCAAGAGACTGTAGCTTTATACTCACCGCCTTGCACACCACATCTGTTATTAGTACCATCCATGGTAGGAACGTCAAAATTTGCATGCACACAGCATTGCATTTAGTAAAGTTGAAAGGTTTTAAATCTCCACGGATTTTGTGATCATCTGAGATGCGACAACGTGGAGTCTGGTACAGACTATAACACAGATGTAGCGTCACGAACAGGCCACAGGAAACTTCAGTAAAAAATCAACAATTCAGTTTGACTGAGCTATTAATCATAGTGTTCATTATCCTGTCCTTCGATATGCATTTACTATGTCATACACCACACTCAAGTCTGTAAGGGTTTTATTGGTCTGGGGATCTGTCGTGGATTTATCAAAACCGAGATTGATCCACGGTAGATCTGCCATACAGCAAGCATTGCAGTTTAGTGTTTCATTGTATAAACTACTGGACACTAACTGTAGGTGCAGCCACTTGTAACGTGCCTGAAAATGGGTCTACCCACATTTTACCCAAGGATGGAAACGTCCAATTTCTGGAATACTGTGTTACTATTTCGTGCTGTATGGAGTCCTACACGATGCGCAAATTCCAGAAGCTAAATACAGACTCTCCCAGATTTACGCGATTTTGAGTTACGCCTTTTATCATCATCATCAATAACTGCAATTGAGTTGTCACTCGGTGGCAGTAGTCCTTACACTAGTAGAGACAAAACAAATAAATATACATAAATGAAACAATACAAAAAACACAGTAAATGCAAGTACAC
>Ga0209628_10002721_pt1 | contig 12127 bp, 12 predicted proteins | sample TergutCu122P4_FD_187285 | JGI IMG/M metagenome (GOLD analysis project Ga0209628, IMG submission 187285) | Cubitermes ugandensis P4 segment gut microbial communities from Kakamega Forest, Kenya - Cu122 P4 (SPAdes) (version 2) | ecosystem: Host-associated > Arthropoda: Insects > Digestive system...
TGCGGTTCCGAATTTGCGGATTTCCAAGTACCACCACAAAGCATCTAACGACATATTCAACTCCTCGATGCGTTTCAACAGTTTATCGTAATCGGATTCACGTTCCGAACCGCCGATGATTTCCCCGATTTTCGGAAAAAGGACATCCATTCCCCGCACCGTTCGTCCGTCAGCGTTTTGCTTCATATAGAACGATTTAATCTCTTTCGGATAATCTGTCAGAATCACAGGGCATTTGAAATGTTCTTCAACCAAATACCGTTCATGCTCCGATTGCAGGTCAGCGCCCCAATAGACGGGATATTCGAATTTTTTGCCGGATTTTTCAAGAATTTCAATTCCTTCGGTATAAGTCAAACGTACAAACCGGTTGTCTATAACAAAATTCAAGCGTTCGACCAATTCTTCGTCGTACATTTTAGCTAAGAAAGCAATATCATCTTTTCCCTTATCCATAGCGTAAGAAATCACATACTTCAGGAAATCTTCCGCTAAATCCATATTATCATGGATGTCATTGAAAGCCACTTCGGGTTCTATCATCCAGAATTCTGCCAAATGGCGCGGAGTATTGGAATTTTCGGCCCGGAAAGTGGGGCCGAAAGTATAAATACCGCCTAAAGCCATAGCGCCTAATTCGCCTTCCAACTGTCCCGATACGGTCAGGTTGGTATGCTGACCGAAAAAATCCTGAGAATAATCAATTTTTCCGTCAGGAGTGAGGGGCGTTTGCTTCATATCCAAGGTAGTAACTTGAAACATGGAACCAGCCCCTTCCGCATCCGAACCTGTAATAATCGGAGTGTGAAAATAATAAAAGCCCTGTTTGTTGAAATAGTCATGAATAGCGAACGCTAAATGATGTCGGATTCTGAAAATTGCGCCAAATGTATTGGTTCGTGGACGGAGATGGGCAATTTCCCGCAAAAACTCCAAGGAATGTCCTTTTTTTTGTAAAGGATAGACAGCAGGATCGGCTTTTCCGTAGACTTCTATTTCTTTTGCATGTATCTCAGTTGCTTGACCTTGTCCCTGCGATTCGACCAATAATCCAACGACGCGGATACATGCTCCGGTGGTTATATCTTTCATTTGATTCTCATCGAATTGAACAAGGTCGATAACCACCTGCATGTTATTAATTGTAGATCCGTCGTTCAAGGCGACAAAAGCAATCTGTTTATTACCCCTTCGTGTACGTACCCAACCCTTGACGCATACTTCTTCGCCAAATGTCTTGGAATTCAATATCTCAACAATCTTTACCCGCTTCATATTCATTAATTCTTAATTCAATCAAACGCCCCCATCCTCAACATGGAAACCTCCCTGTCATTCAGATAACGCCACTGACCGCGTCTCAGATTTTTCTTTGTTAATCCGGCAAAATAGACCCGGTCTAATCTGATAATGCGATAACCCAATGCTTCGAGCATACGCCTCACGACGCGATTCTGTCCTGAATGTATTTCAATTCCCACCTGGGTATTGTCTGTCTCGGATACATAACTGACTGCATCCGCATGAATCATTCCATCTTCCAACTCTATGCCTTCAGCTAATTTTTTCATATCGTCGATAGAAACATCTTTATCCAACCAGACATGATAGATTTTTTTCTTTAGAAACTTAGGATGAGTCAGTTTGGAAGCCAAGTCGCCGTCGTTGGTCAACAGTAAAACTCCGGTAGTATTCCTGTCCAAGCGGCCTACAGGAACAATACGTTCCTGACAGGCATTTTTAACCAAATCCATCACAGTCAATCGTTCCTGTGGATCGTCGGCGGTTGTTACACAGTTTTTTGGCTTATTCAGAAGCACATACACCTTTTGTTCCAACTTCACAGGTTCGTTGTGGAAAGTTACGGCATCGCTTCGTTTGATTTTTGAGCCCAATTCGGTAACTGTTTCTCCGTTTACTTTAATCAATCCTGCTTTAATGAAATCATCCGCTTCTCTTCTGGAGCATACCCCTGAATTGGACAAAAACTTGTTTAATCGTATCGGTTCATTCAAATCGATTTGCTCTTCGTAATACTTAATTTGCCTTTTTACAATGAATTTCGCATTTGTTTTATTGGCATTGTTCCGCATCGGTTGATTATTCCGGTTTGAAGGTTTTCCGTAAGGACGTTGCTGTTGTTGCTGATAGCCTCCCCGCGTGTCCCGATTAAAATTTCCGCCCTGACTTTGATACCCAGGGTAATAATTGGGATTTCTTGCCGGCATCGGATTTTCACCTACACGAGGTCTGCGTTTCTTTCCCGCAGCAGGATTATCGGCCGCATTCGGCTGGCGATTTCCGTCATACATCCTTTGCGAATTGTCGTATGGACGGGAATAATTGTCATACGAAGAACGTTGCGGTTTGAAATTGTAGTCGTTTTCACGACGATCATAAGAGTTTCCACGGGGATTATCATAATTATTCCCCCGTTGGTTGTAATTACCATTACCCAAACGGTCGTAATTCGGTTTCGATCGGTTGTAATTTCCCCCTTGCCGGTAGTTACCGCTTGAATTTCCATAGTTTGAGCGATTGTAAGACTGGTACGGTTTTCTTTCACTTTGTCCATCTTCGTTCTGCCCGCCATCGTTATAACGATTACGTGGCCTCCATGCATCATTTTCTGTAGTCATGTTTTGTAAAATTTTAATGTGTTTTTTTTAATTTTTCAACCTCCCGGTTGCTTCGTTCACTTGTCAGATCCCGGTGTAGCTTTGAGGAGTAATTGTGTTTAATTGTTTTTTTATCTCGTTGTTTATATTCAGAGTGTTTATAAAATCTTTAATTGATTTTTCAGTTATCTCTGCGTTGTTACGGATGAATGTTTTCAACGCTTCATAAGGTTCAGGATATCCTTCACGTCTTAAAATGGTTTGAATTCCTTCTGTTACAACCACCCAGGCATTATCCAAATCTTTTTTTACCGCCTGTTCATTGATTAAAAGTTTGTTCAGTCCTTTTTGAAGGCTTTGGAAAGAAATCAGTGTATGTGCAAAAATAACGCCGGTATTGCGCAATACGGTAGAGTCGGTTAAATCTCTCTGTAAGCGGGAAACCGGTAATTTTGCAGATAGGTGTACCAATAATGCGTTTGCAATTCCTAAATTGCCTTCCGCATTTTCAAAATCAATAGGATTTATTTTATGGGGCATGGCTGAAGAACCAACTTCTCCGGCTTCCACTTTTTGTTTAAAATATTCCATTGAAATATAAAGCCAAAAATCCTGCGATAAATCAATCAAAATGGTATTTATTCTTTTTATACCGTCGAATAAAGCGCTTAAATTATCGTAGTTTGATATTTGGGTGGTATATTCTTCACGAACCAAACCGAGTTTTTTTACGAAATTATCTCCGAACGTTTTCCAATCGATGCCCGGATAAGCCAGATGATGTGCATTGAAATTTCCTGTTGCTCCTCCGAATTTTGCGGAAATCGGTATTTCTTTCAGTAAATGTATCTGTTGTTCCAAACGACTGACAAATACCTGAATCTCTTTTCCCAATCGGGTAGGGGATGCTGGTTGACCATGTGTTTTCGCTAACATGGCCACATCTTTCCATTCGATTGTATACTGTTTTAATAAATCAAGTATCCGGTTTATTCCGGGGAAGTAGGTGTCAACTAAAGCATCTTTTATAGATAAAGGGATTGCAGTATTATTTATGTCTTGAGAAGTCAATCCGAAATGAATAAATTCTTTACAATCTTTAAGATATAATGTATCAAAGACCTCTTTAATAAAATATTCTACTGCTTTTACATCGTGATTGGTTGTTTTTTCAATAAATTTAATCCGAAAAGCATCTTCCGGAGAAAATGAATGATAAATGTTACGTAAATCTTCGAATTTTTCCGGTTTTATTTTATCAGACAGTTGAGAAACAGGCAATTCACAAAGAGAAATAAAATACTCTATTTCAACTAATACCCTGTATTTTAACAAGGCGAATTCTGAAAAATAAACGGATAAACAACCCGTTTTATCACGATACCTCCCATCTACAGGCGATATCGCTGTTAACGTACTTAGCTCCATAGATACCGAGCCCCCTGCATTTAATATAACTAAATTATTATTTCCCAGTGTTATTCTGAAACAACTTCGAACAGTATTTCTACAGAAATTTCTTTATGAAGTTTGACTGTAGCTTTATATGAACCGACTTCTTTAACCGGTTCTTTAATAAAAATGCTCTTACGGTCAATTTCAAATCCTTTCTTTGCTAATTCTTCAGCAATTTGAATATTGGTTACTGATCCGAAAATAGTACCCGTAGAACTTGTTTTGGCGCCGATAATCAAGGACATCCCTTCTAATTGTTCAGCTAAATTTAGAGCATCTCTTTTTATCTTTTCAAATTTATGAGCGCGTTGACGAAGGGTTTCTGATATTACTTTTTTAGCTGGTTCTGAAGCAAAAATCGCTTTTTTTTGTGGAATCAGATAATTTCTGCCATAACCGTTTTTAACTGTGACGACATCATCTTTAAAACCAAGATTAGCTATATCTTCCAATAAAATTACTTGCATAGTTATTTCCTCCTTTTATTTCATTAAATCGGTTACGTATGGAAGTAAAGCCAAATGTCGGGCGCGTTTTACTGCTTGCGCGATGCGGCGTTGGAATTTCAAAGAAGTGCCGGTAATTCGACGGGGAAGAATTTTTCCTTGTTCGTTCAGGAATTTCTTTAAAAATTCAGGATCTTTGTAATCAATAAACTTTATGCCGCTTTTTTTGAAACGGCAATATTTTTTCTTCTTGATATCAACGCTTGGAGGCGTTAAATAACGGATTTCAGAATTGTTGTTTGCTGCCATGATTTAATTCTCTTTTACGGTTTCTCTTTTATTTCTTCTTTTTGCGGCATAAGCCTCAAAATCTTTATCCTGACGGAAGGTCAGAAAACGAATCACTTTTTCATCGCGACGGAATTGAGTTTCTAATTTCGCAACAACAACTGGTTCAGCATTAAATTCTATAAATGTATAGAATCCGGTAGTCTTTTTCTGGATCGGATACGCCAACTTGCGTAATCCCCAGTTCTCTTCATTCACAATCTCAGCGCCTTCGGCTTTGAGGAAATCTTTGAATTTGTCGACCGCTTCCTTCATCTGAGCTTCAGATAAAACGGGAGTTAAAATGAAAACGGTTTCGTAATTGTTCATTGAGTTTTAATTGATTAATAAATTTTAATTATAAATTGAGGTGCAAAGGTAATGTATTTATTTGGAAATACAAAAATTTTTCATACTTTTGTATTTAAAATGAATCTGTTAATATGAATAAAAGTTTTGTTTCCGTTGCCGACTTATCGAAAGAAACCATTATCTATTTGATGGAAAAAGCGAATTCTTTTGAAAAAAATCCAAATCAAAAAATATTGGATGGGAAAATTTGTGCAACGCTTTTTTTCGAACCTTCCACCCGAACCCGTTTGAGTTTTGAAACTGCTGTTAACCGTTTGGGCGGTAAAGTGATTGGTTTTAGCGATGCTGCGACCACAAGTTTTTCTAAAGGAGAAACCTTGAAAGATACAATCAAAATGGTCGCTAATTATGCCGATCTGATTGTTATGCGCCATTATTTGGAAGGGGCTGCCCGATATGCTTCGGAAGTAACGGATGTCCCGATTATCAATGCAGGAGATGGCGCCAACCAACATCCTTCGCAAACGATGCTGGATATGTATTCATTGTATAAAACGCAGGGAAAATTGGAGAATCTGACAATTACCATGGTAGGCGATTTGAAATATGGCCGTACCGTACATTCGCTTATTGAAGGAATGTCGCATTTCAATCCGCGGTTTTATTTCATTGCTCCCGAAGAATTGAAACTTCCGGATATTTATAAGCAATTACTCGATCAACACAATATACCCTTTGAAGAAAATATTGATTTTTCCGAAGAAATAATCAATATTTCAGACATTTTGTACATGACGCGCGTTCAACGCGAACGTTTTACAGATTTAATGGAGTATGAAAAAGTAAAAAATGTTTACATTCTCAAAAACCGGATGTTGAAAAACAGCAAACAGAATTTAAGGATTCTTCATCCATTGCCTCGCGTCAACGAAATAGATAACGATGTGGATGATAATCCGAAAGCGTATTATTTTGAACAAGCCGGAAATGGTATATATGCCCGTCAGGCTATTATTTGCGATGTCCTCGGAATTAAATAATGATAATTATGTCAAATAAAAAAACAGAATTACAAGTAGCTGCTTTACAGAATGGAACAGCAATTGACCACATTCCATCCGAACAATTATTTAAAGTCGTTTCTTTATTAGGAATAGAGAAATTAAAAACCAGGGTTACTATCGGATACAATTTGGATAGTAAAAAAATGGGAAATAAGGGAATTCTGAAAATTGCCGATAAATTCTTCGAAGAAGATGAAATCAATCGAATATCCTTAATAGCACCGACTGTTAAATTGAATATTATCAAAGATTACGAAGTCATCGAAAAAAAACGGGTTAAACTTCCGGATGTCTTAAAAGGAATTGTTAAGTGTAATAATCCAAAGTGCATAACTAATAATGAACCGATGAAAACGGTTTTTAAAGTAATTGATAAACAAAATGTAACTTTAAAATGCAATTATTGTGAATTGAAAATAAAAAAGGAAGAAATCGTTTTACTATGAAAAAAGACTGGAAACCGGGAACTTTACTTTATCCGCTCCCTGCCGTTATTGTTTCTGTAGGTAAAGATGAAAGTGAATACAATCTTATCACGGTTTCATGGACGGGAACCCTCTGTTCAGATCCTCCAATGTGTTATATTTCAGTTCGTCCCGAACGTTATTCCTATCCTGTATTGAAAAAAAACAAGGAGTTTGTGATTAATCTTACTACTGAAAAAATGGCTTTTGCAACAGATTGGGTAGGGGTACGTTCCGGAAAAAATTATAATAAACTGAAAGAAATGCGATTAACCCCCATCAAAGCTCATGTTGTTGACGCTCCATATATAGATGAATCACCTTTGTGTATCGAATGCCGTGTGAAAGAAATTATAAAACTCGGAACACATGATATGTTTATTGCAGAAGTAGTAAATATTCTTGCTGATGAAATATATATTCATCCGGATACCGGTGATTTTAATATGGAAAAGGCAGGATTGTTGGTATATGTGCATGGAAAATATTATAATTTAGGCGATTTCATCGGCAAGTTCGGATGGAGTGTAAAAAAACAGAATAAAAAATGAATAAAGTTTTATTTTATACCAAACTTATTTCATTTTTATTGTTAATTAATTGTTTAACAGTAAATAACGCTTATACTCAAACCAACGTAATGAACTGGGGAATTCGGCTCGGACTAAATGCTGTGTCTGTTGCAAATTTTGAAGCAATTCATTCAGATGAAGTATTGCCCAATCTGTCATACACAAATAAAAATGGTTATTTTGTGAATACTTTCGCTCGTTTCAATATGAACCGCTTATTTCTGCAACCTGAACTCGAATGGAATAGTTATTACCGGTCTTTTGCTTTTTCTTTGCCCATGCCGGCAGGTAACAGTTACTATCCTCCAGTCAATTTATATGTTGATTCAAAAGCAATTAATACTTCTTTTCTGGTAGGATACAATATTGTAAGTAATATACCTTTTTTATTCGGCATATATGGAGGTACTTCATTGAAAGGAATATATCGAACCGATTTTTCTACCGATAACGAGCAATCTTTTCCTAAAACCGATTTGCTCCTGAATAACTCAGGTATTATTGGAATCTCTATAAATATCTCTAAAATATATTTTGATTTACGTTATGAATTGAACCTGCCAGAAAACAATTTATACTTGAAAGAAATTCCTGATTTTCCGGAAAATTTTCATGAAGTAATGATAAAAAAAACCGAAGCGATTCTCAGTTTTTCGTTTGGAATTATGTTTTAGTTAGATAACTACGCATTTGTAAAAATAAAAATTTTAAACTAATTTTGCAGGCTTAAAATAAGAATGAAGTATGAAACGCGACGATTTACTATTTACTATCATCGAAAAGGAAAACTACCGTCAAACATCCGGTATTGAATTAATTGCATCTGAGAATTTCGTAAGCGCCGAAGTAATGCAGGCTGCCGGTTCAGTATTAACCAATAAATATGCAGAAGGATATCCGGGACGCCGCTATTACGGAGGTTGCCAATTTGTCGATGAAATCGAAGAATTGGCAATTAAACGATTAAAAAAGCTTTTCGGAGCAGAATGGGTGAACGTGCAACCACACTCGGGCGCTCAAGCGAATATGGCGGTTTTTATTGCTTGTCTCAATCCAGGAGATAAATTTCTCGGACTTAATCTTTCACATGGCGGACACCTAACGCATGGGTCACCTGTTAATTTTTCCGGAATCACTTATAAAGCATTGGAATACAATGTGCGGGAAGATACCGGGCAGGTAGATTACGATCAAATGCAGGAAGTTGCATTTCGGGAACATCCTAAATTGATACTTGCCGGAGCTTCAGCTTATTCACGGGAATGGGATTATGCCCGTATCCGGAAAATTGCCGATGAAACCGGAGCAATATTCATGGTCGATATGGCACATCCTGCAGGTTTGATTGCTGCGGGATTACTGAAAAATCCCGTTGAATACGCACATATTGTTACTTCAACCACACATAAAACTTTACGCGGCCCACGCGGTGGTGTTATTCTGATTGGAAAGGATTTTGAAAACCCTTGGAGAAAAGTTACTCCAAAAGGTGAAATCAAAAAAATGTCTGTTTTGTTAGACTCTGCGGTTTTTCCCGGAACGCAAGGCGGCCCATTGGAGCACATTATCGCAGCTAAAGCCGTATCTTTTCACGAAGCTTTACAGCCGGAATTTGTTACCTATCAAAAACAGGTAATGAAAAACGCTTCAGTCTTAGCTCAAGCATTAAAAGACAAAGGATATAAAATTGTTTCGGGAGGCACGGACAATCATTTAATGTTAGTCGATTTACGTTCAAAATTTCCCGATTTGACCGGAAAACAAGCTGAACAGGCTTTAGTAAAAGCAGATATCACATCCAATAAAAATATGGTTCCTTTCGATAGCCGGACTCCTTTTAATACATCCGGATTACGTTTCGGAACGCCTGCAATTACAACACGCGGAGCAAAAGAAGAATTAATGGGAGAAATAGCGGAGTTGATTGATACTGTGCTTTCAAATGTTGATAATGAATCAATCGTTAAGTCGGTTTCACAAAAAGTGAATGGGCTGATGAAGGATTTTCCTTTGTTTGGGTGGTGAGAAATTATGGTGAGTTGAATATGAAAGATAAAATGTTATTTCTTGCTGGACAACGATTCGGACGACTTACAGCAATTCGATGTACAGACGAAACTCATAATAATGGATACATTTGGGAATGTTTATGCGATTGTGGAAAAACTGTATTTTTACCTACATCCAAGTTCAAAGGACCAAAAGGAGTAAGAAGTTGCGGGTGTCTTCTTCAAGATTTTTATAAAAGTATAAGAGTCGATATAACAGGCAGGACATTTTACAGACTAACCGCAATTAAATGCACCGATGAAAGAGATAGGTTAAAAAATATTCTTTGGCTTTTTAAGTGTTCTTGCGGTAATGAATTTAAAGCTGCCGGATCGGAAGTAATGAGAGGACAAATAAGGTCATGCGGATGTATTACGAAGAGTAAGCCCTTACAATTGGAAGGACAACGATTTGGCCGTCTTATCGTAATAAAAAAAACGGGAGAAAAAAATGACAAAAGACAATTTCTTTGGGAATGCGATTGCGATTGTGGAGGTAAAACAGTTGTTTCAGGATTTTATTTAAAAACAGGAGGTGTAAGAAGTTGCGGATGCTTGAAGAAAGAAACGCATGAGAATAAAAGGCTCAATATTACCGGTATGACATTTGGAAGGTTAACAGCAATAAAACCAATCGGAAGACGTAATAAAAAGAACAATATACTTTGGCTTTTTAAATGCGAATGCGGTAATGATGTAGTGTGTTCTGCAAGCAGGGTAAAAGAAGGAACTACAAAATCTTGCGGTTGTCTTAAATTAGATAAAGCAGCAGATGGTATTGTTGAGAAAAGGAATAAAATTCTTTGTGTGGAAGGTACCTGTATAAATTCTATTGCTTCAACGAAAATACCAAAAAATAATACAAGCGGCGTTACTGGTGTTTTTTGGAATAAAAAAAGTAAAAAATGGGCTGCGCAGATTCGTTTTAAAGGTAAGTCGTATTTCCTTGGATATTTTTTCAATCTATCGGAAGCCGAGGCGTCTCGAAAAGATGCTGAAAAAAAGTATTTTAAACCAATGATTGAAAAATACAAAGATGAAATGGTAGAATACAAGCAAAGAAGAGTATAAACCTACAATTTGATTTCCAAAATCACAGGATGATCGCTAATATCAATTTCTAAAGAATCATTTTTTTGATAACGGTTCAAAGATGATTTTTTTATGTGAAAAAAAATGTAGAGCCTCTTGTCGGATTCGAACCAACGACCCCGAGATTACAAATCACGTGCTCTGGCCAACTGAGCTAAAGAGGCGAGTGGGCAAGCTTGCTACATCGCGTCGCTACAACCAACTACCCTTGCTGCGGTCAAACCCTGGGGGATTCGAAGGGAGCTGACCGTGTAGGACTTACCCGGGCGCAAAGGTAGGATTTTTTTTTGAAAAGGCAAAAAAAAATATTATGAATTATGAATCATGAATTAAAAAGTGTCTGCAATACACTTTTAACCCGCACTTCTCACAATGCGGTTTTCGCGCAACACAAACATAACGTCCATGCAAAATCAGCCAATGATGCGCTTTCGACCAAAGTTTTCCGGGAATGTATTTGGTCAATTCTTTTTCAGTTTCCAAAGGTGTTTTGGAATTATCAGTTAAACCTATTCGGTTGGAAACTCTAAAAACATGTGTGTCAACAGCCAAAGCGGGAATGTCAAAAACGATGGAAGATATTACGTTAGCTGTTTTTCGTCCTACCCCGGGCAGTTTTAGTAAATCCTCCATTTTCGATGGAACCTGACCATGGAAATCTTTTATTAGCATTTGAGCCATTTCGAGCAAGTGTTTTGCTTTGGAATTAGGATATGAAATACCTTTAATCCATTCGACAATTGTTTCCTGATTAGAGGCAGCCAATACTTCAGGAGTAGGGAACGCTTCAAAAAAAGCGGGTGTGACCATATTCACCCGTTTATCTGTGCATTGGGCGGATAATATAACTGATATCAGCAGTTGGAAAGGATTGCCATAGTGTAATTCAGTACCAGCTTCCGGCATGTTTTTTTCAAACCACTCAATCACAGCTTTATATCGTTCTTGTTTTTTCATAGTCACTCCGTGAACATTTACTCCGTGAAACTCTGTGTTTAAAATACTTACCAATAGCATTAATTAGCCGCCTCAAATTGTCTTAAGAAACGCATGTCATTTTCAAAAAACAAACGCAAATCCTTGACCTGGTATTTCAAATTGGTGATTCGTTCTATCCCCATACCCAAAGCATAACCTGTATATATTTTGCTGTCAATTCCACAATTATCCAAAACATTTGGGTCAACCATGCCGCAGCCTAAAATTTCAACCCAACCGGTATGTTTACAAAAAGGACATCCTTTTCCATCGCAAAGATTGCAACTGATATCCATTTCAGCGCTGGGTTCAGTGAATGGGAAAAACGAAGGCCGCAGCCTGATTTTTGTGTCCTGGCCGAACATTTCTTTTGCAAAGTAGAGTAATACTTGCCGTAAATCGGAAAAAGATACGTTTTTATCGATATATAATGCTTCAACCTGGTGAAAGAAACAATGGGCGCGGTAGGAAATAGCTTCATTTCTATAAACTCGACCCGGACAAATAATCCGGATGGGAGGTTGTGTTTTTTCCATGACGCGTGTTTGAACGGATGAAGTATGTGTTCTCAATAAAATATCTATGCCTTGCTGAATGAAAAAAGTGTCTTGCATATCCCGTGCAGGATGGTCTTCTGGAAAGTTTAAAGATGTAAAAACATGCCAGTCGTCCTCTACCTCAGGGCCTTCAGCAATGGAAAACCCCAAACGTCCGAAAATATCGCAGATTTCTTTTTTAACAATCGAAATCG
>Ga0209628_10002722_pt1 | contig 12120 bp, 7 predicted proteins | sample TergutCu122P4_FD_187285 | JGI IMG/M metagenome (GOLD analysis project Ga0209628, IMG submission 187285) | Cubitermes ugandensis P4 segment gut microbial communities from Kakamega Forest, Kenya - Cu122 P4 (SPAdes) (version 2) | ecosystem: Host-associated > Arthropoda: Insects > Digestive system >...
CAGCCTACCGGAACAAATTCAAGAGCAGAGATATTAAAACCGCCGCTGAGCATATCGACTCTGATGGTTTGGATGCCTGCAACCAGGTCGATTTCGCCGAGTGTGTACAAATCATATGTTTGCCAGCCTTTTTTCTCTACAACTCCGCTTGCGCCTACCACTTCGCCTTTAAAGAGCAATTCTATGCCGTCGTTGCTGCCGGCGTCGCTTGCCAGCCATGCTTTCGCTACATATTTGCCTGCGCCCGGCGCGTTTATGTTGTACTCAAGCCATTCGCCTTTGTCTGTCCAGCCTACGTTGCTGCCGAACTGGCTTCCGCCGGTTTCTATTGCAACTTCTATTTCATTATCATTTATGAGGTCAGTTCTTCTCGCGTCGCCGTCTGTGCTGCCTTCCCAGCCTGCATAGTTAACAAAGTCACGCGCCAATACGGTAAACGGAGCCGGAGGTTTAACCACAACAGCGGCGCCTTTAACTGTAACGCCTGCTACTGAGAGCTGAATTGCGCCGTCGTCGCCGCCTTCGTCAGAGAAAAGTTTGTAAAACTGGAATTCTGCTTTGTTGTCCGGTAAATCAATACGATAGAAAGTAAAATTCAAAGGTTCATAGTCTTCGCATTTGCCCGTATAAAGAACCGTCCAGGGACCGTCCGCGCTGTTTCCGCCGGATATCGTCCAGCCGTCGCCCATACGGCGCGGATACTGCTCGTTGTCATTCGCCGTAGCAAATATGAAACTGTCAGCTACATAAGCTTTATCATATTTCCATATGCAGAAGTAGCCGCCTGCTTCTTCTATTTTGCCGCCGTCGGCGCCATATTTGAAATCAACGTCGTCGTTTGCCAGGTTGAACGGGCCTTCCCCGCCGATACCTACGCCGCCCCAATACGGGATTCCGCCTATGACATATTCACGCTGTAACCAGGTTCTGTTGCCTACCGCGTCAGCGAGCGTGTCGAACGGGCCTGACGCCGCCGCGCTTGCGACCATGGTCAACGCGAGCATCATTACAAGAATGAGAGCAAGCGTTAAGAGATTTCTTTTTTTCATAAAATTTTTCTACCTCCAAAAATAATTTTTGATTTTAAACTTTTTTATTTGAAAAGTTAATCGTATTATAATATTAATATAAAATATTTAATTTGTCAACACTTATTTTGAAAAATTTATTATTTTTTATAATTATTTTTAAAATTTTATTTAAACGGCAACAAATTTTTCCATTTCGGACTTCAATTTTTTAATTTGTTCGTTCGACGATATTTCCCCGTCCGCCGAAATCAGATAATATATTTTTATTTTCGGTTCCGTGCCCGACGGTCTGATGATCACTTTCGAGCCGTTTTCAAGATCGAAATACAAAACGTCGGATTTCGGCAGCCCCGTATTTGAGATTTCGCCGGTTTTGAGATTTTTGATTTCTGACGTTTTATAATCCCTGAACGCGGTTATTTGATATCCGCCCACATGATTTGGCGGGTTTAATCTCATCGAATCCATAATATTCTTCATTTTTTCCGCCCCGTCGATCCCCGCGAACGCTATATTCTGGACCGCCTCGCCGTAATATCCGTATTTTTTATATATTTCCAGCATTGCGTCGTATAAAGTCATGTTTTTGGTTTTATAATACGCCGCCATTTCTGTTATAAGCATAGAGGCGACGACGGCGTCCTTGTCCCTCGCGTAAGTCCCGGCGAGATAACCGTAGGATTCTTCATACCCGAATAGAAAAGTATTTTCCCCCGTTTCTTCAAATTGTTTGATCTTTTCGCCGATAAATTTAAATCCGGTAAGAACGTTTATGATTTTTACCCCGTTATCCCCGCAGACTTTCGCGGCAAGCTCCGTTGTGACGATCGTTTTTATCGCGCAGGCGTTGTCTTTTAACGTGCCGTTTTCTTTTTTTGCGGTTATGATATAATCCAATAAAAGAACGCCGACCTGATTGCCCGTAAGAGTCGCAAATTCGCCGCCGCCCGTTCTGACGACGATGCCTGTCCTGTCTGCGTCGGGGTCTGTGCCGATCAATAAATCGCAGTTTTCTTTTTCGGCGATTTTTATGCCCAGTTCAAATACTTCTTTAAATTCGGGATTGGGGAGTTTGACCGTGGGGAAATTTCCGTCGGGGATCATCTGCTCGTCGACGGTCAGGAGATTTTTAAGCCCCGTTCTTTTTAAAACTTCCGGGATCAATTTATATCCCGACCCGTGAAGGGGGGTGTAGATCACTTTGAAATCCTTATCGACGATACCCGGACGGACGCTCTGTTCCATGACATTTTTGAGATATTCGTCGTCGATCTCGCCGCCGATTATATTAATTTTGCCCTGCTTGATCATTTCGCCGTAATGCCCGGTAAGCACGCCGGTGAAAATATCGGTTTTATTGATCGCGTCGGCGACGGTTTGGGCATGATCGGGCGGGAGCTGCGCGCCGTCTTCCCAATACGCTTTATACCCGTTGTATTCTTTGGGATTGTGCGACGCCGTTATATTGATCCCCGCGGCGCATTTTAAATATCTGATTGCGAAAGACAATTCAGGGGTGGGGCGTATATCGTCGAAGATATAGACTTTTATTCCGTTGGCGGCGAGGGTTTTGGCGGCTTCTTTGGCGAAAAGCTCCGAATTGTTTCTCGAATCGAAAGCGATAACCGCGCCGCGTTCTTCCAGTTTCTGCGATTTGATCAGATTCGCTATGCCCTGCGTCGCCTGCCTGACGACATAAACGTTCATGCTGTTGATTCCGGGCCGCATGATCCCCCTGAGCCCTGCCGTTCCGAATTCGAGCGGCGCGATAAAATATTCTTTTATTTTATCCGGATCGGAGCTTATCAGAGAGAGTTCGGCTTTTGATTTTGAATCCAACCCGGGGGAATTGACCCATTTTTCGTAATTTTTGATATAATCCGGCTTGGATTCGTTTTCGTCCATAAGCCCGATCGCCTGTTCAACGGCTATGGATAACTGGTCCGGGCAGGAAGTCCCTTTTCTGCCGCACTTGATCCCGCGGAGCTTTTGTATCGCGTCCTCCGCTTTCATTCCCGCGACAAGGCTCGAAATGCCCTGCGTGTTTCCCCCGCAGCCCCCGACAAAGTCCGCGCGTTCCAGTATCTTGACGCCGTTCTCGTTTTTTATTTCGATTTTGATCCCGCTTGAGCATGTCCCTTTTGTTTTATAAGAATATATCATTTGATTCATTTGATATTTCATCTCCTAACGCTTTATAGCTTTATATATATTAATTTTTATTTTAATCCATTCCTATTTGTCTTCTGACTTTGTTCAAAACCGTCCAGCCTGCGCCTTTTTCATAATACGCGACGATCCCCCCGGTGCAGTTTAATATAACGTCGTAATTAAATTTTAATAAAAGATTGCCCTGCGTGTCGATTAAAGCCCGCTTGCCGTTGGCGAGGCCTATGACGGCGACGCCTTCGTAAAAGGGCTGCGCGTATGTGTAAATGGGGTTCCCGACCCATTCGCCCCAATAATTCATATATCCGTAATGGCCGTTCTTTTCCAGTAAAAACATTCCGTTTGAATATGCTTTTACCGTATAATCCTCCGGAATATAGAATTGATTTCCGAACTTATCTATTACCATTTCTTTATCGATATAGGTCATGCCGATCCAGTCCCTGTAAATCACCCTTGTGAGGCCGTGATCGAAATAAAAGAACCCGATGTGTTTTGACGTGACTTCGTCCGGCGCGAAATAATTTTTATTATTAAAAATATAATAGCCGTCCGGGCCGATAAAAAATAATTTAAGCCCGCTGCCCGCCGCGTCCTGATACGCTATGGCTATATCTTCGCTGAAATTAAAAGATTTAGAATAGATCCTCCCAAGATTCCCGTATTGCAAGGCTCCCGTTTCGGAATTTTTATAGCCCCATTTCCGGTTGTACGGATTATATTCCCTGTCAAACCCGCTCGCGCCGTTTGCGCCGTAATAAGCCGGGTACATAAACGGCACGCCCCTGTCCCCGTATAATTCGCTGAATTCGATCTCCGTAAGCTCGCCGGCCGATTCGTCGTAAATATAATATAAATCGCCCTGCTTTAAAACGGCGTTGCCGGCATCGTCCCTCATTTTCAGGATTTGCAATTCCGAGGCGTCATAATCTTCGGTTATGATTTTCCCCGAAGCGGAGCATAATACTTCGTTTTCCCCGCTTCTGACGATCAGAAAATCCATATTGGTTTCGACGGCTGTTCTAAGCCCCATATATACCGATATTTTTTCTGATTTCGGGATATTAAATTCGGGTTCGATCCTGACGAATTTATATTCGTAAATTACGGGGGCTTCGGGTAAAATCACTAAATCCGGATCAAAATCTATCATTCCGTCCCCGTCCCCGTTTTCGGCTTTGGCCTCGGCTTCGGCTTCGGCTTTGGCTTTGGCTTTGGCTTTGGCTTCGTTCAGTATCTTTTCGACTTCGGCTTTATAATTGTTTTTCGCGGTTTCGGCTTTGGCTTCGTTGTAAATTTCGTAAACTCCGTCCGACAAGGCAAACCCCTGTTTTTTCAAATCGTCCGAAAAGAATTCAAAATCGGGTTCGGCCGTCTCTATATTTTCCCCGGCCTGATTGCCGCCCGAACTTCCCGAAACGGAGGGGTTCTTCGGCGCGATCAGGACGTCGGGGTTGATCACGTTTATGATATCCGACGGCATTTCCGTAGGTTCTTCTTCCCATAGAGCGTCGTTTGATTCACGGGGCCTGAGATCCGGGATTTCGACAACGTTGGGTAAACTCCTGTCGAAAAACGGGACTTCAAACGCGCCCTTTGAATACGAGATCAACAGATTCGCGAAAAGCAGCAGGAGGATAATGCCTATAAAATGGCTTAGAAATATTTTTAAGCCGGATTTTGAAATATTCATCTTTTTTATGATCGATTTTATATCCATAGATTTTTAATAAACGATCCTTTCTGTACTTTTCATACTTTTCATACTTTTCATAGTATTTATAGTATTTTAAACATGAGATTTAATATAATATTTAAAATTTGTTGAAATTTACTTATATATACTGGTATAATATATTATTATAGACTTTATTTATTATATTTGTTTTAATTTATATGCAATAAAGTATAAATTATATAAAATTTTAAAGTATATTCAAAAACAGATAAAAAATATTGGCATGGCGGTTTGCAATTACGTGTTATAATAATAACAGAAACAAAAATTAAAATATGGTGAAAAAAATGATTTCTCGAAAAAAATTAACAATTTTGATCTCTTTTATAATCTTTATAACCCTGCTCTCTGTTGTTGCGCCGGTTATTTTATCGTCGTGCGGGAATGTCCTCCGGTTCAAAAACGACGGCAATACAGGCAATCTCATCGACGAAACAAACGGCTTGTATTATATCTACTGCGGCAGTTACCTGAGGGCGGCGGAAATCAAAAAAAGCGTTTACGCGAGATGTCCGAAAGAAAAAGGATCGAGCGAAGTGAAGCTTCATGAAATCCCCGGCATCGACCCCGCGAAATGGCTGAGCGAAAACATAGAAATCGGGATCCCGCTTTTATTCAGGGAACAAAGCGAGGAAGAACCGACTCTCGCGGGATTCGAAACCGAGAAAATACACATCACCATAGGCGAGGAAGTAAATTTCGCGGTAGGGCTGATCGAAAGCAAAGAAGACGTGGAAACTTTTGTGAACGATTTTGTGAACGGGAAAGAAGCGCCCGTGCCCGAATTTATAACGGACAGTTACACATTAAATTATGAATCCGAAAAATATAAAGGCATATTATATATTTTGCAGTATCTGATCGACGACAAAGGCAAATATTATCTTTATGACAGATGGACCGGCCGGTGTGTTTTTTCCAGCATTGATTTATTAAGAGAGCGCGACCCGGAAATCCCGGAATTGAAAACCGGAACTGAAATCGGGGCAGAAGAAAACAGGGAGGGGTAAATATAAAAAAAATAAAGTTTTTGATACCGGCTTCCGTTCTTTTTTGCGTTTGTTTCGGTTTTTTGATTCTGGGTTCATGCGAAAATATATCGGTGCGGGATTTTGCCGTGAACGATATGGCAAATATACTGGACGCGCTCATAAAAAGGGACGCCGACGAATCGCCCCCCGGGGAGACATATGAAATCGAAACCGGCGACGGCAATAACAGCGATATGGATCATGATCATACGGGTCATACGGGTGAAGGGAATTTTACGGAAACGCCGGGAATATCTTCTTCCGATTCCGCGGAAACGTCCGAAAAAATAGAAATCATTGATATAACCGAATTGACCGATATCATAAATATAACTATAACGGATATTCCGCCGACCGAAGCGGCGACCGAAGCGGCAGAAACCGGAGGCGCGTTTATCGCCAGCAGCAGCGAGACGATCGACGTAAAAACCGCTTTTTCGGATGTGCCCGATAAATTCAAGGGAATCCCGTATCCGGAGTCTTTGGGTATGACGATGATCGATTCGCTCAAAAGAAATATAAAAAACCTTGCGAATTTTTCTTCCAAAGATTTCGCGGGGATGCCGTTTTATATCGGGACAACAGACGCCTTGCTCTTCACCCCGAACGGATACGGCGGGGGAATGCTGAACGACGCGCGCCGTTACAGGACCAATCTTGTGGATACAGACTGCAACGCGGTGATATCGTCGATCGAAGAGCCGAGGGATACAATATTAGGAGAAATTCAAAAGAAATTAAACGCGGGCGAATATTTCGCGGATATCATATGCGTTCCTTTTGATATACAGTCGGAACTGATCAAAAAAGGCCTTTTGCTGAACCTGAACAAAATCCCGTTTTTGAACTTAAACGCCGATTATTATAATGCCTCCGCCATAGAGTCGCTCAATATCAACGGCAATATTTTCGGATTGGTTTCGGATCTGACTTTTGAGCCGTCGAATATATACGCCGTGTTTTACAATAAAGATCTTGTGAAACGTTATAATCTCGGCAATCCTCTCGAATTGTATAAAAACGGCGGCTGGACTTATGAAAGCATGATGGCCGTTTCAAAAGAGCTCACCGCTTCGATCGCCGATTTGAACGACGATTTGCGCTGGTCTGTCGGGTTTGACAGCGAAAACAACGATCTGATCAACGGATTATTTATCAGCTCAGGCAATAAATATTTTATCAAAAGAAATTACGAACTGCCCATTTTGAGTTTCTCAAACGCAAAGACCCTGAGTCTGATCGATATTTATTCAAAACTAGTGGCTCCGTCAAGCGAAAGCGGCATGGAGAATTATTTGGTTTCCGGCGAATGGAATCAAAACAAAGCTTTTTCAAACGGGAACGTTTTGTTTTCGATATTGAAACTGGACGCGATCCCCTCTATCAGCGATATAGGGTTTGACTGGGGTATCCTGCCGGTCCCGACTTTAAATCAGGGTGAAAAATATTATTCTTTCGCCGACCGCGGGGCCATGTGCATATCGATCCTCAAAGGCACAAGAAATACCGAGGCCTGCGGGATCATCACCAACGCCTTATCGCTGACTTCATATAAACAATTACAGGATATTTTCGTAAGCGAACAAATGATGTACCGTTTAAGGGACGTTGACAGCGTAAAAATATTGGGCGAGATCATAAACAGCGTGACATTTAATCAATACAGCGCATTTTCGACAATGCCGGAATTTTACGTATCCACAGTCGGGACATTGAAAGACACGGCAAACCAAAAAGGCGATTTTGCGGATTTATATATCAACAACAGAAGTATCCTGTACGGTTTTTTCGGAACCACTCCGATATTCAACAGGGAATAATCAAAATAAAAATATAAAAATATGTAAATCGTAGGGGACGCAGTCCTCTGCGTCCCCTACACAATTTTTATTTATTATCTCACCCTTGAACCAATTACAGCATCGTCCGGAGCAAATACGACCTGAACGCCGTCTTTTTCTTCGCCGCTCGCAAGCAGCATGCCTTTGCTCTCGATCCCGCGGATTTTCGCCGGTTTCAGATTGCTGACGACGATCACTTTTTTGCCGATCAAATCGCATGGGTTGTAAAACTGTGCGATCCCGGAGACGATCTGACGCTTTTCATCGCCCAAATCGACTTGCAGTTTTAAAAGTTTATCCGACTTCTCGGCTTTTTCGCACTCTAAAACAAGCCCGACGCGCAGAATTATATTCATAAAATCGTCGTATGTGATCTCCGCTATGGATTCGGGGGCCTGCGGGACGCGCGCCGAACGAAGTTCGGCCAATATTTTATTTTCGTCGAGGCGCATAAATATCGGCTCGGCTTTGTTTACTTTAACCCCTGATTTCAATCCGCCGAACTCAAACGCCGTTTCGTATTCTGTGACGCCGGTATTGACCTGCGCGAAAATTTTCACCGATGTTTCGGGAGTGATCGGATTGAGCAAAATCCCCGCGATTCTGATGCTTTCTAAAAGATTATATAAAACCGTGCCCAACCGATCTTTTTTATTTTCGTCTTTTATTAAAATCCACGGTTCGGTTTCGTCGATATATTTATTTGCCCTGTGTAAAATCGCAATGATTTCATCAATCGCATCGGAGATTTTATACTCGTTCATCAAAACAGAATAGTCGCCGACTTTGGTTATGATTGTTTCTTTTAAATCTTCGTCTAACGGTTCGGCGGGAGCAAGCCCCCGCCCTACATCGGGTTCGGGAATTACGCCGTCGAAATATTTTTCGGTCATAACGACCGTTCTGTTGACAAGATTGCTTAAAGTATTGACTAAATCCGCGTTATATTTTTTTATAAAATGATCGTAAGTAAAAGAAGCGTCGCGGTCAAACGGCATTGCGCTTAATAAATAATATCTCAAAGCGTCGGCGCCGAATTTCTCCGTCATGTAATCCGAATAGATAACATTGCCTACGGATTTGCTCATTTTTTCGTCATTAAATAAAAGCCACGGATGGCCGAGAATCTGTTTTGGCTGTTCGACGCCCAAACCCCATAGCATAACAGGCCAGTAAATCGAATGGAATCTTACGATATCTTTGCCGATCATGTGCAGATCGCAGGGCCAGTATTTATTAAAAAGTTCGGGCTGTTCTTCGTTTGCCGGGTTGTATCCGAGCGCGGTTATATAATTCGAGAGCGCGTCGAGCCAGACATAAATCACGTGGCCGGGGTCAAACTCAACCGGCACGCCCCATTTCACAGTCGACCGCGAAACGCACAAATCCTGTATCCCCGGTTTTATAAAATTATTTACGATTTCGCGCTTTCTTTGAACGGGAATGAGAAAGTCCGGATGATCTTCGATATATTTTTCAAGTTTTTCCTGATATTTCGACAATTTTAATTTATACGCTTCTTCTTTTGCTTCTCTTAACTGCCCGCCGCAATCCGGACAGGCCCCGCCGGAATCTTTCACTTGTGACGGCGTGAAAAACGATTCGCACGGGACACAGTATAATCCTTCGTAATGGCTTTTATAAATATCGCCGTTTTCATACAGTTTCACGAATATTTTTTTTACGGATTCTACATGATAATCGTCGGTCGTCCTGATAAATTTGTCAAAACTGATGTTGAGCCTTTTGTATGTATTATAAATCATACCCGTGATTTTATCCGCCGATTCCTGCGGCGTGATATGATTCGCTTTCGCTATTTCCTCGATTTTTATACCGTGTTCGTCCGTTCCGGTCAGAAAAAACACATCGTAACCGCTCATTCTTTTGAACCGCGCGACCGCGTCGGCATATATGATCTCAAAATCATTGCCGATATGCGGCTGCCTCGACGAATACGCGATCGCAGTCGCTATATAAAATTTTTCTTTTTCGTTCTTTTCTTTTTTTGCCTTTGTCATACTTTGCTTTTCCTCCTCAAACAAGATTCTATTTTTAATTTTTTTGCCTTTAACTTTTTTGTTTTTTCATATTTTTCCGTAATGATGCCGATATAATCCCCGGCGGGAGTCAAAAACTCCACGCCGCCTTTTTCAGACAGCACAAACGACAAAAACGACGTATAAGACAATAATATATACGGGATCGTGAAAAAAACATATAAAATCCCCGCGAGATAATGCGATATTATTATCCAGACAGAAAAACTCAAAATAAGTTTTAACGCCTCGAATTTTCTTTTTTTCATCATTTTCGCGCTTTTTTTTATAATATCGCCAATATTCAGGCACGGATTTTTTACGAATATGAAAACTCCCGCGAAATATCGCATAAATAATATAACGCATAGAAAAAACGCCAGTAAATAAACCGCGCATGCGCAAACCATTGCGATATCGATAACCGGGCCCCGTTCGGTCCCGGTTGATAAAATCATGGGGAATATCCATTCAAACCATTCGGAGATTTGCGGGAACAATGCCCCGAAGAATAAGAAAGGCACGGCGAAAGCGATCAATCTTGCCGCGATCGCCGTAATCAATTTATAGCAGTCGATCAGATTCGCCGACGACGAAAAATAATAAAACATTCCCCCGACCGGAATATTTTCCCCTTCGAAAAGTTTCATGTTTACGTAAATGATCCCGATATATAACGGCAATGTTATAAAAAGCGTCAGCAAATCAAAAAATAAATTGAACGGCGTCGAAAAAAAACTGTATTCAAGTTCGAGCAGTTTTACAACATTTGTTTTGATCGCATTTAATCCGAACGTAAGCAGAATAACGGTCCCCGTCATGAATACCTGTTTGGGATAATTATACCTGAGCAAAAATTTCGCTTCGCTTTTGAAATATTTTCTTCTCTCCCTGACAATCGACATTTTTTCGCAATCTCCTCAAACGAACAATAACGAACAATAAAAACTTAAATATGCGCGGACGCGCAATGCGCGCCCCTACATATTTTTGACTTGATTGCTATTTTTTATGCTGAATCATAAGAATTATATTATTAAATCTTTTCGCCTTTTACGTAAACTTCTTTTATGCCGCCGTACATATCCATAACGACAAAATCCGCGTCTTTGCCTGTTTCAACCGAGCCTTTGCGGTCGTAAATCCCTACGCATTCGGCAGGATTTTTCGTGACGGTTAAAATAGATTTTTCTAAATTCCGCCCCGTAAAACTCATAAAATTATGTAATTCTTTATATAAATTCGTCGTGCTTCCGGCAATCGTTTCGGTCCCGTCCGGACGCCTGATAAACGCTTTGCCGTTTTCGACGACGACCCCTCTTGAAGACCCAAGATTATATAACCCTTCCGGCAATCCCGCCGCAGCCATCGAATCGCTGACCAATATGATTTTCTCCGCGCCTTTTGCTTTATAAACCAGATTTACGACTTCGGGGCATAAATGAATCCCGTCGCAGATCATTTCGACATATGTATTGCCGGTCAGGGCATACCCCGCCGCTCCGGCGTCCCTGTGATGGATCTGCGGCATCGCGTTAAACAGATGCGTGAACGAGCGCGCGCCGATCTCCCATGCTTTTTTAATTGTTTCGCCGCTCGCTTCGGTATGGCCGAGCGATATCGTCGCGCCTTTTTTGACCGCCGCCGCCATAAATTCAAATGCCCCGTCCAGTTCGGGCGCGAGCGTGATATGCAGTTTCAATCCGCAGTCCAGAACGGCGGCCATGATCTCTTCAAGCTCGGACATAACGGGTTTATCTTTTATCAGGTCAAGAGAATGCGCCCCCGCTTTTTTTCTGTTGATATACGGGCCCTCGATGTGTATCCCCTCGAAATTGATTTTTGTTTTTGACTTGGCCTTTTTGACTTCGCCGATCATCCGCATGACTTTGTCGTGTTTTTCGGACATAGAAGTGGGGAAAATCGTCGTGATCCCGTTTTTCGCGTAATGATTGCTCATTTCGATCAATTGACCGCTGTCGGCGGTGAATATATCGATCCCGGCCGCGCCGTGCGTGTGGATATCGATAAATCCGGGGATAATCAGCTTGTCGGCGTCTCCGTCGCCGCTGCCCGTGTATAATATCTCGTCAAATTTGCCGTCCTCGACCATTAAATCCGCCCTGATAAAACATTTTCTGTGAGAATTATATATTTTCGCGTTTGATATGCGCATTTCATATTCCCTCCCGTTTGGTTTTATATTTAAATTAAAATAAATCGTTTTTCCGTAGGGCGCGACGCCCCGGCGCGCCGGAATTTACGCAAATG
>Ga0209628_10002723_pt1 | contig 12118 bp, 12 predicted proteins | sample TergutCu122P4_FD_187285 | JGI IMG/M metagenome (GOLD analysis project Ga0209628, IMG submission 187285) | Cubitermes ugandensis P4 segment gut microbial communities from Kakamega Forest, Kenya - Cu122 P4 (SPAdes) (version 2) | ecosystem: Host-associated > Arthropoda: Insects > Digestive system...
GCCTTTTGGAAATGTTAAAACAATTATAATCAAACAGATACAAGATAAATACCTATTGTTATTGACTATTAGTTAAAACGTTACAATGATGTGCGAAACATTTGTTAGTAATTCGTTCATAATTCCTGTATATACATTCCGCCGCAAAGGTAAATGATTTTATCGACATCTACAAAAAAATATGTAAGTCAATATGTCAAAGTGAGATTGTAACAACGGCATCCCTGCTGTTGCCTTTATGTAACAACGGCATCCCTGCCATTGGAGAAAATTATTAAAAAAAGACGCTATATTTAAAATTAAATATAAAGAAATGACGCTATATTTAAAATAATAACTATCTTTGCGGCCGTAATTTCACATAAAACGAATGAAACGAAGATTTATTTTTGAGGAAATTGAAGCTAAGCGCAATTCTAAACTTGGACGTTTATTAGTATTTATCGGCGCGCGTCAAACAGGAAAAACAACCATTGCTCACCGTTGTTTTTCTGATTATTTCTACCTGACAGTTGATGATGTAGTACAAAGTCATGAATTATTGAAACTTACATCCAAACAATGGCATTCATTGTATCCAATAGCTGTTTTGGACGAGATTCAAAAAGAACCGGCATTGATTAACACTGTTAAGGCTACCTACGACCAGTTCCCCGAAACACGCTACTTGCTGCTGGGGTCAAGCCAGTTTTTATTGTTGGAAAAAGTACGTGAAAGCTTAGCCGGACGGTGTCTTATTATGGAAATCTATCCGCTAACACTTCCGGAGTTATTAACAGAAAGTTTTGATGATACGCTCAAATCTTCTTTTTTTGTTCAATATATACAAGGTAAACAGGATATAACCAACGTCTATCCTGCATTTTTGTTTGATACAAATTATGTGAAGAAAAAAAGCGGATATGATTATTATTTGCGTTTTGGCGGCTATCCGGCATTGACAGACAAGGATTTAACCGATGAGGAACGGGAAGAATGGCTGAGAATGTATGTAAAAACTTTTCTTGAACGAGACATTAGAGATTTAGTAAATTTTCGGGATTTAGACCCTTTTGTGAAATTGCAGCGTTATTTAGCGTATACAACCGGTTCGTTGGTAAACTATTCATCTATGGCAAAAGAAACAGGAGTTAGCGTGCCTACCGTTCAAAGATTTGTTCGTTATATGGAAATCAGTTATCAATGCATCACGTTACCGGCATGGTATTCCAATCCATTAAAAAAGCTAGTGAAAGCCCCCAAAATTCATTTTATTGATCAGGGTGTGCTTCGCGCAATACTACAAAAAAGAGGAACTATGAACGGTAATGAATACGAAAGCGCCATAATTGCTGAAATATACAAACAAAGTAAAACCAGTTCTTTGCCGATTACCTGTTATCATTTTCGTACACAAGACGGACGTGAAGTAGATTTATTGCTTGAAGCGGAAGATTATTATATTGCCATTGAAATTAAAACAACCGAGAATGTAAATCGTTCCGACGCCAGACATTTAATTGATTTACAATCTTTTCTGAATAAACCGTTAAAGCATTCATTTATTCTATCCAATGATGTACGCACACACTACATCACAGAAAATATAACTGCTATTCATGCCGCCGCTTTTCTAAGCTGAGCATGCAATTGAATGAATTATTCAAAAAAGCGTTACCTTTGCATTTTGATTTCTATCCGATATGAGAGATTCTATTCTTTTTATAACCCTTATCATGCTGCTTTTATCGTCCCGAATAGCAGAGGCGAAAGAGACTGTTATTGGGCGTTTGCAGGTGCAGCATGCAACAGAACCCTTGACTGTCGAGGACGAACATCCTGTGTTCAATTGGCTGATGCTGTCGGACAAGCGGGGGCAGAAGCAACAAGCCTACCGCATCGTGGTTGTTCGCGAAAGCGATAGTCGCACCGTCTGGGACAGCCAGAAAGTGAACGAAGGCGTCTCGGATAACATCCGCTATATGGGAGTAGCGTTGCAGCCGGAGATGGCTTACCGTTGGCATCTGACCGTATGGGATGCTGCCGGACAGGCATATACGGCGTCTTCGCGTTTCGAAACAGGGCTAATGAACCCGAAAATCTTCGCTTGGGAAGGCGCACAGTGGATAGGCTCTAAACAGCCGAGCTTGGACGCAGCGTCGAATAACTATTTCGAACTGAGCGCTACAATACGGTTTGTGCAGGGGGATAAGGCTTCTTTCATTATAGGGGCAAATGACTTTCGCCTGTCTGACGCTTTCCAGAATCCTGACAATCTGGCAGGCGAGAACTATGTGCGCGTTGAACTCGATATTTCTGGGGTGGGCGGCGAAAGGGGTGCTGTGTTAAACATCTATCGCGTGGGTTATACAAAAAACGACCGGGCGGATACGCCTTTTATCACAGTCTCGGCAGAGAAATTTCCGCAGACAAATATCAATACGCTGATTACGACATCAAACAAGTCTTCCCCGCTTACGTTATCTATTTTTGCGGAGAACAGCAACCTGTATTTTGCTATTAACGGCGAGGAGTTGCTGACACGTCAGGGAGGTACGCGTCTGCGTTCATCGGGTTTTTCCGTTGGCAGTACCAACCTCAGAATCAGTACGGCTACCCGATTTAACATCGGACCGTGGGGCGCTACGCACGACCAAAACACACTGCCGCATCTTTGTTCGATAGGCTTTGCCGCACATCCGGGATGCGAAGTAGAGTATTCCCATTATTGTGTAAAAAACTGTGGTCACAGCTTTGATAATGTGGTATTTGACAGTCGCCATTACGACGTCTTTAAGTCCATCCCTTTTTTGACGGTGACCGACAAGGCGATACTTGTGTCTAATACCTCTGATAAGATGAAGACAGGGTATGTCGAACCGTCGTTTGGCGCATTGACGATGACCCGTACAACCTTCGAGACGCCTGTTTCAAAAAAGATACGTAACGCCAAACTATATGCTACCGCCATGGGCGTTTACCGGTTATTTATCAACGGGAAGCGGGTAGGGGAGGACTGGTTTAATCCGGGCGCTTCCCAATATCGCGAGATGATAGGTTATCACGCCTACGATGTTACTGAAAAACTCTCAGAGGGGCCTAACTGTATCGGCGCTTTGCTTCATGGCGGCTGGTTTACAGGTTACATGACCTTCACCACATCCAACTTCAATTTCTTTGGCGACCATGAGGCGTTACTTGTCAAGTTGGTTATCACCTACGAGGACGGTAGTCGGCAATTAGTCGTCACCGATCCCAAAATATGGAAAGTATATAAAGAGGGACCGGTGCGGTATGGCAGTTTCTTTCAGGGGGAGCGTTATGATGCCAACAAAGAAGCGTCAGTAGAGGGATGGACAACAGCCGGCTACGATGACAGACAATGGAAACCTGCTGACGTCATCCACCAACGTAGCTGGGTCAATTTTGATATCAAAGCGCGTTTTGATTCTCCTGTCCGTGTGCGTGAAATACGTACAGCTCAACGGGTCATGCCTACGCACAGCGCCGATGGACACACCTATATATACGATATGGGCGTCAATATGGTAGGCGTACCGGTTATAACCCTGCCTGCCGGTTTTGTAAAAAAAGGTGATGTCGTCATCCTGCGGTATGCCGAACAGGTCTATCCGGGTTTGAAAGGAGACGATCCCTATTATATAGACGCCTATGGCAAAAAAGGCAGAGACATCTCTGGACGTCCGTTACATGAAACCGTCCGTGCAGCGCTTTCAACCGACTTTTATATCGCCAAAGACGATGGGGCGGCTACTATCCAACCGACAACGACCTATCACGGCTATCAATATATCCAGATCACACTTCCGAGCCATAAAGGTCCGTTGCCCATTGAGAACGTGAAGGGCAAAGTCCTGTCGTCCGATGAACTTCCGACAGCCAAATACGAAGCGGTGACAACGGATAATAACCGGACGGGCAAGTTGGTCAACCAACTGTTCAAGAACATCCAGCGCAGTCAGTTGGGCAACTTCTTCACGATACCTACCGACTGTCCGCAACGAAACGAGCGGATGGGCTGGACAGGCGACGCACAGGCATACGTGCGGACGGCTACTTACCACTCGAATGTGTTCAACTTCTTCCGTCAGTGGATGGTTGCCCTGCGCGCCGACCAGGGGGTGGGCAGTACAACCGAAGCGCCGGGCGGGATAGGCAGCACCGTTCCTACCTATAACCAAACGGACGACCCTACCTTTGCCGATGGCACGACTTGGGCAGCGGCTGTATGTATGGTGCCATGGCAACTTTTTATCCAATATGGTAACACACAAATCATAGAAGAAAACATCGAAACCATGATGGCTTGGCTGAACGGCATGAGTTTTTATCCCTTCAGCGACGACTATCCCCATCTATCTGGTAAAACAGGCGGATTAGCCGACTGGTTAGCGATGGACGGAAATACGCCGCCGGATATTGTCAATAACGCTATTTATATTTATATGATGGAAGTAACGGCTATCATGGCTGACGCTATCGGTCGCAGCGATTACGCCCGCTTGTTATACAACCGCCATGCCTTAGCCAAAGCCGAATGGAACAAAGCATATATCAACCCAACGAATGGAAAGACAAAGACCGTTGACGGCAAACTCATTCATTCCCAGTCGTCCTACGCAGTGCCGCTTTATTTCAACTGTTTCCATGACGAATATAAAGCCAAAGCCGAGTTGTGGTTAGCCGAATTAGCATCCAACCCGTCTGCCAGCGGAGAAGGGAAAAACAGTTACCCCGCCCATACGATTACCACCGGTTTTGCAGGAACACCGAATATCTTACCCGCATTAAGTCGCGCCGGACGAACAAAAGAGGCATTTGAACTGTTCACCTGTACCGACCTGCCCTCGTGGCTCTATCCGGTGACCAAAGGCGCAACCTCTATCTGGGAACGATGGAATGGATACGAAGGCGCTTTTGGAAAAAACAACCTGAACAGCATGAACTCTTTTAACCATTTCGCCTTAGGGGCTGTCGGACAATGGATGGTAGAGTACCAATTAGGAATCACAAATGATTACGCCAATGGACAATCGGGATACAAACACTTTATCCTGCAACCGTCTGCCGGCGCCAATTACCTTTCGCTGTCAGGTAGTTACGAATCAAATTACGGCACTATCAAAAGCGCATGGACAACTGACGGCAAAGGGAACATCACCGGATACCAGGCGACGGTTCCGGCGAATACAACAGCCACTCTCTTTCTACCGGCGTCTGCAAACATAACTGACTTCGATACAAGTGACGGCGTCCAATTTATCCGCAGTACCACCCGCTTCTCCATCCCGGTTGCCGAATATGAATTAACATCGGGAACCTTCCAATTTACCATGCGTAATAACCGCATCACTGTAACCGCATTATGATATGAGTCCACTCCGAAAAGTATTTTTTAACCACAAAGAACACAAAGCTAACACAAAGGAAACAAAGAAAAGAATCTGTATTACAACACTTTGTGTACTTTGTGAAATCTCTTTGTGTACTTTGTGGTATAACTTTTTTTTAACCGGAGTGGACTCATCGCTGGGAAACAATGACTTCAGCCTGGTCGGAACTTAATATGGAATGTATCCACTCGTTCATTTCTTGTCAGGCTCAGAGGGGGCGCTTGTTGTTTCGTTACAGGCAACCGTTTGCTGACAGCAAGGGGCAATTCCCGACTGTTCATTACCGGAAGCCTCTTTAAAAGAAACCGCTGAAGAACAACACGATGCGTTTTCCTTCGCTTCACAACATTTTTCCGTCATTGCTTCATTTTTACCGGCTATCTTTGCCGCAATGATCGTTCCGGCTGATAGCAGAATGAAACAAAAAATTAACATTTTCCAAAGGCGACTTTTGTTCTTGGGCATACAGCATCCATCGCCGCATCCGCAACTCTGATTTGAATTTTTTAGATTTTCCATTTTTACTTCTATTTTAATACTGCTAATAATATGTTCGTCTTTCGTAATATACCGAATATCTTGCGGAAAAATTTTTATCAACAACAATCTTCGTTATTGATGTCTATATCAGCCAATAATGATTCAAACATTTTTCGCGCCAGCGCCAATTGTTTCTTGTTGATACAATACTTGACCGTCGGCAGGGTAATGGTTCCCTTGCCAAAACGTCTATTTCGGTTCGCAAAGATACGAACAATTTTTGAAATAACAATTATTTAACGAAATTCTTAATAGGGAAAGACCGGTAACAACCCATTTGGCCATGATCATGGAAGCCGTTCTGGAAGTTCCGGCATGTATGTCTTCGATATGCTGCGTCCGGGCAGCGTCGGGGTTCGTCTGCTGCTGACTAGATTCTTACGAACATCAACGAAATTCATGCTTCATGGGTACAAAGCGAATGCCATTCTTCAGTTGTTCGGTATCTGTCGGCACAAAACCTAATCTTTTATACGCCTCTACCGCATACAAGGATGAATTGACGGTTATTGAAAAACATCCCATACCAATGGCATGACATTTGAACTTTCCAGCGTATCTGCTGTTATTTCTTTGATTTCATATCTTTTTAAAACAACTGAACAGCTAAAGGAGACGCGGCGCGCCAGGTCTCTACAATGGACGATGGAAAATCCGCATTTTTGAATCGTGTTTACCATTGCTGAAAACTCCTTTTTGGATACATGGAATAGGGGTTCAACTATCAAAATCAATCCATCAGGTTTTAAAATCGAGGACAGTTCTTTAAAAAAAGTCTCCTTGTTTCTTACCTCGTGAACCATCCAGAATGCCAGTACAAAATCAACTTTCTCTACTACGCCAATACGCTCAAAATCACTTTTATGCAGCTCAATGATGGGTTGCAACGATGTGCCGTTGATTTTCTTTCGGATGATGTTTAGCATCCCGTCCTGTACATCAGCGGCTATAACCTTCCCTGAACCGTTAAGCATTTTTGCAATTTCAACCGAGAAAAATCCGGGTCCGCAACCTACATCTAAAACCGTCATTCCCGTTTTGATAAACGGGTTCAATATTTTTTGCGGTTTTTGAAGAAATCTTCTGAAGGCATTATCAAGCCCCCCCGCCCTTTCTGCCGGACAAATGTAGGGATGTTTGTTGGTCTGTTTCATGATGATTTGATTTTTGAGATTGCCAATCGATACACCTGATCGATTGCCTTCGAGTCCAACACCCATTTCGCCACTTCTTCTTTTATCAATTCCGGAAATTCTTTACTGATGTCTTTCAACGCATTCCCAACAGATTTCCGAACATATTCGCTTTCATCCGTCTTATGCTCAGACAATATTATGACCGCTACATCCGGATTGTCCCTAAAAAACGGTCTCTTTGTCCAAATCCGCAATCCTTCCGTCACCGCCCTCCTGACGTTCTGATGCCTGTCATTCAACCATTCATCAATTGTTGGCAACACCTTTTCATATCCGATATTCTTGCAATAACTATCAAACGCCATCCCCAAAAACTCCTGCACCTGCCAATGCGGATTCCGACTGACATCATTTTTCAAAAACCCAAAAGCCCTTTCGCACTGAAACGAAATAAGCCCCATCAAATACACCCCCAGCATCTGAATATAGTACAAATCCGTCTGATAACACGTCATCGCCACTTCCCAGCATTGTTCCAAAGAATAATCCTTACAGATTTTCTCCGCCTCCTTCGGAACTAACCCATATCGCTCCTTCCCCGTCTCCTCATTGAAAAACAGTCTCTTATAATGTTCAATGTCTATCATTCTATTTTATTTTTTACAGTGTTTTTATTGTCCTTTTTCCTCATACAACGAAGAATAATTTGAAATTTTCGAGATAACTTTTCCACTCTTCAAGAGCTACTCTTTGTATTTCAAAACTTATTTGCATAACTATAAAATTTATAAATTATTCCTTCTTATTTGTTGATAGAATCTGCCTCTGAAGCGGCTCGATTAGATTGGCGTTTTCGTTCTGTTTCATTGAGGATGATTTTACGCATACGCATGAAGTGAGGGGTGATTTCGACGTATTCGTCGGCTTTGACAAATTCTAAGGCGTCTTCTAAACTGAACAGGACGGGCGGCGCTAAGATGATCTTATCGTCTGAACCGGATGCGCGCATGTTGGTCAGTTTCTTTGATTTGTTGATGTTGACAACCAAATCCCCTTCTTTGGTATGTTCGCCGATGACCTGTCCGGCATAGACCTCATCTCCGGGAGATATAAAGAACCGTCCACGCGATTGCAGGTTATTCAATGCGTATGCAAAAGCCATACCTGTCTCCATCGCAATGATAGAACCGTTCCGGCGCCGCTCGATATCGCCTTTCCAGGGTTGGTATTCTAAAAAACGGTGCGCCAAAATGGCTTCGCCTGCTGTCTGTGTTAATATTTGGTTGTTTAAGCCGATGATACCGCGTGAAGGAATCGTAAATTCAAGAAATGTTCGATTGTTCTTACTTTCCATAACGTTCAGTTCGCCTTTTCGCTTCGTAACCGTATCAATCACGCGACTTGCACAGTCGTCGGGCAAATGGATGGACAGTGTTTCGACCGGTTCGTAATTGATGCCATCCATCTCTTTGATAACCACCTGTGGTTGTCCGACCTGCAATTCGTATCCCTCCCGGCGCATTGTCTCAATAAGCACAGACAGGTGTAATACGCCGCGTCCGAAAACATGCCATGCATCAGCCGAATCGGTCGGTTCCAAACGCAAAGCCATGTTTTTGTCCAATTCCCGTTCCAATCGTTCGAAGACATGACGCGAAGTAATATATTTCCCGTCTTTTCCAAAAAAAGGAGACTGATTGATCGTGAAAAGCATCGACATGGTAGGTTCGTCAATGGCAATGGTGGGCAGCGCTTCCGGTGTATTCACATCCGTTATCGTCTCTCCGATTTCAAAATCCTCTATCCCGATTAACGCACATATATCCCCCGAAGCGACCGAAGACGTCTTTTTTCTACCCAATCCTTCAAACTGATCTATTTCCTTTATCTTTGAACGCACCTGTGACCCATCGCGTTTACAAAGCATCACCTCCTGACCTTCACACAACTCTCCCCGATGAATCCGCCCGACAGCGATACGACCCACATAATTTGAATAAACAAGCGATGTGATCAACATCTGCGCCGGTCCGTCCAACATGAACGGCGCCGGAATACAGGTGATGATGTCGTCGAGCAAAGGGGAAATATCGTCTGTTGGTTTTAGCCAATCGTGCGACATCCAGCCCTGTTTAGCCGAACCGAATAATGTCGGGAAATTAAGTTGTTCTTCCGTCGCATCTAAACTGAACATCAGGTCGAACACCATCTCCTGCACTTCCGACGGACGGCAATTCGGTTTATCCACTTTATTGATCACCACAATGGGCTTCAATCCAAGTTGAATCGCTTTCTGCAAAACAAAGCGTGTTTGCGGCATCGGACCTTCAAAAGCATCCACAAGCAACAGACACCCATCCGCCATATTCAACACCCGCTCTACTTCGCCTCCGAAATCAGCATGACCCGGCGTATCGATAATGTTAATCTTGTAACCTCTGTAATTGATTGAAACATTTTTTGCGAGAATGGTAATCCCCCGTTCCCGTTCTAAATCGTTGCTATCCAAGAACTGACTCGGCTCTGCCTGTCCTTCGCGGAAAAGTTTTCCTGCCAACAACATCTTATCTACCAACGTCGTCTTCCCATGATCTACGTGCGCTATAATCGCGATATTTCTAATTTTTTGCATAAAAACACTCTTAAACAGGGCGCAAAATTACTTCTTTTCAATCAATAAAAGGCAAAAATTGTTGGACGTTAGTTATCAAGTCCTTTATTGTGAGTTATTGTTTTCATTATATATCAGCTATTTCCGATAATATTTCCGCTATTTTATTGGCAACGCTTATACCAATGCCCTGAATGGCGTTCTTTCATTCAATACAGGAAGCAACTTATCCCATACTTTATTATTTTGTCCGCTTTCAATGCAAAAAATGCAGTTGTCAGCAATTGCCAATGCCTCACTTTTTGTCATTTGTTCGATTCATTTAGACTAAAGAAAACTTCTTTCCTTCAGCGAAAGGACGGCCAATAACACTTCCCAAATTGCAATAGTTCATCTCCATCATAATGATAGGGTCAATTATTACAGGGTCGGGCTTATCCTGCGTTACACAATCTTCACTTACAAACGCAGCAACAATTTCGCCAAAGAACATGGTAAAGCCCCGTATTTCCTTGCTGTCGCAAACTTTGCAAAGAAAGTTCAATGGACACATTTAGGACTGTTACCGTTTTTTTCTCATTTGAAACGCAAAATTTCAATAAAGGAATAAGCGCACTATTGAATAAATCAGCGCTGCAAGTAAGGCGCTTACAGGGATTGTTAATATCCATGCCGTAAGAAGTTTCTTTGTAATGCCCCAGCGGACGGCTGATAGTCGTTTTGTTGCTCCCACGCCCATAATAGCGCCTGTAATCGTATGAGTCGTACTTACAGGGATTTTCAAAAATTCCATTAGATACAGTGTCATTGCTCCTGCTGTTTCGGCAGTAACACCCTCCAATGATGTAACTCTGGTAATTCTTGTTCCCATAGTTTTAACAATTCTCCAACCGCCCGACATCGTTCCAAGCGCGATGGCAATATGGCAACAAAGAGCAACCCATACGGGCAGTTCGGAAATACCGGCAATGCCATATTCAAGTCCCATAGCATGAGAAACAATTAAGGCTGCGCCTATAATTCCCATTACTTTCTGTGCGTCATTCAACCCGTGTCCGATGCTGAACATCGCCGAAGAAACCAACTGCAAACGATTAAACCATTTATGGGCTTTATGCGGATTTGCTTTTCTGCAAATCCAATGAATAGACAATGATAACAGCGTAGCAATCAACATCCCAATCAGTGGCGCCAGAAAAATAAAGGAAGCGATTTTTATGATGACAGACTGACGAATTGCTTCAAAACCGCTACCCATAATGGATGCTCCTGCAAATCCGCCTATCAGTGTGTGCGAAGAAGAGGAGGGAATCCCAAGCCACCAAGTGAATAAATTCCAAATAATAGCTGCAATAATGCCGGAAAAGATAATGGGCAATGTAATGAACTCAGCTATTACCGTTTTGGATACCGTATCGGCAACCCTGAAGCCTCCGAGCATGTCTTTGGCAATGAAGAAAGCAATGAAGTTAAAAAAGGCTGCCCACAAAACCGCTTGAAATGGCGTTAATACTTTGGTTGTAACGATAGTGGCTATCGAATTGGCAGCGTCGTGAAATCCATTAATAAAATCAAAAACAAGCGCCAATACAATGATAGTAATTAAAAGGGTCATAGTTTACACGTATTTAACAATGATTGTTTTGATAATATTTCCTACATCTTCGGCGACGTCGGTTGCTTTTTCGAGTTCCTGCATAATCTCTTTCAGCTTGATCACTTCCATATTATCTTTCTCATTGGCAAATAGATCGCTAAGAAATGTTTCATAAATGTCATCGGCGCTATTTTCAATTTCGTGCAGTTCGTTGCACAGTTTTTTGATATTGCCGGCATTCTTTTTGATGTTTGACAATTCGGTTACAGCTTGCAGAAGAATGTTGGAAGCCTTCTCAACCAAGTGAGCCAAAGTTATGGCGCTTTCGGGCATATTTTTTGGGCGGTACAGCACGATTTTTTTCGCACAACTGTTAATAAAGTCCATAACATCGTCTAAGCAGTTTGCCAAACCGTGAATGTCTTCTCTATCGAATGGCGTGATAAAAGTGGTGTTTAGCTCCTCGAAAATCCGGTCTAACGTAGCGTCTCCTTTTTTCTCGTATGCTTTGATTCTTTTCGCATACTCAACAATATCCTCGTAATCAATGTTTTTCACACATTCGATAACTAAAACTGCGGCTTCCGCAGAAACTTCTGCCATTTGCTTTAACAAAATGTTAAATTTAGGTTCTTTTGGCATAAACCTTGAAAAAAGTGAATTGTTCATCTCTTTATCTGCATTTTAACGTAAAATTTTGCCGCAAAGATATGGGTCTATTGTTACAATTGTCCTAATATTCTGTTAAGAATATGTTAAGTTATGTATCAACGGCATCCTTGCCGTTGCTTCTCCGGAAGGATACCGGATTTAACTTTCAGTTTTCACAACCTCTGCTGGG
>Ga0209628_10002724_pt1 | contig 12117 bp, 11 predicted proteins | sample TergutCu122P4_FD_187285 | JGI IMG/M metagenome (GOLD analysis project Ga0209628, IMG submission 187285) | Cubitermes ugandensis P4 segment gut microbial communities from Kakamega Forest, Kenya - Cu122 P4 (SPAdes) (version 2) | ecosystem: Host-associated > Arthropoda: Insects > Digestive system...
ACCAGAGAATTGTTTTATCTCGAACAAAACAGGGACAACATCAGCGTTGATCCGGAATCGACTGTCTGTGAAAAGGAAATCAACGAGGTGATCGACAAATTAGACAGTGAATATAAAATTCCTTTCAAGATGTACCATCAAGGGTATAAATACAAGGAAATATCCAAAATGTTGGGATTGAAAATAGGAACCGTGAAAAGCAGGATTTTTTGTACCCGGAAAAAATTGGCAGAAAGTTTGGAAGGATATGTATGAATGAACATCTAACTGGTGTCAGCAGTCACGAAGAAAAAATCTGATACTCAAATGACAGAGCGCAACAGCAAATTTTTGGCTTCCGGCCCTGTATTGAACAACAAATCCAATATACTCAGGTTGGCTTTAAATCCCCATCTGTCGGCAAAAACCTGCCTGTAATACGGTGGCACAAAATGAGGATCGGTATGTTGCCAGTCAATTTTGGGATGCACATTGTTTCGCAGGTCAGTGATTCCTTGTCCGGAGTGGATGTATTGATCAGTTTCCTGCACACAAAACGGTATTTTTAACAAACTGCAAATTGCGCTCATGATCAGCATGTTGAACTCATACAGATAACGATGCCGGCAATTAAAAAACACCATCAGATCGTCGATGTAGTATTCGTAGTATGGTGACCGCCGGTAAGCCGACTCGATGGCTTTGAAATGCAGTTTTTGCCAAAGTGTATCGTAGCTAATTTCTGCTTCGGTGATGGATATTTTTGGCTTATTGATTTTAGCTACCGGTACAACAAGATCAATCAGGCCGTTAGCCGAAAAAATCGTGCAACGGTTACGCCAGGACTGTTTTGTGTAATGTTCATACCGTTCAATGATGACCTGTTCATCCCGAACCAACTTTGAATAATACTGAACCGGAGCAAAATAAGCGGTAGACAGCAGAAGCACTACTTTTTATTATCCGCTTTGTACTTTGCATTGATGCCTTCCAATACCGATGCGGTGATATCGAGCGCCGGATCGGCATACAGGATTTTTGCGTCGAAGGCATTTCCCAGAATGTACCTGTAGCCTTTTTCCTTGTTGTACACTTTCAGGTAATCCATAATAGCTTGAAGAATTTTACGTTGCATGACGGCTTGTTCTTCAGCCATTTGCAAGCGATAATTTTCACCCAACTGCATCAAATTATCCCGTTCGATACCGAGTTGTTGCTCCATTTCTTGTAATTTGGCGCGAGTTTCAAGTCCTTTCTTGTACTTGTTCTCGAAATCATTAACGTTTGTCTGGAACACCCTCTCCTTGTTGGCCAGGTCAGTTTGCAATTTTTTCACTTTCTCGTCCAACTCTGCTGACAAATCTTTTGTCAACAAGTAATTTGCAGTTAAGGAATCAAGTTCGACGTACACAATACTGCCGTCTGTTACGGAAGGAATAATTCGGGAATCAGTTGTTCCTGCTTGTTCTCCCTGTTCCGGCGCTTTTTGGTTTTTGCAGGAGATCAACAAACAAACGCCGATAATACCGGGTATAAGAAATAATACAAGTTTTTTCATTCGTGAAATGATGATTAAATTTTTAAAACGGCGCAAAGATAAACATTCAAATGGAAATAAAATCTTAAAAAATCAAAAAATAAGCCAAAAGAAATTTCAAAATTGTATTTTTGTTACATGCAGTATTTTTTTGCTTTAAAAATTTTGTATTTTTGCACATTGAAATCCAAACTTAATCAACATTAAAATAATTGAACATAATGGAAAATAGTCAATCAAATCGCCGGTCTTTCTTTAAGACATCGGCTTTAGGAGCATTGGGAACGATTACTGTTCCTGCAATTTTGACCGGTTGCACCGGTTCCGGGGCGAAAAACGTCCCGATAATGGAAATCAAAGCGCACGAAATTTCGTTAAAAGCCATTGATGGCAAGCCGCTTAAGGCTGGTCTTGTGGGATGTGGCGGACGCGGAACGGGCGCAGCATTGGACTTTTTGGCTGCAGGCGATGGATTGCAGATAACCGCTTTAGGAGATGTATTCCAGGATAAATTGGATGCCTGTCGCGAAGCGTTAAAAGCGAAAGGACACGAAATTGCCAACGAAAACTGTTTTGTCGGATTCGACAATTGCAAAAAAGTGACCGACTCAGACGTTGATATAGTATTATTATGTACTCCGCCCATATTTCGGCCTGATGACTTCGACTATGTTGTAGAAAAAGGGAAGCACTGTTTTATGGAAAAACCATGCGCCACCGATCCAACGGGAGTCAGACAGGTACTGATTGCGGGTAAAAAAGCGGCACAGCAAGGATTGACGGTGGTCAGTGGAACATGTCTCCGTTCAGGAAAAGAATTTATAGAAACTTACAAACGTGTAGCCAACGGCGCCATTGGCGAAATTTTATCTGCACATGTGTCGCGTTTGGGCGGCGCTCTGTGGTTCAGACAACGCGAACCCGGATGGAGCGACATGGAATATATACTTCGTAATTGGGTCAACTTCTGCCGGACATCGGGTGATTTTATGGTAGAACAGTTCATCCATGAAATAGATCTCATGACGTGGTATTTAGACGGAAGATTACCTGTTAGAGCCGAAGCAAATGGCGGAAGGCAGCGTCGCGTAACCGGCGACATGTACGACCACATAAGCATCACATACGTGTACGAAAACGGAATGCGCGCACACTGTACTTCGCGTCAAATATCAGGATGCGACACCATATATTCATGTATGCTCTACGGAACAAAGGGTTACGCTGATGCCAGACAAAACAAAATATATAACAATGACGGTACCATTGCCTGGGAATACGAGAAACCAAACCGTGAAGATCCCGATCAGGTACCGGGTATGATGGTACAGGAACATATCCGCCTGGTCAATTCAATCCGTACCGGTAAACCTGTCAATGAAGCTGAACAACTCGCACACTCAACGCTTCTGGCCATTATGGGACGCGAATCGGCATACACAGGCAAATTCATTACCTGGGATCAAATGATGGCTTCTGACCAGAATTTGAGATTCGAGAAAAATGAATTTGGCTCTATTCCAGGATTTAAAGAAGAAATTCCATTAGCAGGGACTGCACCAAAAATTTAAAATGAATATCATGCAAAGAAGAAATTTTATCAAAAATACAATATTGGCTGCCGGCGCGCTGTCGTTGCCACTAACCGGAAACAGGACTTTTGCGGGAAATAAAACATTCCATCCGGCTGCCAATAATTTCAAAAAATCAATCATGTGGGGCTCTGTCGGTATACGGGATGCATCTGTGCTCGACAAATGTAAAGCCATCAAAGAAGCAGGATATCAAGGCATTGAGCCTAACAGCCACATGAACCGTAAGGAAGTATTGGACGCCACAAAAGCCACTGGTCTGGCAATCACCGACGTATGCTGTAATACGCACTGGAACAAACCGCTATCGTCACCTGATGCTGCCGTTCGTCAGGAAGGAATCGAAGGAATGATTGTTGCCCTTGAAGACGCCCACGCTTACGGTACCGATGCCGTATTACTGGTACCCGGCGTGGTGAGCAACACCGTAACTTACGAAGAATGTTGGAACCGCTCCGTAGAAGGCATCAAAAAACTGCTTCCTGTGGCTGAAAGGTTAAAGGTAGCGATTTGTGTCGAGAACGTATGGAACAATTTTCTCATGAGCCCGATGGAAGCGCTGTATTATGTCAACCAATTCAACAGCCCCTATGTAAAGTTCTATTTCGATTGTGGAAACATCATGGTGTATGGTTGGCCCGAACAATGGATCAAAATACTGGGTGATCGGATAGGCCGCATTCACATTAAGGAATTCAGTAAACAAAAAGCTGACAAAGAAGGACGTGGTGCAGGATTTAACGTACCGCTTACCGAAGGAGATGTAAACTGGTCAAAAGTGATGGAAGTTTTACGCAACCATTATAATAATGTATGGCTAACCACCGAGCAGGGAAACAGCAGAACCGTCGAAGAATTAAAAGATTTGAGCGGACGGTTCGATAAGATTCTAAACATGTAAAAATCAAAAATATGCAAATAGGAAAATATTCATTCGGCACCGGCGACCGTTTTGCTCATCAGGGTGAAGCGCAGTTGAAAGCATTGGTGCAAGCAAGTGAAACGTTTGGAATAGAAATTGTTCCGGTGTGGAACAAGTCGAACCGCGAACACACTTTCATTCATTCCACTCCTGCAGACGTGCGCCAGGAAGCCGATGCAGCAGTGAAAGCGCTGGATTACAAAGGCCAGTATTTCGTAGACGCCGACCACATCAACCTCACCAATGTGGATAAGTTTATGGACGCTTCGGATTTCTTTACGCTCGACGTAGCTGATTATATTGGTAAAAAAGCGTCGCAAGCCGATATCGACGCATTTGTAGCAGCCAATATGAAGTATACCGGCAAGTTGTACATACCGGGCATAAACGCTCCATTTGATGTACCGGCAGAGCTTTTACAGGCAATTGCTGAAAAATTTCTGTACGCTGTACAGGAAGCGGGAAAAATATACCGGCATATCGAAAAGGCAAAAGGCGCTGACAATTTCGTTGCCGAAGTATCCATGGACGAAGTAAATGATGCGCAGTCGCCTGTAGAAATGTTTTTCATTCTGAGTGCTATTGCTGCTGAAAAGATTCCAGCGCAAACCATTGCGCCCAAATTTACCGGACGGTTCAACAAAGGAGTGGACTACGCCGGTGATGTAGCCCAGTTCGCAAAGGAATTTGAAGAGGATTTGCTGGTGATTGATTTTGCCGTCAAGGAATTTGGCCTGCCCGGCAACCTCAAACTGAGTATCCATTCAGGTAGCGACAAGTTTTCGATTTACCCCGTAATGGGCAAACTCATCAGTAAGTACGATAAGGGTATACATATAAAAACTGCTGGAACCACATGGCTCGAAGAGATCATTGGGCTGGCATTGAGCAATGACGAAGAAGCCATTGACCTGGCAAAAGCGATATACTCAAACGCCATCGGACGGTTCGACGAACTTTGCGGCCCCTATGCTACGGTAATAGACATTAACAGGGAAAAGTTGCCCTCTACAAAGGAAGTTGAACGCTGGACAGGTGAAAAATTAGCCAATACACTGCGGCATATTCCCGGCCACCCGGATTACGATCCGAATTTCCGCCAGTTAGTACATGTGAGCTTCAAAGTAGCTGCCGAGTACGGAATTGAATATACCGGAGCACTCGAAAAACACAAGGAAATAGTTGGCCTGCAGGTTACCGAAAATATTTACGAACGGCATATCAAAAGATTGTTTGATCTATGTTAACTTTGTCGAAATTTTAATACACAGTTAAAAATATTTTTTCGCCCAAAGCAACGTTTTGTACTTGTTGATAATTTGAATGATTGCCAAAGATATATGAAAAATGTGATTTTAGAAAACGTAAAATACGCGGTAATGGCCCTGATTTTTGTCGGGAATTTTTTCTCATGCTCAATAACACATCCTGAGGAAGAAGATATTTACGTAATTACCATGGATATGGATACAAATATTGGATGCATGGAAGGTAGTATAATGTTTAGAATGTGTGGTAATGACATAGTAACCATTGATTGGGGAGATGGAACGGCAACCGATACGTTTTTGCTTACCCCATACATTGACCCTGATTATTGGGGTGTTAACATCTTCCATGATTATTCCGACAAATTCATTTATACCATAACAATTACTGGCAAAAATATTACAGTTCTATCTATTTCTAGTGAAGAATTAGTGAAAATAAATGTAAATAAATGTAAAACATTTGAACGCCTGACCTGCAATTGGACTAACTTATCTTATTTGGACCTGAGCGGTTGTACTGCGCTGAAAAATTTGAGTTGTTATGGCTCCCATGATATACATGGTTGCATAACTCATTTGGATGTGAGCGGGTGTACTGCACTAAAATCTTTGAACTGTAACTTCAATAGACTAACCCATTTAAACGTCAGCGATTGTATTTATCTGGATAATTTAATGTGTAATTATAATCAGTTAAAAAATTTAGATGTTAGCAAAAATACCGCACTTGAGTTATTGAGATGCCAAGTTAATTTATTATCAGATTTGAACATTAGCACAATTACTGAAATAAAACAATTATTTTGCAATGATAATCAGTTAACACACTTGGATATAAGTAATAATCCTGTGTTGATTGTTTTGGATTGTCGTCGAAATCAATTAACAAATTTGATTAATAGTCCAAATAATAAAGCGCTGCATTTTTTGGATATCGAATATAATGAACTGTCATCCGAATCTATCAACAATTTCTTTGAAACATTGCACAGCAACCAGAGTAAACCTCCTCCCGGTTTTGACAGTGATAGATTTAGATTTGTAAACGTAATGGGAAATCCCGGAGCGGAAGAATGTGAAAGCAGCATTGCTGAATATAAGGGGTGGATTGTTATTAAGTAAGAGAATTTTAAGTAACCAAACAATTAAATAAAAACCCATGAATCAATTAAAATTAATAGCGATTTTTTTGTTTTTGTCCTGCAGTATGGCTTACGGACAAATCAGCACGCGGGAAGAACCTGCAAGTTTCAGATTAGATATCCCTGCATTAAGGTCAAGCGAACGGACGCATAAGGTCATGCCGCTGATTGATAGGAACAGGGTGGAACAGGAAGACATCGATCGCGTAGCAAGCGGAAAACCTTTCAGGTTTGGCTACAACCACAAGGTGGACTATACTTTGGACAACTCTGGCGAGTGGACAGAGTTACCCGACGGTAGTAAATTGTGGCGATTGGATATTTCATGTCCGGGCGCGCTATCTATCAATATGATGTATAATGAATTTCATTTGCCTGATGACGCCAAATTGTGGATTTACAGCGCCGACCGCAAGAGCTATATCGGCGCTTTTACGTCGGCAAACAACAAAGGCGACGAAAAGAATATTCTTGGTTTTGCTACCTCTTTAGTAGCCGGTGACCGCTGCATTTTGGAATACCTGCTGCCGAAAGATGCAGCCGAAACTGGCGTTATTAACGTTTCAAATGTAATTCACGGCTACAGGAATATGGTAGCTGCAGGCGATGTGTTAAGCTACTCTTGTAGTTCGTGCACCGGACATGTACCAGTTTCTTCAGATTATTCTGATGAAGGTAATGCGGTAGCGTTGATAACATATGGTGGTGAAGCTTTATGTTCCGGCGCATTGATCAATAATACAAAAAATGATAAGCAGCCCTTATTCCTTACGGCTTACCATTGTTATGAAAATAGTGATGCAATTAATTTTTCCAAGTGGACATTTTATTGGCATTTTGATAATTCTTGTTTTCTTAATAATACGATTAGCACGGTAGGCGCTAAAAACCTTGCAAGTTCAGTGTTTTCTGTTTCTGATTTTCTTCTTCTTGAATTAATTGAGGATCCGTTTATTGAAGTAAAAACAGGCAATCTATATTATCTTGGATGGGACCCTATAGCAACGGTTGCTTTGGTTCTAATTACTGGAAAATTGATTGGTCCGAAGGCAGAACACAGCCTGGTTCTTCAGGTTCGCCGCTTTTAGATAATAATAAACGCGTAATTGGGCAATTGTACGGCAGATGCAATGGTGGTACTTTTTATTGCGAGCCTCCTAATCTGACATCCAATTATGGCAAGCTCAATGTTTCGTGGAATAGCGGTTTATATTCATACGATAGATTATGGGACTGGTTAGCGTCTGACGCGCCAAATGCAAACAGTGCGCCTATGTTTATTAATGGTCTGAAAATAACACCAGCCGATCGCCCAAAAATAACAAGCACAACTACCCAAGTTTGCACCAACGGCGTCGTCTTTACATTGGAAAATAAGCCGTATGGCCAGATAACGTGGGTACTTGAAGAAAATAATAACGGACTTTTTCAAATCACGAATCAAAATGGGTATCAGGCAACCGTTAAAAAGATTGGAAATGGCAATAGCAGTGCAAAACTTAAGGCAAAAAAGGGAAATCAGGAGGCTGCTTTCACAGTCATCACAGCATGTCCTTCACCCCCTCCTACCATCACCGGAAATACGGTTTGTGTTGGCGGTTCACAATATGTTTTGGACAATTCGCCTGGTGGTACTATTCATTGGACTGTAACCGCTCCATTCTCATTTAGCCAAACTTCAGTCGTTTTCACAACCACGGTTACTTCGCCAACCATTTATGTATATGGCAGCTACACCAATGTTGGAACGCTAACGGCACGTAAAGTAAATGCCTCCGGTGAAATAATTGCTTCTCGATCCATATCATCCTGTCCTACACAAATAGTCGGTACCAGTATGATGTGTTTCTCAAATGTTTACTACTTGAATACTCTGGAATCTGCTTCATGGAGCGTCAATAATTCGTATTTTTCTGTTAGTCCATCTACCGGCACTCATGTGACTGTAACAGCAACAACTGCTCATGGTCAAACTGCACAACTCAAAGCGGTAGTAGGAAATAATACCTATACTTTTAATATTGAGGCATGTAAAGCTACTCTTAGTGGACCGGACAAGATATGCAATACAAGCCAGGCATTTTATGTAATTACCCAAGGCGCCGAGGTTGATAGATGGACTACAGGGGGTCCGTTTTCCATTGTTTCATCTACTCCTTATACTGCTTACGTTTCGACATCTGCTACAAATGGTGAAGGCGGAGCGGTAATAGGGATATTAAAGAATGGAGGCACTTCAGCTGCATCTAAAAATGTTATTGCATCATGCGGGAAGGGTGGCAGCAATACCGGTTATGTAGTGGCGTTTCCCAATCCGGCGGACGACATTCTATATGTTTCAATAGATGCCGATGCCGCAAAAGCACAATTGCCCACACAGGTTAACGTTGGGTTAACATTTGATGTCCGTCTATACGACAATAGAGGTAGTTTATTGCAGCAGAAAAAGACAAAGGGAGGTTTGATTGATTTCAACGTTTCCAACCTGATTGATGGCGTTTATAACTTACACATTTACAATGGGGTAAACGCCACCCCTGAAATGCTTCAAATAGTAGTGCAACACTAAACCGTGATTCAATCAGCGCTTAAAAAAATAAGATTTGCCGGCAAGGGTACAGAAATCTTTGCCGGTTTTTTTATGATATACGTTGATCGCATAAGGTAGCTCCAAAAAAATTTAACAAAAATCATAAGTTTGTATTTTTGTTTTCCCAAATCGAGCAGTTATTCTTATTTATTCGGTAACAATTCGTCAGGAGGATTTTGTATACTGAAATCTGGAGTTTGATCAACATTGCTTTTATTTCTTGCACGGTCAACAATATAAAATTCCACCCGCATCATATCTATTCCTTTTGGTTTTTCAGGCGTACTCAGTTCTATTTTTATGGAACCTTTCAAAACTTTATTTTGAGCCTCGCTTTTATCCATAACGCTACCGTATGTAATATTCGTTGATATGCTGATACTGTCATTCGGAAACTTATACGCCTCGTATGTATTATCAGAAAGTTTTGCATACCATGTGTAATGAATTTTGCTGACTCTGTCAATTGGTTTATCCTGCGGCCTCACACCTATATCGCCATCACCATCAATAAAAGAAAATATAAGCACAGCAGTCTTGAACGTTTCATCCAGATCATCTGTCCTGTCTTCAAAGATTAATTGTTTGAAATGAATTTCGGGTATCTCGGAGACTGATTGAATCGGTTCGCAACTCCACAGGCAACATCCAATAAAGCTTATCAAACAAATCAAAGGCAAAGCTGATTTCATTTTCATACATCAAATTTTTAACGACACAAAGATATAAACTTATTTTTGATTTTTGATTTTTGATTTTTGATTTTTGATTTACTTTGCAAAATCAAAAATCAAAAATTGTAATTCAAAAATGTTTTTGTCCTCTTTTCTCTCGCTTCGTATTGTTGATGTCATTGACATTCTTTTTGTTGCGTATCTTTTGTACCAATCCTACATGCTCACTAAAGATACGGTTGCCATCAATATTTTCATCGCTATTTTCGGGATTTTCCTTTTCTGGCTGCTGGTAAAGGCGTTGAACATGCAACTGACGGGCGCCATCCTGCAACAGGTATTCAGCATTGGCGCAATTGCACTGGTAGTTTTGTTCCAGCCTGAAATACGCCGTTTTTTGGTCAACTTGGGTACAAAATACCGAACGCGGCACAAATGGCGCTTTGAGACACTTTTTGCTTCGGACAAGGAATTGATTCCGGAGATAAAAATCAAATCTATCGTAAAAGCCTGCATCCACATGAGCGAATCGAAAACCGGCGCACTGATCGTCATTGCCCGCTCCACATCACTCAAAGTCTATGTCGAAACCGGTGACATCATTAACGCCAATACATCAAGTCGTTTGTTGGAAACCATCTTCTTCAAAAACACTCCGTTGCACGACGGGGCTGTCATCATTGATAAAGACCGTATCCATGCTGCCCGTTGTATACTGCCCGTATCCGAAAGCCGTAACCTTCCGCCCAACTTGGGTTTACGTCACCGTGCGGCTTTGGGAGTTACTGAAAACTCCGATGCCTTGGCCATCATTGTATCCGAAGAAACCGGCAATATTTCAATCGCCGATCACGGTATTATATATGAAAATCTTTTGAAAACCGATCTGATTCAGCACCTTGAAAAATTGGTGAATGATGATTGATGAATTGATCGTTTTTTTTACTTTTTCATTGTATTTTTGAATATACAGCATATCTTTGCACGATTTTTCGCGAATTTTCGCTACTGTGGTCAATTTCTGTTTGGGAGTGACCACCGCGAAGCGTTGATACAAGTGAACATTTTAAAACATAAGACTATTGAAAAACAACTCATTACAGAATACACATCACATGAAAATACAAATGTGCGACCTCGTTGGTCAGTACAAGAAAATTCAAGCGGAAGTTGATGAGGCGATGTCGCAGGTTATCAACAGTTCTGCTTTTATCAACGGGCCGCAGGTAAAAGAGTTCAAAACTGGTCTTGAAAAATTTACAGGCGCCAAACATGTGATTCCCTGCGCCAATGGCACCGACGCATTGCAAATAGCATTGATGGCGTTGGGATTACAACCCGGCGACGAAGTGATCGTCCCGGCGTTTACGTATGTAGCGGCTGCCGAAGTAATTGGTTTGTTGCGGTTAATTCCTGTGATGGTGGATGTGGATGCCGGTTCTTTCAACATTACATTATATAATATAGAAAAAGGACTTTCCGAAAAAACCAAAGCCATCATTCCGGTACATCTGTTTGGGCAAACTTGCCCGATGGAAGAAATCATGAACTTCGCACAAAAGCATGATTTGTTTGTTGTTGAAGACAATGCACAAGCCATCGGCGCTCAATATACCTTTTCCGACGGATCGACAAGGCAAGCCGGAACCATCGGACATATCGGCTGCACATCGTTTTTCCCGACCAAAAATCTGGGATGCTTTGGCGATGGCGGCGCCATGATGTGCGAAGACGACGCTCTGGCCGAACGCTTGCGGGTCATGACCGTACACGGACAAACCGTTAAGTACCATCACGAACTGTTGGGATGCAATTCGCGTTTGGACACGTTGCAGGCGGCCATCCTGAATGTAAAACTGCAACATTTGGACGAATACATACAAGCCCGTCAACAGGCGGCAAAAATATATTCCGAAGGTTTGGCAGGTATTGACGGGATAACGCTTCCCAAAGAAATGCCGTATTCTACGCACGTTTACCATCAATACACGTTTAAAGTGAAAGACGGTAAGCGCAATGCGCTGAAAACATATCTTTCGGAACATGGTGTTCCCTCCATGATTTATTATCCGTTGCCGCTCAACGAACAGAACGCTTTCAAAAGCATTACCCGTGCTGCTGAAAATCTCGATGTATCGAAAGAGTTGGCAGATTCGGTGTTGTCATTACCGATGCACACCGAGTTGACTGCAGAAGAACAGGAATACGTCATCGCCAACATAAAAAACTTCTTTAACTGATGGAAACAGAATACTTTGCACATCCCACGGCAGTGATCGACGAAGGTTGCCAAATAGGGGAAGGAACAAAGATATGGCATTTTTCGCACCTGATGAGCGGTTGTGTGTTAGGAAAAAATTGCAATATCGGACAAAATGTTGTAATTTCGCCCGCTGTAATTTTGGGCAAT
>Ga0209628_10002725_pt1 | contig 12117 bp, 8 predicted proteins | sample TergutCu122P4_FD_187285 | JGI IMG/M metagenome (GOLD analysis project Ga0209628, IMG submission 187285) | Cubitermes ugandensis P4 segment gut microbial communities from Kakamega Forest, Kenya - Cu122 P4 (SPAdes) (version 2) | ecosystem: Host-associated > Arthropoda: Insects > Digestive system >...
AAGATAAAATTAAAGTATACCATAGGGTGGGATGTGGAAAAATATCTATTTTTGCAAGGTAAAAGAAGACCCAATGGAAGCAGCAAAAAGAAATAAAATTAAAACAGAAAAAGCTGAAATTAAGAAGCTACAATCTGAGATATTAAAATTAATCTTAGAAAAAACAGGCATTTCATACAATGCCTTAATAGAACATGCAAAACGGGATTTTATTTTGAATAATCTAGATGTTGTAACACCTGCTGAAGCCTTGAGATATAAAAAAATCTTTTTCTACAATCATGAATAGGCAGAGTAATTATTCTATCTATATTGATACCAACGTACTTGCGAATTACTTTACCAACCAGCCATACGATGTGGCGTGTTTGCAATACCTTTTCTCAAACAAAAGAAAAGAGAACCTCTTTACATCAACTTTAGCATTAGTACAAACGGCAAGCATTCTGCAAACGAGTAAAAAAGGCAGAAGAAAATTTAGTAAAGAACAAACTATAAATTGCTTAAATCAGTTATCAACCAAGCTAACCATATTGGATTTGACGTTAAAAGATATTGTAAACAGTTATACCACAAAAGGTAATGATATTGAAGATTGCGTACAATACACTATCAGCCAAAAAGCTAAATGTTTTAGAATTATCACCAACAACAAAGGTCATTATTCAGATTTTATTGATATAGAAGCTATAAAGCCAAATGAATACAAATTACTTAAGCGATAAATTATGAGAATACAAAGAGTCGCACCACCCACACAAACCACAACATGTCAGGAAATTGATTTAAGCCTGATTCAAGAGACCGTTACCCGGTATAAAAGTAAAAAAGGAGCCCTCATAGCACTGCTGCAAGAGGTGCAGTCGGTATACACCTATCTGCCAAAAGCTGCGCTTGAACTGATTCAAAAAGAGTTAAACTACCCTGTAAGCGAACTCTACGCCGTAGCCACTTTTTATGCCCAGTTCAAATTGGCGCCCGCCGGAAAACATTCGGTGAAGGTGTGCAAGGGCACTGCCTGCCACGTGCAAAACGCCGATGAGGTGATGAAAGAGATTTCTGCCTTTCTGAATGTCAAAGATGGAGAGACCACATCGGATGGGAAGTTCACATTAGAGTCGGTGTCGTGCTTGGGATGCTGCTCCTTGGCGCCCGCCATGATGATTGGCGAAGAGACTTTTGGCAAACTGAACGGCGCTTTGGCCATTAACTGCGTTAAAAATTATGAATCACATGAGTAATAAAAATAAAATAGTTGTAAAAGTGGGCATGGGGAGCTGCGGTATTGCAGCAAGCGCCCAAAAAACGTATCTTCGCTTGCAGCAGTTAGCCGAACACTATACCAACCAATTCGTTATAGAGAAGACCAACTGTATTGGCATGTGTTACTGTGAACCTTTGGTTCAGGTGGATATGGATGGAACAAGTGTCATTTATGGCGAAGTTACAGAAGAGAAGATCGATAGAATTATAGAATCCCACCTTGTTAAAGGTGAAATTCTTAAAGAAGAAGTTTATTATTCTACACATTTTGAGGCACGTGAAAACAGTTACTTGAATGAACAGGTAAAGTGGGCGTTACGCAACTGCGGTGTGATCAATCCAGAGAGGATAGAAGATTACGAAGCGGTAGGAGGATATCAGGCGCTTAAAAAAATAGGTTCGTGGACGTCGGAACAAATTATTGATGAAATCCTTTTAAGCGGATTAAGGGGTCGTGGTGGGGGAGGATTCCCAACAGGAAAAAAATGGCAATTAGCAGCAAAACAAACAGCAACTCCAAAATACATTGTGTGTAATGCCGATGAAGGCGATCCGGGCGCTTTTATGGACCGCTCCATTTTGGAAGGTGACCCGCACGGAGTGATCGAAGGGATGATTATTGCCGGACGAGCTATTGGCGCTTCAAATGGAATCATCTACTGTAGAGCAGAATATCCTTTAGCAATTAAACGATTACATGAAGCGCTCCATCAAGCGCGTTTAAAAAATTATTTGGGAGAAAATATTTGCGGGATAGTCGGTTTCCACTTTGATATATATGTAAAAGAGGGTGCGGGCGCTTTTGTTTGCGGCGAAGAGACAGCCTTATTGGCCTCGATCGAAGGAAAACGTGGAATGCCTAACAAAAGACCGCCATTTCCAGCCGAAAGAGGGCTTTGGGGGCAACCTACCAACATCAACAATGTGGAGACCTACGTAAATGTGCCAGCTATTATCATGCAAGGGGCGCAAAAGTATGCATCTATTGGTACAGAAAAAGCTAAAGGGACAAAAGTATTTGCGGTTACTGGAAAAATTCAGAAGTCAGGATTGGTAGAAGTGCCCATGGGAACCCCTATCAGTAAAGTGATTTTCGACATTTGCGGTGGTGTTCCAAATGGCAAGAAGATAAAAGCGGTTCAATTGGGAGGCCCTTCAGGAGGGTGTATTCCGGAGCATCTCTTGGATACCGTCATTGACTACGACGCTATCATTAAAACGGGCGCTATTATGGGTTCAGGCGGAATGGTGGTGATGGACGAAACCACATGCATGGTAGATGTGGCTAAGTTCTTCCTAACCTTTACCCAAAACGAATCGTGCGGAAAGTGCACCTTCTGCCGTTTGGGAACGTTGCGCATGCTTGAAATATTGGATAGAATCACCAAAGGAGAGGGCCGGATGGAGGATTTAGAGATGCTTGATGATTTAGCCAATGAAATTATAGCTAATTCGTTGTGCGGACTTGGACAGTCGGCGCCCAATCCGGTGCTTTCTACGCTACGTTACTTCCGCGATGAGTATGAGGCGCATATCGTGGAAAAACGATGTCCTGCGGTTCAATGCACGGCGTTGATTCGTTATGAAATTGTAGCGGAAAAATGTATTGGTTGTACAGTTTGCAAAAAGAATTGCCCCACCCATTGTATAGAAGGAGCGTTGAAAAAACCACACTCTATTCAACAAAACGACTGTGTCCGTTGCGGTAACTGTTACCAAAAGTGTAAACCAAAAGCCATTCGTAAATATTAGCAATAAACGGTTATGTTCAATATAAAAATAAATAATCAAGTAATAGAGGTATCTCATGGAGAGACCATTTTAAATGTGTGTAAAAAATTGGGGATTGAGATTCCACATTTGTGCCACGACCCAAAACTTAAACCTTTTTCATCATGTTTTGTTTGTGTGGTGGAGATCAAAGGGTACAAAAATCATCAACCTGCCTGTTCAACGATTGTTCAGGAAGGGATGGAGATTTTTACCGATTCTCCTCAAGTGCACAAATCAAGAAAAATGGCTTTAGAACTGTTGTTAAGTAACCACTATGCCGATTGTGTGGCGCCCTGCAAACTAACTTGTCCTGCCGGCGTAGACATTCAAGGATATCTTTCGTTGATTGAAAAGGGATTGCATTACCAAGCGATTGCCCTGATCAAAGAGACCAATCCCTTGCCGGCTGTTTGCGGACGGGTGTGTGTACGCCCTTGTGAAGAGAAGTGCCGTAGACAACTAACGGAAGACAACCAGCCAGTTGGCATAGATTATCTGAAACGCTTTGTTGCTGATTTGGATTTAGCATCAGACAACCCTTTTACACCTCAGGTGACACCACAAAATGGAAAGAGCGTGGCCATCATTGGCAGCGGACCTGCTGGACTTACCGCTGCTTATTGGCTTCAAATTGCAGGTTTTCAGGCGGATATATATGAAAAACAACCTGCTGCAGGTGGTTGGTTGCGTTATGGAATTCCGGAATACCGTTTACCGAATGTCGTCTTAGATAAAGAGATAGCAAATATTACCAAGTTAGGTGTTCAGATTTTCTGCAATCAAAATATAGATTCCAAAGAAAAGTATGGCGCATTAGACCAGAAATATGATGCCATCTTTCTGGCTATTGGTGCACAAGATGGTGATTTATTAGGCATTGGTGAAAAGCCTGCCCCCAATTTAGTTTCTGGAATTGACTTTCTGAAAAGAAATGCTGAGACCGGAAATGACACCACTCTGCACGGAAAAAAAGTGGTGGTAGTGGGCGGTGGAAATACCGCTATGGATTGTTGCCGATCGGCGCGCAGATGCGGAAGCACAGATGTGCTTGTACTGTACCGCCGTACAGAAGCCGATATGCCGGCCAATCCCATCGAAATTCATGAATCGAAAATAGAGGGGGTGAAATATGAATTTCTGGCTGCCCCAGTGGGGGTATATTACGAGAATGATGATGTAGGGGCGTATGGCCCTACGCCCCTACGGGGCCTGAAATGTATCCGGATGAAGGCAGAAAAACAGCCTGGTTCTCGCCGTTCTAACATCGTTCCCATTCCAGATTCCGAATTTGACCTCCCCTGCGATTTGGTGCTACCTGCCACCGGTCAAAAGATTCAATACCATATTTTAGACCAGATTAACGAATATTACAAACCACAAACCTTGCAGTTAAACAAGTGGAAAACGCTCGATGCCAACGAAACCACTTTTCAAATGAATATTCCCAAAATATTTGCCGCAGGAGATGCCGTCACCGGCCCCACCAACATCATTCAGGCCATTGCCGGAGGTAAAGTTGCCGCCAAATATATCGCACAATATATTCTTAAAGAGCCTTTTGAATTTCCTGTTAAACCGTTCATCAGCACCAAAGAGAACTTTACCAAACAGCAAAAAGAGGCTTATCAAGAGCGATTCACCCCATGCAAACGGTACGAAATGCCGGTGCTTGAAGAGAATGAACGACACAATTTTGATGAAGTGGAATTGGGTTATCAGGAACCTGAATTGATACTTCAGGAGGCAGAGCGTTGTCTTGAATGTGGCTGTGCTGCTTTTTACGACTGTAAATTACAATTATATGCCACTCAGTACGGTGCTATTCAAACCCGTTACAAAGGAGATTATCAAAAATTTTCCATCAACTTTAAACATCCCCAAATCGAATTAGACAACCATAAGTGTATTTTGTGTGGTAGATGTGTACGTGTTTGTCGCGAATATTCAGGAAACAGGGCGTGGGAGTTCTTCAAACGCGGTTCAAAAACTTTTATCGCCCCAAACATGGAGGGCAATTTAATGGAAAGCCGTTGCGACGCTTGCGGTCTTTGTATCGACACCTGTCCTACGGGCGCCTTAACAGAGCATTTCAAATGCAAAACGTTGCCTTTGCCCTACGAGAAACTACCCATCATCGACCCATTCGGATCTGAAGGTTTTGAAGTAGACCTTTTGGCATACAAAGGAGAGATTTATGGCGCCACCTCTCGCGAAGGGGTTGTCAATCAATTTGGATTGATTAACCGCGATATCAAATTTGGATACCCCGTTTTTAACCGGAAAGATCGAATCACCCAACCGATGGTGCGACAAAACGGAAAACTTGTTCCGATTGGGCAACAACAGGCCCTCGAAATCATAAAAGAGGCGATATCGCATGTTAAAAGCGAAGAAAATATGATTTTCGTCTCTCCAGAACTCACCAACGAGAGCCTGCGTTTCATTCAAAAGTGGGCTAAGGAGTGTGTAAAAACAGATGTAACAGGTTCGTTTCATCATATAGATTCTTTTTTTAAACAGAATGATTATTTGACGATTAATGATTTAATAAATGCCAAACATATCTATATCTTGGACGCTGAACTCTCTCATGACCACCCTATAATGAATCATATTGTTCAAAATCTAAGATTTACGAAACATGTTGGCGTTACACTAATCACCAAAAATCGTGATACTCAATACCGTTATAAGGTCGACGAAGTTTTGTATGTTGATGACTACCAGAATTTTGAAAAAGAGTGGGAAACTTCGCCCGATAGTGTGGTCATTATTTCTGAAAAGTCGTCATATATTCCCGTATTATCAAAGGCAAACAACGTAATACTTTTGAGAGGTGCATGTAACACACAAGGAACAATCGATACAGGTATGATTACCTGTAAACCAGAAGAAATTTTCAGGAGCCGTAAAGCCCATAATATCTTTATTTTTGGAGAGAATCCCATAGAGACACATCCACAGTTTTACGATCACCTGAAAGCAGCTTCTCTCCTTTGTGTACAGTCCCTTTTTGAAAACGAAACCACTTCCATAGCCCATTTGGTATTGCCCATGAACTTTGCCATAGAGATTGGAGGAAGTTTCACTTCTTCATTTAAAGTAACGCAAAAATTCGAAGCTGTAAAACGCTGTGAATTTGGATGGAATGATTATCTATTTTATATGATGATGATGGCATAGTGGCGTATGGCCATACCCCCCTACAAATTCAAAAATAAAAATAAATAATCCACGAGATATAAGGGCAAATTGAGTAAATCATCATTTCTTTCCACATTTTTAAGCGAGAAACGGAGGGATAATCTGGGTTGATGTTTTTTTCTGTATTCCGATAAACTTTTTGCTTTTGTGCTTATTGCCGATTTTACTTCAACGGGAATAATCATTTCTGAGTGTTGAAATACAAATTCTACGTCTGCCTGATTACCCGAAGTCCAATAAAAAATGTCGTTTCCAAACTCACGAACAAGCGATTGTAATACATAATTTTCGGTTAAAACGCCCTTAAATTCAATAAACAACTTATCGCCTTGCAAGATGGTAGTTGGGGTAAGTCTGCATTTTGTTCGCAAAAGCCCCGAATCGGAGAGATAGAGTTTGAAAGCTTGGCTGTTTCTATAGGAAGAGAGCGGTAAGCGGAGTGTACTGATTTCATAAACTCGATTTATTAATCCGCTTAATACTAACCAATCAACCGAATTTTCATAATCTCTTCCCCGTGCTTTTTTTTCTATCATTGAATATTTGAATTTTCTCTCTTCTTTTGCTAAATTGTCGTGGATGTTTTGCCAAAGCCGTTGCAAACGAGGAATATCCTTGCTATCTATATGCTTGGCAAAATCAAGGGTATATGCAGTGAGTATCTGGTTATTTACCATATCAACCTCGTTCCAGTCTCTGTTTTCCAAGTAGCGGACAATGGTTTCGGGCATACCACCGCAGCAAAGATATACTTTGTATGCTTCTATCAGTTGGGTATGAAATATCTCCGGTATTTTTTCCCCAATTGACGAAGAAACATATTTTTCTAAAAATTGAGATAGTTTTTGGTTGTAAAGTACAAGAAACTCTTTGAAGCTAACAGGGTAAAGTGTCATAAAATCAACATTTCCCACGGGAAAAGACACACCTTCACGTTTAAGGGCAACGCCGAGCAATGAACCTGCACATACAACCGCTTGTTCGGGCATTAGTTCGCGAAAATATTTCAAACTGTTCAACGCATCGTTGCACTCTTGAATTTCATCAAAAATAATCAACGTTTTATCGGGCTTGATATCTATTCCCTTTACTGCTGTTAAGTAAGAAACTATGCGTGCGGGGTCTTTGGTAAGGGCAAATTCCGCTTTGTGTTCTTTCTCAAAATCAAAATTCACGTAACAACAATTTTCAAAGCATTGTGAACCAAATTTTTTAAGAATAAACGACTTGCCTACCTGCCTTGATCCCTGCAAAATGAGCGGTTTGCGGTAACGATGCTCTTTCCACAGATGCAGATTGTTCAAGATGTCTCTTACAATTTCCATATCTATATATTTTTGGCAAAGATGCACATTTTTCCTATATAAAAAGTGGAAATATTCCGATTTCGGCTATTTAGAAGCGTTTGAAGGTAGTTTTTTTGCTTCTCCTCTTCCACGCAGCTCCATCGCGGATAGGTAAAACGAAAGGCTTGCTGTTCCGTCCATCGTAGGTTCATTGGTGGCGTAGTCGCTCATCACGTCATTATAAACGGCAGGACCCTTCTGGAAAGGTGCAAATGGGTCAATTCGGGGTAGAGAGATACCTAATTGCCCTCTGTGTCTTTCGCGCTCAAGAGGCCCGTCTACCAATCCACCGTATGGCAAACCGGCTTCTCCCAATACCCTTAAGTATGAACAGTGCGGGTCAGTGGGGGATACTGCGCCTGCCGGATAACCCACAATCATCGAAGTTCCCCATGGATTGCAGCCAAAGAGCCAGTCGCGTAAAGCCGCCTCCATCTCTGCAAAGGTGTTGTCGCCCGATACCTCTTCGTACAACCGCGCCTGTGTAATGGCAGCGGCAATGAAGTTATTGGAGCACCATTCGTAGGGTACGCCGTTTAAAAATGGTTCATTACCTGCGCGCTCCTGAATCTTTTGTAATCCCCTGCGTATGTAGTCTATATACTTTTTACTGATATATTCATCATCCGATTTAGCCAATAGATAGTGGCCTAAATTTACAAAGGGATAATACTGATAGTGACGGGCGCGCCCCAACTCCATCCAAGGGGTGACAGGCTCCAATTGACCCCAGTAGTCGGCCTCTGTGCGCCATTTGGCCTCTTTGGTGAGTGTGTAGAATGTGGCGGCGGCTAACTCAATATCGTCTACATAGTTGTCTTCTTCGTAAAAATAGGGTGATACTACGCAGGCCGTTTGGGTATTTCCAGGGCGTTCCACGGCAAAATGGTAGGCGGGTTGCGCCTTTACACGCATCTTTTGGGCAAAAGCGGGATCAATCGTGTTAAACAATTGGGCTCCCAAGGCAAAACCGGAAGCAAATTTTCCGGCAGTTGAGGCCACTCCCGTAGTACGGTTCAAAAAAATGTTTCCCGTTTTGGGGTGAGGCAAACCTTGGCGCATTCCCGTAACAAAATAGACAGGTCTGCCGGCACCGGCTCCCCATCCGTAATCCACTTTATCTGTATGTGGCAGACGCATTCCAGCATGATCACGATCATCTGCTATCTGATTGTACATTTCTCTGTTATCTGGATTCATTTTAATCATCCATTCAAGTCCCCAGCGGATTTCGTCAAGGATATCGGGGATACCGTTGCTCCCAGGTCGACCGTTCGCTTGGTAATGGTCTTTGAAAACAGATTTGTCTTTGGCATGATAGTAGGCAAACATCATCTGATAGGTGGCGTTGGCTGATGTGGTAAGGTACTGAAGGTAGTCTGTGGCATCGTGCCAGCCACCGGTAACATCGATTTTTTCTCCAGAACGGGTTGGATGGTCAACGATGTAACCGTCATGTTGGTGACAAAGTGTATCTAAAAAAGGGTTGAATCCGCACCGTTGGCGGCGCATGTAGTTCAAAAGGAAATCAGCGGAACCGTCGTAGGCATGTACAGAAATCACAAACTGTGGCGACCGTACGCCTGCGGCTTCTACATAGTAAGTTCCTTCTTTGTTTATGGCAGTAAAATCTAAACGATAGGCGGATGTCAAACCCCAATATGCGGCATTGGCGATTTTTCCCTTTCCACTTAAAACTGCTTTGCCTGTTCCGGCGTCGCAAAGAGAGAAGTCAGAAGGTATATCATTAGTGGATATAATGACTGCAATTTTTATGTCATCAGGAAGATAGCCAATCTGGTTTATCCGTATCCACGAAGATTGTGCAGAGAGGTGAATCGAAAATAGGAGCGCCGCAGTAACAAACAAGCTCCGGCGAAGAAAATAACAAGAAGATAAAAAAGATGTGTTCATGGTTTAAAAAATCAAAATAGGTAGCAAAGGTAGCCATTTTGATGAAAAAATCATATATTTATATGATTGACGAGTGTTGTTTATCGCTGTACCTTTGTCGCCTTAAAAGACAAATTAACTAAAAAAAATATGATGAAAAAATTTTTCTATTACACAATCATCTTGTTATCAGGTTCTATCTTCATGAGTACCACCTGCAAAACGGCATCGACAGACCTCGGGTTTATACCTGTAACACGCATCACCATTACACCCTCCACTGCCGTATCGGTAGATGTAGGTGGAGTCGCCGTACTTGGTTTTACCATAACACCCACCTTTGCCACTAAAAAGACAGTATCATGGAGTAGCAACAACCCCGCCATTGCTACCGTCAATGCCCTAGGAGTAGTAACCGGTGTAGCTGCTGGAAACGCCACCATTTGCGCCACAGCAGAAGATGGCAGTGGTATTATGGGCAGCATAGTGGTAACTGTAAAAGCGTTGACCTACTCTATCAGCGCATCGCCAAATCCATCTTTTGGTTCACTGCAAACCCCTTACGCCCAGCCGGTGGCACAGAGCGTTACCGTTACCAATACCGGAACGGGAGCCGTAACGCTCAACGCCCTGCCCACGGTACCCAACTATACCCTTTTAGGCTTCTCTACCGGACACTACCTTCCGGCGGGCGCATCGGTGAACTTTACCGTTCACCAAATACCGACTTGCCGGTAGCTACCTATAACCCAACCATCACCATCACCGGATCCAACAGTGTGAGTGCATCGGTCACCGCTTCGTTTACGGTTACCGCAACTTCGCCTGTCTATGTTCCCGTTTCCAACATCACCGGCGTACCCGCCACCGCCACCGCCACCTTGCCCCTGAACCTCACCCCCACAGGGTTTGCCGTTCTTCCCAACGACGCCACCAATAAAACCGTTTCGTGGAATGTAGTGAGCGGAACCGGTGCTTCTGTAATTGGCAATACGCTCAACACCACAGAAGCAACCACAGCAGTAACGGTTAGGGCTACTATCACCAACGGATTAACCGCCACTACACCCTATGTCCAAGATTTTAACATCACCGTGAGCAAAGCCGTACTGAGCGGAACGGTCTCTATAGACGGCAATGCAGTGTTTGACCAAACGTTAACGGCCAACACTTCAGGTTTGACCTCTACACCAGCCATTTCAAATTTGGGAACGCTCACCTATCAATGGAAACGCGACGCCACCAACATTGGCACAAACAGTGCAACGTATCAATTAGTGGAGGCAGATATAGCCAAAAACATTACCGTTACCGTCACAGCGGCCAACTGCAACGGAACCATTACATCGGGCAGTAAAGGGCCTGTTGCCAAGAGTGCACAAACCGCTCCCAACCAACCTGGGATAGAAAGCGTTACCAATACGAGCATTAAGCTTGTCGCCGTTACCGGATGTGAATATAATAAAGATGGAGGCGCCTATCAGGATTCTCCTGAATTTACGTCCTTAAGACCAGGCACAACCTACTCGTTTACACAACGTAAGAAGGCGACCACCACCCTGAGCGCATCACCTGCAAGCGCTGTACTTGAAAAAAGAACAGATTTCTTTGAAGGCTATGGCGACTGGGGCTCCCCTTACCAGATTAAAAATGAAGAAGATTTAAGAAATGTAAGTAAAGTAATAAATACTCCTATTAGCGATTATGGAATATTCGAATTTTACGCAAGTAGAGTCTACAAACAGACAGCGCCTATCACTCTTAGCGGCGATTGGGAGACAATAGGAGGTAACAATGGTTTCAAAGGAATGTATGACGGTGGCGGTTATCCCATTTATGGTCTCAACAAAAGTATGTTCACGATTAGTGTAAATGGTCATGTTAGAAATATCGCACTGTTAAGTGTTAACATTATCTGTACTGATACTTATATTGGTGGTATTGCAATGATTAATAGGGGTACAATAGAAAACTGTTATGTTACCGGTAACATTTCATCTCCCTTTGGTCCTCCATATTCCAATTCTGCAGGCGGTATTGCAGGATATAACTATGGAGTGGTAAAAAATTGTTATACCACTTGCAATGTTACCGGTAGTAGTGCAGGCGGGATCGTCGGTGTAAATGATCCTAGCGGTAATGTTACAAATTGTTATGCTACAGGATTAATCACAGGTAGTAACACCGTAGGCGGTATAGTAGGATCAGTGGGAGCAGGAGGATCGGTGACCAATTGCGTAGCGCTGAATGTAGGCGTAAGGAATACCATTAACAATAGGTTTTTAATAGGACGTGTAGTAGGTACTACCAACTCGACCAATCTTTCCAAAAACTACGCCCGCAACTTAGACAACAACATGATGGTAGTGCAATACAAGTACGACGGCACTTATGGCATCAATGTAGACATCCCCGCAGCCCCGGCCGATAACTCTATACATGGCAAGAACGCTAACTCTAAAGAACATTATAACAATGAAAACTGGTGGAAAACAGCCGCTAATTGGAACGGCGGAGCGTGGGATTTTAATACTGTCTGGCAATGGGGCGCCAATTTACTGCCCATTCTTCGCGGCTTTAACGTCACCCAAAACCACACGTTATCTGCTGTATCTCCATTCAGGGGCGATAACGTGAG
>Ga0209628_10002726_pt1 | contig 12116 bp, 9 predicted proteins | sample TergutCu122P4_FD_187285 | JGI IMG/M metagenome (GOLD analysis project Ga0209628, IMG submission 187285) | Cubitermes ugandensis P4 segment gut microbial communities from Kakamega Forest, Kenya - Cu122 P4 (SPAdes) (version 2) | ecosystem: Host-associated > Arthropoda: Insects > Digestive system >...
AATGTACTGTCATTTACACCCAAAAGAACCGTATGGCCTACCATGCACCGATTTTCACAGAGTACACAATGGTTCAACATCAATATGTGCATATATCTAACACCTAATTTTACCTAAACTGGACAATAAATGTAGAAATTATGACTGTCACTGAGCTAATTTCAATGAAACTCATGCTTGCTCAACAAATGTTTTTAAGGAACTCCTAAACCACATTTCATGAAAATTTGACAGTTTAATCATTGATACTGGGTCCAATAACATAGTTAAAAAAAATTCTCAACTATACTTACTTGGTGCAGCAGTATATTTCCTTAAGGCAGAACTCAATGTTGTCACACACAGGGCTGTGGACACTATCAGCTCCAAGTCTTCCTACACTTGGGAACCGTTGCATAGCAGAGCTACCTGAAGGCAAGTTTTCCAACTGAAGCTCTCGGAGTGTGCAGCTCTCCTTGACCTTGATATCTAGCATTGGCAGAACAATGCTGTATCAGTCACTCAAAATATTTATTTGTATATCATATGCACATTATTTCTCAGAACATCAAGACTGGAATGCACACTTGGTTATTTGAACTAATTCCTGTGGCATCACAAGAAATGAGACTGTTAACAGTAAAAAGTAAAGACATAAGAGGGTGCAGAAACAGTGTAAGCCACAACCACATAATCTGTCTAGTGACTAGGCTATGTGCTAGATGATCCAGGGTTTCATTCTTCACAAGGTCAAACAAATTTTTCTCTTCTTCAGAGTGTCCAGACTGGCTCCAGGGCCAGGTCAGCCTCCTATTCAATGGGTAGCAGAAGTACTTTCCTTGCGGCTAAAGTGGTGGGGCACAAAGCTGAGCTCACACAGCCATCTAGTACTATTTCAGAAAAAGAACAGTTATACTTCTACTGCCACTGCACAACTGAAGTATGGCCTTCACTCAGCTGATACATGTGCCAGAACAGTATCTTAAGACATGCCACCACCACTTCCTCTCACAATCCTTACCACTGTTCAAGGCCTGTAGCAGGCAGGGTATCAATAACAGAACTTGGCATACCAGGAAACACCAACCTTGAAGGCCAAAATCTGACTTAGATGAACGGAACTGCTCTCGGAACAAATCCAGTAGGCGCAACAGAAACTCTGTGGCATCCTGCTGCCTGTCACTCAGAAACATGGCATCCAGCATGCCCAGTGACTGGAACAGGTGTCTGAAACAGAGCAACAACACTATCCTCAGCACCTTCCATGTATGACAACGATGGAGCAGCTGCTGGCCATCTGGTCTCCCTGATCCACATAACAAACATTACAGTTATATTACCTCCATGAGTGATTTTACATATCTGCCTTGTTCATCACAGAAATTACCTTCTGCAGGTGGATTGTGAACATTCATTACCTTGTGACTGTTGTCCCTCTACAGTATTGCCATCAGGCCACTTGAATGCCATCCACTTTCAGTTTCATTTTCTTGCATCCCATGTCCTTCCTATTTGGTCTGACAGTCACAAGACAGCTCAGATGTCCATTGTCAGATCATCAAATCAGTCATGAGCGATGAAGGCGCTATCCAAGCACTGTCCCTCTATTTTCCTACTCAGTTCTGTCACTGTGTCAAGTGTTGCTATCTAGTATTGTGCAATGCACTATTAGTCTTTCTCAAGTATACCTTCATGTCATAAGTGTAACCATTTGGGACACATAAGTATAATTTTATGACAAAACATTTGTGTTCTGGGGAATATATTTTTGAAAACTACCACTCTTCTGAAGAGGACAACTTCATCTACAGCCATATGTTAAGAACAGCTGTGAAATTCTTCACGTGTCCTGTTTAGAATTTCAAACAGGCCTTGCATTTTCCACAGACTGTCAAAATTTTCATCCATCCTGTCAACTTCATTCCTGCTGTCTCTAAAGCCCAAGGACAAAGGGATGAGTAAATTTCTGTCATATTTATCATGCTGCTACCAAATGGCATGTAAAGTTGTTCCATTGATGTATTGTTGTTTCTAGCAAAACAAATAACTTGGCTTCAGCTATGTCACCTGCAACAGAATGTCCCTCATCAAGAGCATCTAAGTAACACTGATAGTAATGGTTAGTCTCCACCACCAGAACTATGATAATTTCCACAAAATACAACACAAAATTTCTGAGTGCAGTGGAGCTGTCATTTGTATGTGGCACTGTACAGACACATACACACTGTTCTGAAGGCAAGAGAACAGCGCCCATGGCAAGGTTTAAGACTGTCCTGTGTCAATCTGGCCTACTCTGCTCACCACCCTCTTCTTCACAGGCACTGGGTTAATGGGCACTAGAACATCATGCAACATCACAATCCCACTGTAAAACTGTTCAGTTTCAACTTCTTCATAGCTTCAACCCTCTTCCACAGTCACAAGGTCACTGTCACTCCCCATAAACAAATCAGGCACCTGACTTAAGAGCCATAAATTCCCTCTTCATAAGTTCACTCAACTTGCTATTACGCATTGCTGTGGAATGCTTACTGAGAATGACAATTTTTTTCTGTCCATCCTACCGTGTATCTAAACTGTTGTTCTGACTGCCTCACTGTATATATAAAATCCATACATGATTAAGGCACAAATTTGACGTGTATAGGCTGCAGCACGTAGGGCTCAGAGATATTGATGCAAAATTTAGTCCAAATACCTGTCGAAACAGAATAGTTTGAAGATCAAGACATCAACGGGATATTAAGAAACTGATGTGTGATGGTTTGAAGTGGACTAAAGTGGCTCAAAATCGGTTCCAGCAGAGTGACTATCAGCTTTTCAACTTGTAACTGAGCATGTTGCATAATGGTAACACTGCAGACCTGTACTTGGGACACCAGCCATATTTTGGTTTATGTGGTGTAGTGGTAACATTGTCGACTTGTATTCAGTACACCAGCAACCCTTCAGTTTTTGTGGTGTTGTGGTAACACTCTTGACTTGTATTTGGGACACCAGCAAAATTTTGGTTTATGTAGTGTGGTGGTAACTCTGTCAATTTGCATTTTGGATGCCAGCAATCCTTCGGTTTTTGTGGCCTTCCTCAGCTACTCAAGGCAGATGCCAATACAGCACCTCAATTAGGCCATAACCATTTCCTTCCACATCCTTTCCTATTCATCAATCATGCTATCATTAAACACCATACAGTATGCACTGCTGACATCCTTGTTAAGTAAACTGTAAACACATAAATGGACAATTAATTACTTTACCCACAAAAGTTGATGTGCAACAGTGTAGCCTCGTATCATTTCCATTAATCAAGCAGACAGCTCCAGTGGTAGAGGTGACACAGGATCTTTCATAGTAACTATACTCTCTGACTTACGACACCTCAACTTCCAAACCCCCACATCAGCAACATCCCCAAAATAAATCAAACACATACTCATGACCTGTACTTTTGGAACAGACACCCAAAAACCAAGAGCTTCAAATGAGTCCCAGCCCCCCAGAGTTTCAACCAATTCTCCACGTGTCTCTAGCAACACAGTCATCATAACAGACTACCCTCCCCATCAGGGGGGAGAAAAAAACCCTCCCCTGAAATGCTGAAGGTAAAGGCAATATATGAATGTATTTATGACATCAGATTATGAATTTTCAAAGCTATTTTATGTGCTCTGCTTTGTGTAAATTGCTTACTTCATCATCATCACCAGGGTTTTAGGCCTCATGACCTATTCTGGTCCCATTAACAATCTAGAAGTCTTCTGAGAGGTCGTCCTTGGCTTCATTTCCCATGTGGTTAATTTTCCACAATTAAGTGTGGCAGTATGTCTTTGTCCAAATATAAATGTTTTATATATATATGTTTTAATTTCTTTTCATTTATTTTTGTAATCTGTATTTTTATGACATGTAATGAGTATCCAAGAACAAAACTCCAATTCATAACACTGCCTTTATGCATGGTACACACTCATATGATGGCTCACTCCTTGACCGTCATACAGAATCCTGTTAGGTTGCTTGTACAAGTGTCACCTGTACAAATTGAACTTCCAATGTTTGTGCCCAAACTTTGACTTAGTACTCACCGGAGGGCAGAACGCAGTGAGAAGCGTCGTCTCCATCGTCGATACTTCATAACCTCAAAGAATGACTGAAGTACTTCACACCGATTATTTTGGTCACGCCTCAAACAGAAGCATTCAAGCTCCTCCATGAATGGCTCCATCCCCAACAGCATCTGTAGGGTGGCATTCATCCAACAACGGTTGCTGCCAGGTGGGTTTGGAAACCTACAAGTCACAATCTCCTGAAGTGGAATGATTCTAATGTTGTTGTATGGACAGTACACCCAAAAGCAGCCAAATAAGCCCTCCATAAACTGTGGACCATTCAGGCACCAAGCATAATAAGTCCCCAACTTACAGTGCTCACAGTTATGCAGCTCCATAAATACATAAATACGACAAGAACTGGTTTCATTTGAACAGTTGAGGCAATGTGACTTCTATGGCCAACAGTACCAAATTTATACAGTTTTTTGTGCAAAACCATTAATTATATTTTGTCTTTACTCTGCAATTGCTTCTTATAATAAAAGCCAATGAGATGCACTATTTCTCAACTTTATTTTGGTAAAGAACTCTATATGTTTTGGACAGATCAGGATGGAACAGTTCCATTCTGACCGCGCTGGCAGACAGTCAACATAACTAGTACGACAAATACCAATTGCTGTGAATACAGTATTAAGACTCCTGATGATGGACAGTAAATCTGTCCAAAACATGTAGCGTTCTTTACCAAAATAATGTTGAGAAATAGTGTATCTCGGCTTTTACTATAAGAATATATCATGATGCAAGGTCCTCTGAATGTCAAATTCTGAAATTGTTCTCCACACATATTTTTATAATTTTGCAGCTTGTTTTCAGCCTTAACTATATTTTGAAACTTATATAGATGTCAAAAATATATTGCGCTGTTGGACTCCTCACTTACACAGAAATTTCCAGAACAAACTAACTGTGCACACCAGTGACCTACTGCAGTCTCTGGCCTTTCACAAACACCAGTCAAGCACAAACTCACCCTATGTCCTGTGGCAATACTTCTCGTACTGGTGTCCCACCTGGTACAACTGCAGGCAAGCTGTTGATTTGTTCTTGGTCTTCAACCTGGCCCGCCTCTGACACACCTATGTAACACAAAATCATCCAAAGTCACACAATCCAAGGCACAAGTGATGTTCAGTAAGTATGGTTTTGCAGATCATAAAACCAAATGACAACTCATCATGTTACATGTAGCTCACTTACTCCACTGCAATATGACATCCAACTCAGCCAACAGACTTAATGCACTTGTCCTATCCTGGCACAAAATTCAAAGTTTCATTGTGGTAGCAATTGGGCTCTTGCACTCTCAACCTTTCACATACAGCCATTGACACTTCCTCTTTATGATGGAACTGCTGAACTCAAAGTGTTGCTTCAGTAACCCCAACAAAGAGATGGATGATACTGACATGCAGTGTGTCAAGTTGCACTGTCATGCTGAAGGATCACAGCTCATAACAGATCATGTCTTCAGGCCATTGAAATGACAGTTGAGAGGTCACCAATTCCACAGTAATAACAAAGTGAAAATGGCTGTTCACAAATGGTTGTGCTTACCTGGTTCCTACTGTGACAAAATGTTTAACCTCATGCAAAGATGGGACAAATTCCTTCAACATGCTTAAGGATTATTTTTAAAGATAGTGATATTGCAGTGCAATAAATGAGCTACATTTAACATTGTAATGACTTCCCATCTGTTATGACCTTGGGAACGTTCAGCTGCCCATTCAATATCAACTGTTTGAAGCCATCTAACAGAGAGTGACAACAACATGCAATGTCACTTAACCATCACATAGGTTTCAAACTAGCAAGAAAACAATTCAAAGGCCACTTCTGCTTCCACCTTCAGCAAAACTGTGGACTGATAAAGCTACAAAATAAATTTGACACAGAACTGCCAAATCATGCCTGGTCCAGGCCATGTCAAGGCTTAGGCAGTCAGTTGCCAGTCTCTCACAAAGGAGGACCCAGTTCAATCCCAGTGGTGGACAAAGTGGCATTGGGACAGGTCTTTCTCCTAAAACTATGACTGTCCTCTGTCAGTATCATTCCATGAATATGTCATACTCATTCATTAATCTGTCACTGTCAATATATATTCTTAGCAACTGACAGCATCTTTAAATAACACACTCAAAATAACAGAAGTCTAGTTATTTACTTGTCAGTGCTCATTTATAGCAATGTAATGCCCCATTACAAACGTGGTACCACTTACTGGTGAGAACTAGCTCATCACCATCAGAATTGGTCTCCAGTGTCTGAAGGATCTTGTGCATGCCAGCTATCTCAGCTGCTTGGTCCCAGTTTTCTTTGTCGCCTTCATTCATGACTGAGGGATTTACAGACTTGACAGGACTGCAACAAGAGACACTCTGATTAGGTTTGGCCATCTGTTAATCAAGCATTTCAACTGATCAGCCCTGTGCATTACAAATAATAAAGCATTCAACAACAAAGAATCACTCTGCATGCCACACCCATCTCACCCTCTTTTACTTCACTGTCCAAACAAAAGCTGGCAAAGGGTACAAATGATGATGCTCCTAATCATGTAATTTTTGCCACCTTCCCATTAATTTCTCACATAGGTGCTGTTATCCCATGCCCCTTACCACATCATCCTTCTCCTGTTAGGGGTATCAACAAACAAAGCCGGTTCTAAACATGTCAGCACACAGTGCCGCCAACACCTATCACAGGAATCTCTTACAATACACTTACACATTATCTGGCTGCGTGTAGATGAGAGTGCGCTTTGCATGACAGTCCTCAGAAAAAAGTAGGCGTGGGACAGAGACTCGGCTCTGCTTCCTGGGTGGGGAGCTCAAGCTGCAACACACCAACAATCACAACAAATGCTGACCTATACACCTATCCTGGTTCAGCTCAATTCTGTTCAGGTGTTCATACCCTACATCTCTGAGATGCCTTTTAATATTATATTCTCACATTCATCTGATCTCCAACATCGTATTTTCCATTGCCATTTAACTAACACATTACAGCAGCAGAACCATCAGATTCAACACCACCTGAGCCATTTTCATCACTTCCCACCCCCAAAACCTATTTTCCTCCCACAGAGATCACAAAACATTCCACCTCCTTGCTCAGCTTCATAACAACATATTTTCCAAGAGTCCCCACCAAACCCTCCCCTCCCACCCCCCAAAAAAATTCTGTATGCACTCTCTCCCCTCACTGCAATAACAACAGGCAACCTCTGAAGCTCTCCAAGTTCTCTGTCGTAAGCTGCCTGCATACTGCAGTCTGCAGAACAGCTAACATTTGCCACATCTTCAGAAACAAAGGACATGCCACATGTTGGGAGTCCCTTTTTTTATAATGCATTATTTAATCATCCTGGCAATCGCTAGAATTATAATAGTGATGATGAGTGAACAAATGAATGAACGAATGAATGAACTGATTGATTAATTAAGTGAATGCATGAATGAATAAATGAATGGAATGACTGAATGAATGAATGAATTTATGTATGGCAGTGGTAGGAGGAGGAGGAGTAACAGTAGTAGTAGTAGTAGTAGGTGGGTGAAGAGGCACATCAGCACTGCTGACAGTTATATATGCCTATCTTTGAAGTACCAAGGGGTTAAAAAGCACACACAGTTGTTAAAAATCAGGGCAAAATCACTTTGTCCACCACAAATCCCACTGGGACTGGCCTTAGACTGAATCCAGGCCTCTGCAGCTTACTGCTCAAAACACAGCAGAGCCCTGCTAAGCAGAAGAATCCCAGTACCAATGCTAATTACAGTACATCACACAGAAGTTAGACAGTGAAAATGAATAAAAGCAAACTGGAAGTCATTACCTGGTTCTGGAGGGTTGCAACTTGCGCCTAGCAATGGAAGGCATGCTCTGTGATTCTGCTGATGACTGTACTGACTTCATAGTCACATTTCGATCATTCAATACAGGAGACAAAGGTCTACCACTTGCATCCCTCCTCCTACATCTGAAAGAAACATGTTCCTCCATTTTGAACATCTGTCATGATCCAACACACTTGTCAAGTCAGATGTATCAGTTAACATCCCAACATTATACCTGGCATGCAGGAGGGCTGACTTATACCCCTTGGAGACCTGTTCTGCTGGACTGTTGGCATTACTGTCAGACCCCTTGCTTACTGCTGCATTCTGTATTTTGCTGTTCAAAGCCACAGAACTGTCACGAACAGCACGACCACAGCTGCCAACATACAATGTTTAAGCATCAAGACTGAATTAATATCTGCATGCTAAAGAAAGCACAACATAGTCTCAACTGTCAAGATTAATTGGGACTGATAAAACCATCACAAAAAAGGAATACACTTTCAATGCAGAAGACCATTTTGGTTCTAGAAATTTGACACACCATAATAAAAGTACAGAATAACCTCAAAAAGAATAAAATTAATGAAAGTTCATTTCTAAAAAAATAGAAGCATTTTGAAAGCATAAAATACATTAAATGACTGCAGGAGAGTCACATTCCACATCGAGCAGCAACGAGCTTCAGTCAGCTGAGAAATGGCACAACAGTGGGGGAAGGCAACTTGTTAGTCATGTTGTCTGTCTCACTCCAATTGCCAAAAACAGTCACAAAAGAATCACAATAACATTATAATGGGTGATCACAAAAAACTGAAACATTGACACTACTATGGCTGGTCACAAACGGTAAAGATGCCAAATACTGAGCTTTGCAAACTTCAAGACCCTACTACAGAGTATTCAGTGTGACCTACTGCCAGCATTGACCTTCTTATGCAGGTATAGCTCCAATCTTTCCTGACCATTGAACTAGATTAATACGAGTGGTTAGGATCACACCACAACTGCTTTAACTACAAGACACCCCTACAACAAGCTGGGTAGGCACCAGATCTGGTCTGGACATGGTGGCAAAGATAAAAATTTTTTATGCTGCTGGGAACTGACTCTTTTTAACCAGTACACCACCCTGCAGCCTAGTCACTATACTGACTGAGCTACCTCGCTCACATACCACCAAGTACTAAACTTGACATTGAACACATGGCACCTTACAGTCAACTCATTTACTCAGAGTTGCAGATCACTCTGTTTAAATGCCCATTTCTGTAGCTGGTCATATCATGTATTTAATACAGGAGCACAAAATTCCAAATGCCAGCGTGCCTGAAAAATTAGTTCTGTAGAGTGGCACATAACGTCTGTGGGCCCTCGTTACAGAACTTGCTTCATGTCACCCATCTGGCACCTAGAATTTTGAGGCAACTCCTAAAACTTTTAGAAAATTTGTGAACCCCTGATTAATATAATTATAATGTTAAAAAGCTCAAATAAAAAGTATATTATTACAATAAATACACCCACCTGTGCCTGATGTATTCAAGCAGTCCAGAGCTTCTTAAATACCTTCACTTATGATCCGTGTCTAAAATTTATTTTCACTCTACATTTGATTTTCTGAAAATGTTTTATTGAATTCATCTGCCATGAAAGCTTTAAATTATTTGTTTATATGTGATTTTTGTGTAACAATTTCATTTCAAGGACCACCTTAAAATCAGCAATCACATTTCCTTCCTGTCTTAGCAGTACAGATGTGAATTTAACAGTTACCACACCAAACATTATATCTGCAGACTGTCCAACACTACACTATAAACAGTTCAGCACACAAACATAAGGAACTGTCAACACTAAACCAATGCTGTACCAGCACTACCTTGATGAACTAACAAGGTCAAGGTGTGTGAATTTAATAAAAGTGTTTAGGACACAAGCTAACAAATTCTTGAAATGTCTTTAGCTAATTCTGTCCCATTTAAATTCTTTTGGAGAGAATGCAGTAATAATGAATGTTTGGAGAGTTATAAACAGTCCTGGAACACAGAAAAAAAAATCACAGGGGAGTTGGTAAGCAAAATTACTCCTCAGAGATGAACAATTCAATTAGAAGTTTGTCTCAGGTAAGCTTTAAAGCCAACAGAAGCACTTTAAACAAATACAGGAAATACAAATTCCACTTTTAGAAATGAGGGTAACAATAATTCGATGCAAAACAAACAGGTACCTCCCACTGAGCCATCAGATACCTCAAAGCACACAACATCCCTTTTGGTTGATAAAGGTTGAATAAACACCTGGTAGTTTCACAGTTCTTACAAAGTGTGTTGTTAATTCACTTGTTTTTTACACTCTGACAAGGTTTTGAGTTTCAACAATGACTGTGATCTGCTATGGATACCTCAAAAGTTCTCAATCACTTGCAGACATGAACATCACCTCAGAATACAGTCTAAAACATGTACTGAATGTGCTGAGAGCATCAAATGCCATTTCACATTACTTCTGAACCTAACCTAACTCATAACACAAAACACACAGTTTTCTGAAAATACTGCACCTACTTTTCTTAGTAATTAAAAACAGGCAACAATGTGTAATAAGACACTGTACAGTACTCAGCATGGCCAATGGACAGTAGAAACAAAGAACTCTCCAACTAAGCACACCAAAATGACCTTCATTTTACTGCACAGCCGACATCAACTGTTTGTCACACTTCATCCATTATTTTTTCTCTTGTTTTAGTTTATTCACTGTCAACTTGTACACAACAGTTTCTTTTAGAAAGAAAAGATGACAACAGCCACAATGTTAATGTCTGCATCATATCACTGCCCCCCAGTTCAATCAGGGTCCACACATTTCCGATGACATGTCAGACTACGCAGCACAAAGTGGTAGGACTGTGAGTGCATCAGGCAGCAGTTGTGCTCAAACTGACATACCAGACTTCTTTTAGGTTGAAGTGCAAGAGCAGAATAATGTACATAGGAGACATCCAAATAACTGCCAGTACACAGACCCAAAATTTAGAACAAAGCCACTGTGCTCATAATGTTACAATTTACAATCAGAACATAAGAGGGCTTATAAACAAAACTGAAGAACTGCTCATTGTTATCTCCATGGAGCAGAGTCCTTCTTGAAAAGCCAACTGGTTCCCAGATAGACAAGAAATTCCTACATTTTATGGAACCCTAAGTTGACTACTGCATTCACAACAGCTGGCCACCTGTCCGTAAGAAATGCACATACTTTTTTTTAACAACGTTAGGTTTTTGATATAAGTGTGACCGTGCATCATATATATAAGTAAGGAAGATGTACCAACTTGATGCAAACAATTTTTTTTTTAATGATTTTAACTCACAAATGGCCTCTCCTGAAGATGGACATGTAAATGTCCGAAACATGTAGAGGCCATTTATGAGATAAAATCATAAAAAAATTGTTTGCATCAAGTTGGTACATCTTCCTTACTTAACGTTAGGTTATTTTGCCATCACGTTATAACTGTAACACTACTGGGTGCATATAGTTACAGAAATCATGTAATTATATCTATATTCCACTGTGTGTACATGACATAATTTACATTCTTGACTGTTGTATCATGCAGGATCTGTGGAATGAAAATAAATTCTATTCTATTTTATTTTACCCACACTTGCCTAGACAGACTCAGAAAAACCATAACACCTTCACTCAGCATACTCCATACCACAGCCACTATTAAAACAAAACGTCCTACATACAAGACCGAAGATGCCTTCGATCAACGTGCTCAGTTTGGTAGCTGTCTTTCAGTTCAAACTGTACGTCAGCTGCCATACACACCTACCTGTGCACCTTCTATATTATCAATACACACCAACCAAAAAAAATCACTCTAACCTCCAGGTCGACGTGATCTTGTTATGGTATACGACCGCAAAAATAACAGTAAACGAATTCCACACCAAAGCATAAAATCACACAATTAAAATGTAATTACTCACAAAATATAAGCATTGTTTCCATAAAAGACCTTGCTACTCAGTCCCTTAGACTTCACTTTGTTTACATCAAGAATGCGTGACGCCTTCTGATGAGATTTTGTCAAGTGATCATTTGTTGACGAAAAACTGAACTGTGTCATCTTCAGACCTACAACACATAACATGAT